>OLOA01003501.1_pt1 | contig 12794 bp, 10 predicted proteins | sample 1672201 | NCBI WGS metagenome assembly OLOA01 (sample SAMEA3136658, study PRJEB25190) | human gut metagenome
GAAAAAATGTCTTGCGCAACGCAAAAATCCCTCGCTGCCGGTCACATCATGAGTTCTCAGATACACCCTAGTTTTTCCATCACCAGTTCGTCAATCTCCTGCTCCAGTCGCAGGATTTCTTTCTGCAAAAACAGTGGGCGTCGAGGACCGGTTTCCTCAATGCCCACTGTTTTTGCAGCTGCGTGACCTTTTTCAGCTCGGCTGCATATTGCGCCCGCAGCTTTTCTGTATGTGCCCAGACGGCTTTATTCAGAACTTCCTCGTGGCTGCGGTGAGAGCTGCAATAGTCTTTCCCGTTCCGATAGCAGCCGCGTCTGGACTTTCTACCAGATTTCTTTACAGGATTTCATTCCGTATGGCATACTTGACAGGAAGAAAACTGGAAAATCGAATTTTTGAGGAGGCAATGAAATTTCGATCCTGTCACAGCTTCGTTCGCAGCTGACGCCCCCTGTTGTAGATTACTGCCTTGATGGGACGCCGTTTATCGTCACGCAGGAGCTTCCCGGCGAACGCTTGTCTGCGATCGCATTTATTTTATGAAAAGGCTTGCAAGAAGAATACATTTGTAGTACGATGGTAAATAAAGGGGTGGTATTGTTTGAATGAGCTGCGTTTGGAGATTCCAGTAAAAAAGTACATCGGTGAATCTGCTGTTATTTCCATGCGATTACCTCGCGATATGCTGCAGGAAATTGATGCGATTGCAGCCGATACAGGGCGGACAAGAAATGAAGTTTTAACACTCTGCATGGAGTTTGCGTTAAATCATCTTGATAGGGGTTCCAAATAAAACCGAAAGAGGGAGAAAAGAATGGCAATTATCAAGTGCAAAATGTGCGGCGGGGATTTAAACGTTGCGGGAGACAGCCAGATCGCAGTCTGTGAATACTGTGGGACGCAGCAGACGGTTCCAAAGCAGGACAACGAGAAAAAGCTGACGCTGTTCGCACGCGCAAATCGGCTGCGTTTTGCCTGCGAATTTGACAAAGCGGCGGGCGTTTATGAATCGATCGTCGCGGAATTTCCGGAGGAACCAGAGGCCTATTGGGGACTGGTGCTCTGCAAATACGGCATTGAATACGTTGACGATCCGGCTACGGGTAAAAAGGTTCCGACCTGCCACCGGTCGAGCTTTGACAGCGTGCTCGAAGATGCAAACTTTGAGCTGGTCATGGAATATTCCGACGTAGTCACGCGGAAGCTTTACCGCGAGGAAGCCAAAGCCATTGAGGAGCTGCGTCGCGGCATCATCGAGGTTTCCAGCCGCGAGGAGCCGTATGATATTTTCATCTGCTATAAGGAAACGGATGAAAACGGTCAGCGGACACTTGATTCTGTCTTGGCGCAGGACTTATATGATGCATTGACAGAAAAAGGCTATCGGGTATTCTTCTCTCGCATTACATTGGAGGATAAGCTCGGTCAGGAATACGAGCCGTATATCTTTGCTGCGCTTAATTCCGCGCGTGTGATGCTGGCGGTCGGCACAGACTACGAATATTTCAACGCCCCATGGGTCAAAAACGAGTGGAGCCGGTACTTGCAGCTCATCGCCGCCGGGCAGAAGAAGTCGCTCATTCCGTGCTATAAAAACATCGACGCCTACGACATGCCGAAGGAATTTGCAAAATTACAGGCGCAGGATCTCGGCAAAGTCGGCGCGACGCAGGACCTGCTGCGCGGAATCGAGAAGCTGTTTGGAAAAAGCAATGAACAAAAAGGAGCACAAAGCCCGACACCTATCGCAGCTTCCCCAAACACAGATGCGTTACTCCGGCGCGGGCATTTGTTTTTGGAAGACAAGGACTGGGAAAATGCAGATACCTATTTTGATAAAGTGCTTGATCTCGACCCGGAGTGTGCGGAAGCATACCTGGGAAAGCTGCTTGCACAGTTGAGAATAACATCTGTCAATAATATTTCATGCGATGAGATTATCTTACCGGATGATTTCGGCACAGCAGAAGAACTGGGGTACTATAAAAAGGCATCCAGATTCGGAGATAGCCAAATAAAGCAAAGTCTCCAAAAAGTAAAAACAGCCGTTGAAGTAAAGGTCGTGTACGATGCGGCTTGTAAGAAAATGAAAACGGCGCAAACATCTGACGAGTTTAGACAATTAGCAGATTCCTTCCGCCAGGCGGAAGCCTTTTACAGGGATGCGAAGAATTTAATAACTGAATGCACACAAATGCTGGAAGTATTCCGTGAGAACGAAAAACGTTACAGCATTCTTGCAGAGCAGCTGGCAAAACAGACAGAAGAACTTGGCTTGCTGCAGAATGAGGCCAGAGAATTTGAAAAGACGACTCGGGACGAGATGCAAAGCACACAGGAAGCGTGCGATGAAATACCTTTTTTCCGCTTGAAGGAACGGCAGCAGAAGCAGAAGGAAGCAGATGCCTTAAAGCAAAAATTGTATGCACAATGCGCTGAATATGCAAAGAAGATCTCAATTCTGAACGAGCAGCGGCAGGATACCCAAAAGGAGATTTCCGCTCTGGCGAAAAAGAATTATCTATCTAAAAATCATGCTTTGGATGGAGTAGTACCTTCCAAGCTGGGAGATCAGATCGTATGTCCGCTTTGCGGCTCAATACAACCTTCTGGCCGAAAGAAATGCTTTGATTGCGGCGTTGAATTTGTTTCAGATATAACAGGCTGATGATGGAAAGTGGGAGAGAAGATCATGGCAGTTATTAAATGTAAAATGTGCGGCGGGGATATTGAGATCTCTGCGGATAAGACCTTTGGAACGTGTGAATACTGCGGCAGCACGATGACGCTGCCCAAAGTGGACGACGAGCAGCGGGCAGCGGCGTTTAACCGCGGCAATCACTTTAGGCGCAGCGGCGAGTTTGACAAGGCGCTGGCCGTGTATGAGCGCATCGTGGCCGAGGACGACAACGACGCTGAGGCGCACTGGTGCTGTGCGCTGTGCCGGTTCGGTATTGAATATGTGGAGGACCCGGCAACGTATGAATGGCTGCCGACGTGCCACCGCGCGAGCTTCGACAGCTTTCTGGAGGATGTGGACTATCTGGCTGCGGTCGAGCATTCCGACGGCATCACCCGCCGCCAGTATCAGAAGGACGCAGCCAAAATCGCCGAGGTGCAGCGCGGCATTCTCGCCACCTCGCAGAACGAGCAGCCGTTCGACGTCTTCCTCTGCTACAAGGAAACCGGCGAGGACGGCCAGCGCACGCGCGACAGCCTGATGGTGCAGGAGGTCTATTACGAGCTGACCGAGCAGGGCTACCGTGTGTTCTTCGCGCGCATCACATTGGAAGATAAGGCGGGCGCAGAATATGAGCCGTATATCTTCGCGGCGCTGAACTCCGCGAAGGTCATGGTCGTGATCGGCACAAAGCCGGAGCATTTTAACGCCGTCTGGGTCAAAAATGAATGGAGCCGCTTCCTGTCCATGATGAAAAAGGACCGGAGCAAGCTGCTCCTGCCGTGCTACCGCGATATGGACCCGTATGATCTGCCGGAGGCACTGTCTGTGCTGCAAAGCTATGATATGAGCAAGATCGGCTTCATGCAGGATCTGATCCGCGGCGTCAAAAAAGTGATCGACGCGGGCAAGCCGCAGGAGGCTGCCAAGGAAACGGTCAAGGAAACCGTCGTTGTACATAATGAGGGCGGCAGCAACGTGCAGGCGCTTTTGAAGCGCGGCAATATGGCGCTGGAGGACGGCGATTGGACGAAGGCTGACGAGTTCTTCGAGCAGGTACTCAATCAGGATGCCGAATGCGGCGCGGCGTATCTGGGGAAGTTCCTGGCGAAAGTGAAGTCACCGTCCGCGCAAAAATATGCAGCTTCCTACATTGAACAGGTGAAAAGCGCTGCACCGACAAGGAAAAACGCAGAAGCCTGCGCAGAGGACAAAGCGTTTATTGAGGCGTGCATTCAAAAATATCAGGTCGCGGATTATTACCCTGCGCAAGAAATCCGTAAGGCGCTGCAATTCGACCGGCGGTATTGCGCCGACCGCGCCGCATATTTCCGTAATTCCCAGAAGCGTGCGGAGCAGCTGCTCGATACCGATCGGAATTTTGCGCGTGCAGAAAAATATGCTTCCGGCGAGACAAAGGCACAATGCGGCGCGCTGCGCAGCGCGCTTGCGGACGCCCTGCGCCAGCAGGAGCAGACGGCAGCGCAGGAGGCGCAGGCCGAAAAGCAGCGTGTGATCGACGCTTATCATGCATTTTTGCAGAAAACAGAGCCCAGACTGGCCGAACGGCAGAAAGCCGCGCTTGCAAAAAAGAAAGCAGACGAGCAGGCGGCTGCGCAGCAGCGTATGGAGGAAGAACGCCAGCGGGCGGAAGAAGAGCGGCGGCGCATCCGGGCGCAGCGCGAGGCGGCTGCGCAGAAAAAGAAAATTATAATCTTTTCTGGCGCGTTTGTCGCAGTGGTCGCGGCGATTCTGCTTGTCACGAAGGTTATTATGCCAGCTGCAAACTATTCCAAGGCCGAAAAGCTGCTTGCGGCCGGGGATTATGACGGTGCGATTGCGGCATTTGCGGCGTTGGGCGGTTACAAGGACAGCGCTGAAAAATTAGAGCAGGCGGAAACGGAAAAAGAAGAAGCGCGTCTTGCCGCAGAAGCTGCCGAGGAAGAAGCTCGAAACGCGCAGGCGTATGCAGATGCTGAGGCGTTGGAAGCTGCGGATAAAGCCGTAGAGGCTGCCATGGCTTTTGGAAAGCTTGGAGACTATCGGGATGCACGGTCCCGCAGCCTGGCGCTATGGGACACCCTTGCGGTTCGGGACACGATCAGCGCAGGAACCGGATACACTGTGGGGCTAAAACGCGATGGCACGGTGGTTGCCGTGGGAGATAATAGGGCTGGAGAATGCAATGTCAGTGGCTGGACGGACATCGTTGCCGTCAGCGCAGGAGACAATTTCACTGTTGGACTGAAAAGTGACGGTACTGTGGTCGCTGTGGGAGATAATGAGGATGGTGAATGTGATGTCAGCAGCTGGACGGACATTGTAGCGGTCAGCGCAGGAGACTATCACACCGTAGGACTGAAAGTAGACGGCACGGTGGTCTCTGTGGGGAGAAACAAATATGGCGAATGCAATGTCAGCAGCTGGACGGACATTGTGGCAATCAGTGCAGGAGACGACTGCACCGTTGGAGTGAAAACCGACGGCACAGTGGTCGCCGTGGGAGCTGGAAATAAGATACAAGGCCTCGACCGCTGGACAGACATCGTGTCCGTCAGCGCAGGAAACTTTCACACCGTAAGATTGAAAAGTGACGGTACTGTGGTCGCCAAAGGATCGGATATTGATGGCGAATGTGATGTCGGCGGCTGGACGGACATCGTGGCGGCCAGCGCAGGAGTCGGATACACTGTGGGACTAAAACGCGATGGCACGGTGGTTGCCGTGGGAGATAATAGGGATGGAGACTGCAATGTCAGTGGCTGGACGGACATCGTAGCGGTCAGCACAGGATTCTGGCACACTGTTGGGCTGAAGCGCGACGGCACTGTGGTCGCTGTGGGGAATAACGAGTATGGCCAATGTGATGTCGGCGATTGGACAGGCATCAAGCTGCCGTCGGACAGATAAAGGAAAGACAGGAGATGCAAGCATATGGAACAGATCACCGATAATATGCAGAAATATGCCAACTACAAGGAGCAGATGGGGCGGCTGAGCAAGGCGCTCACACAGGGCTTTTTTCTGGAAGCGATCTTTATCGAGTATGCGATTCTGGAAGACCGGCTGGAATCCATCCTGCGCCACAGCGGAAAATGGAATCCGGATGCAAAGAACTTTGTGTCATTGGATAAAAAGCGGAAAAACGTCGCAAAACTGGCCGAAGAAAAGAAAAGTCTTGCACATAAATATTTTCCGCCGGAGCTGACGGACCGCATTGACGTTTGGAAAGGTGCTCGAAATAAAATCATCCATGCGCTGATGAAGCAGGATCTGCACACCGAAGACCTGTCTGCCGTTGCGCTGGATGGACAGGCACTTGTCAAGACACTTTGCAGCAAAACCTCGCTTTACAACCGTGCGCTGGAACGGCAGGCCAATAAGGAGAACGGAAAATGAGCAAATTTGTCATTGAATGCCCAAAATGTAGGAATTACGCTGAGGCCAGCACCGGCCTGTTTGCAAAAAGGAAGATCCAATGCGCATGCGGCAACACGATCGACGTGCGCACAGAAAAACTGGCGACTCGCAAATGCCCGAAATGCGGCAACACGGTCATCTATGACCAGTCCAAGGGCGAAAAGGCGCTCTGCCCGGTCTGCCATGAGCCGATCAACACGCTGGCGGAGCAGTCCAATACCGTAGAGTTTTCCTGCGCGCAGTGCGGCATCCGCCTGCGCACAAGCAAGGCGGCGGCGACCTATACCTGCCCTGTCTGCGACTGCGTGAACGACGTTGCCGAGCGGGTCGCGACCGAGAAGATCAAAAAGGACGGCCTTGCCAGCATCATCAAATACGAGGGTGACAACGAAACGCTTGTCTGGAAGCACCCGATCGAGGACTTTAACTTCGGTTCGCAGCTGATCGTCCATGAGAGTCAGGAGGCGATCTTCTTCCGCGACGGGCAGGCGCTCGACCTCTTTGGAGCGGGGCGCTACACGCTGCAGACGCAGCAGCTTCCGCTGCTGGAGAAGATCTACAAGCTCCCGACCGACACCGAGGGCACGTTCCATTCCGAGGTCTACTTCGTCAACCTCGCCACCCAGATGGGCGTCAAATGGGGCACGGACAGCAAGGTGCGTCTGTTTGACCCCGCCTCCGGCTTACATATCGAGATCGGCGCGTCGGGCGAGTTTAACATCCGCGTGACCGATTCGCGCAAGCTGCTGCTCAAGGTCGTCGGCACGACGGGCGGGCTTGGACAGGAGCAGCTGCTCGGCATCGGGAACGGCAAGGGCTTCTTCCGCTCGATGGTCATGACACAGGTCAAGAGCTATCTTGCGCAGACGATCAAGGAAAATGCGATTAACATTCTGGAGATCGACGAACACCTCATGGCACTCTCCGGCGCGCTGCGCGAACGGATCAACGCCGCGCTGGATGAGTACGGCCTGACGATGCCAGAGTTCTACGTCAGCCGCATCGTAACGCCGGACGACGACCCCAATTTCCGCCGCATGAAGGAGCAGTACGCCGAACAGTATCTGCTCGTTCGGCAGGAGGGGATCCGCAAGGCTGAGGCGGAAGCCGCAGCAGACCGCAAGGCGGTCGAGGCACAGACGGCGGCCAGAATGAAGATCATCGGCGCACAGGGAGAAGCCGAAGCGCTCAAAATTCAGAAGCAGGCCGAAGCAGAGGCTTACCGGATGCAGGCCGAGGCGGAAGCCGCCGAAATGCGCATGAAGGGCTATACCTATCAGCAGGAAACGTCGCGGCAGGTCGGCATGGAAGCAATGAAAAACGGACTTGGCGGCGGCGCGAACGCTGCGGGCGCGCTGGGCGATCTCGCGGGGCTTGGCGTGAGCCTTGGCGCGATGGGCAGCGTCATCGGCATGACAAAAGATGCTTTGAGCCCCATGACGCAGGACGCTGCGCAGATGGGCGCGGCGGTCGGCGCAACCGTCGCGGGCGGTTGGGATTGCCCGGTGTGCGGTCACAAGAATATCACTACAAACTTCTGCCCTGACTGCGGCGGCAAAAAGCCTGAAGCGAAGACTGGCTGGGACTGCGCGCAGTGCGGCACGAAGAACATCCAGAGCAAATTCTGCCCGAACTGCGGCGCAAAGAAGCCGGAAGAATCAAGTGGTTGGACTTGTCCGGACTGCGGCACAAAAGATATTCTGAGCAGGTTCTGCCTCAACTGCGGCGCACGGAAACCGGAAGAAAAGCGCGGCTGGATCTGCCCGGATTGCGGTACAAAGGATATTATGACAAACTTCTGCCCGAACTGCGGGCGGAAGAAGGATGAGTCCTGCTGATTGGAGGGATAGACGATGAAACTAAGCAAAGGGAAATTTCAGACGATTCTGATTCTTGCCATTGTGCTGGCCGCATATCTGTTGCTGGCATTCGTGATTCCGTTCACAAAGACCGCTGTGTTCTGGCTGGCATTGGTGTTCACGCTGGCAGCGTTTGGTTTGCAGCTTTATGTGCTGAAGCTGTCGTTTACAAAGGGCAAGGATGCGCGCAGCAAATTTTACGGTTTTCCGATCGCGCGCATCGGCGTCATGTATTTGATCGTGCAGATCGCGTTGAGTTTTTTGTTCATGGCGATCGCAAAATTCTGTGCAGCATGGATCGCGGTCATTGTTTTTGCACTGCTGTTGGCTGTCACCGCCGTTGGCGTCATTGCCGCGGATGCAATGCGCGACGAGGTCGAGCGGCAGGACGCGCAGCTCAAGGCCGATGTGGCTGCCATGCGTGCGCTGCAATCCCGTTCGACCGCGCTGGTTTCTCGCTGTGAGAATGCAGAGTTGAAGGCAGACGCGCAGAAGCTTTCCGACGCGTTCCGATACAGCGATCCTGTAACAAATGACGCGACAAAAGACGCTGAACATGAGCTTTCCGCCTGCATGGACGAGCTGGAGCGGGCTGTTCTCGACAATGACACCGAAAGTGCGAGGGTGCTGATCAAACGCGCAGCAGCGCAGCTGGCAGAGCGGAATCGCCTGTGCAAGCTGAACAAGTGACGTTTCTTGCCAGCCTTAATACCAACCAGCCGAATAAAAGCAGGAGGCGGCCCATAACTTTGGGCTGCCTCCTGCTTTTATTCGGTTGTCAGTCAGAAATACTCATTGCACAGCAGACGGTACGGCGGTTCGTCTTCTTCGATCTTCGGGAAGCGGCCGACAGGCGGGTTGAAGCGGTTGTCGGTGTTGTCGTCGCTGCACTGGCTGACCTCGCCGAGCAGAACGGGGCCGGTGTCCGCCTCGACCGCGAAGTCGTGGTACATTCCTTGCGCGACCCAGAGGCTTTCGCCCGGACGCAGACGGATCTGCGTGCCCGCGGGAACCGTGCGCTTCAGGCCGTCGCAGTGGACGGTCACGTCGGACTCATAATCGATTTCTTCATTCGGCAGGCTGTTGTACACGCGGATGAGGCAGTTACCGCGGCCGCGGTTGATAATGTCCTCGGTCTTGTACCAGTGGAAATGGTTCGCGGCCATCTGGCCCTCCTTCAGATACAGCAGCTTCTCTGCGTAGACCTTCGGATATTTTTCCGGCTGCGTGCAGCAGCCGTTGCGGATGGTGATGAGGGAGAAGCCGAATTTGTCAAAATCGCCGAGGCCGAAATCCGTGATATCCCAGCCGAGCACACAGTCGCGCACTTCATCGTATTCATGGCCCTTCGTCTTCCACTCCCCGGGCGTGAAGTGACAGAATGGCGGCAGATAGCACTTGTATTTTTCGCACATGGCCTCCAGCGCCCTGAGCGCTTTGTTGATCTCAGAACGTTTCATAATACCTCTGCGACAGGCTGAAGGCGATCTCCGACAAGCGGAGGCTCGATATCATCAAGCTCATCAAAAACAAATCTCTCTGCGGGCAGGATCTGGCCGAGCGCATCGGCCTGTCTCCCGCCACGATCTCCCACCACATGAGCTCGCTCGTGTCCGCCGGGTTCATCCACGTGGACAAGCAGAACCCGCGCGGCTTCAACCTTGAGGCTGCGCGGGTCCTGTTTTGGCGAAAGAAATCCCGCAAACAAGTGACCGGCTTGCCTGCGGGGGATTCTTTATCAATATGAGGGGAAAATGAAAAAGTGTTTATCGCTTCTTGCAGGATTATCATAGCAAGGGTTTATTAAAAAACTTAGAGGCAAGTTTTTAAATAACTATTAAATTCGAAACTTCTTTTTTCGATCAAATGTTTACAAAAATATCACAATTTTCGGCCCTGCTCCCCCTTGACAAATTCCGGGTACAGGACTATGATGAAGCCAAAATGAATTAGCACTCATGAATATAGAGTGCTAACGCTGGAAGAAGAGGTGTGAACTATGAACGCACAGAACTATACGCAGAAATCTCTGGAGGCCATTCAGGCCGCCCAGAAGCTGACCATTGAAAACCAGAACCAGCAGATCGAGCAGATCCATCTGCTGGCCGCGCTTTTGAAGCAGGAAAACGGCCTTGTGCCGCAGCTGCTGAAAAAGATGGGCGTGACGCTTGAAAGCTTTGAGGCTGCGGTGGACGCGGAGCTGGCGAAGCTGCCGCGCGTGACCGGCTCGGGCCGCGAGGCGGATAAATATTATGTTGCGCGCGCCGTCGACACGGCGCTGAACAGCGCGGAGGACATCGCGAAGCAGATGAAAGACGAATATGTCTCCGTCGAGCATCTGTTTTTGTCCCTGATCGAAAACGCGGACGCGGTGCTGAAAAGCCTGTTCCGTCCGTACCAGATCACGAAGGAGGCCTGCCTGCAGGCGCTGCAGTCGGTGCGCGGCAGCCAGCGCGTGACGTCCGACACGCCGGAGGATACGTATGAGGCGCTTGCCAAATACGGCACGGATCTGGTCAAGCGTGCACGGGAGCAGAAGATGGACCCGGTCATCGGCCGTGACGACGAGATCCGGAATGTCATCCGCATCCTGTCCCGCAAGACGAAGAACAACCCCGTTCTCATCGGCGAACCGGGCGTCGGCAAGACAGCCATCGTCGAGGGCCTTGCGCAGCGGATCGTCGCGAACGAGGTGCCCAAGTCTTTGCAGGACAAAACGATCTTCTCGCTCGATATGGGCGCATTGATTGCAGGCGCAAAGTACCGCGGTGAATTTGAAGAGCGTCTGAAGGCCGTGCTGGCCGAGGTCAAGAAGTCCGAAGGGCGCATCATCCTGTTTATCGACGAGCTGCACACCATTGTCGGCGCGGGCAAGACCGAGGGCTCGATGGACGCAGGCAATCTGTTAAAGCCGATGCTCGCGCGCGGCGAGCTGCACTGCATCGGCGCGACGACGCTGGACGAATACCGCCAGTATATCGAAAAGGACCCCGCGCTTGAGCGCCGGTTCCAGACCGTTCTGGTGCAGGAGCCGACGGTGGAGGATACCATCGCCATCCTGCGTGGTCTGGAGTCCCGGTACGAGGTCTTCCACGGCGTCAAGATCACGGACAACGCGATCATTGCCGCCGCAACGCTCTCGAACCGCTATATCACCGACCGTTTCCTGCCTGACAAGGCCATTGACCTCATTGACGAGGCCTGCGCCATGATCCGAACGGAAATGGACTCCATGCCGACCGAACTGGATGTCATCAACCGCAAGATCATCCAGATGCAGATCGAGGAAGCAGCGCTCAAAAACGAGGACGACGAGCTTTCCAAGGCGCGGCTGACGGAACTGCAAAAGGAACTGGCCGAACAGCGCGAAACGTTCAACTCCATGAAAGCCAAATGGGAAAACGAGAAGAACGCAATCGGCCGCGTGCAGCAGCTGCGCGAACGCATCGAGCAGATCAACCGCGATATTGAATCTGCCGAACAGAGTTACGATCTCGAAAAGGCCGCGAAGCTGAAGTACGGCGATCTGCCCGAAGCGAAAAAGCAGCTCGAGCAGGAGGAAAAGCTGACGCAGAGCGGCAAGGAGACGAGTTTGCTCCGCAACAAGGTCACGGAGGAGGAGATCGCCAAGATCATCGAGCGCTGGACGGGTATCCCGACCGCAAGACTGATGGAGGGCGAACGCGACAAGCTGCTGCATCTCGAAGATACGCTGCACAAGCGTGTTGTCGGCCAGGATGAGGCCGTGCGCGTCGTCTCTGAGGCTATCCAGAGAAGCAGAGCAGGCATTCAGGACCCGAACCGGCCCCTCGGCTCGTTCCTGTTCCTTGGCCCCACGGGCGTCGGCAAGACAGAGCTTGCCAAGACGCTGGCAGAGGCGCTGTTTGACGATGAAAAGAATCTGGTGCGCATCGATATGTCGGAGTATATGGAGAAATTCTCCGTGTCGCGTCTGATCGGTGCGCCTCCCGGATATGTGGGCTACGAGGAGGGCGGCCAGCTGACCGAAGCCGTGCGCCGCAGACCGTATTCCGTCATTCTGTTTGACGAGATCGAAAAAGCGCACCCGGACGTGTTCAACATTCTGCTGCAGGTGCTCGACGACGGTCGTATCACCGACTCGCAGGGCCGCACGGTGGACTTCAAGAACACCATCATCATTCTGACCTCGAATCTCGGTTCACAGGCCATTCTGGACGGCATCACGCCGGAGGGTGAAATTTCGGAGGCTGCGAAAAACGAGGTGCAGACGCTCCTGCGCCGCAGCTTCCGCCCGGAATTCCTGAACCGGCTGGATGAGATCGTCTTCTATAAGCCCCTGTCGAAGGAAAACATCACTGGCATCATCGATCTGCAGATCGCGGCGCTTAATAAGCGCCTTGCCGACAAGCAGCTCAAGTGCGAGCTGACCCCGGCGGCAAAGTCGTTCGTCATTGACGCAGCCTATGACCCGCAGTTCGGCGCAAGACCGCTGCGCCGCTACCTGCAGCACACGGTCGAGACGCTTCTTGCGCAGCGCATCCTGCGCGGCGACGTGCTCCCCGGTCAGACGCTTGTCTGCGACGAGCAGAACGGCGAGCTGGTCATCAGCGCGAAATAAAATACAAACGCCCTGCCGCAGCTCTCTGCGGCAGGGCATGAAAAACTCCGGGCCTTTCAAGCCCGGAGTTTTTTACGGTAAGACGCATGGCAGGACTGCACACCCTTCTCCGAATGGATGCTACACCCGTTACCCGGACAGCCAGCTCCGAAACGGCAACCTTGCGGCACACAGGGTAGACTGCTTAGTGCTGCTTGGTTCCCCACCTGACACGGTTCACAGAGCCCTATTGCGC
>OLOA01003506.1_pt1 | contig 12785 bp, 8 predicted proteins | sample 1672201 | NCBI WGS metagenome assembly OLOA01 (sample SAMEA3136658, study PRJEB25190) | human gut metagenome
TCTGCATACTGATCGTGCTCATCCATCTGGCGCACTTAAAAAGCTTCGGGATCCCGTATCTGATGCCGGTGGTCGGTGCCGATCTGACCGGGTATCACGATGAGCGGGACTCCATGCTGCGGCTGCCGCTCATTTATCTGAACCGCAGACCGATTTTTGCTCATGTGAAAGAGCGCATCAAATTAAAACGAAAGGGATAGTTATGTTTTCGGAAAATGGAAGAATTTCAAAGCGCCAGATCAGACGCCTGTTGATCTATGATCTGTTCGGGATTAACACACTTCTGCTGCCGGTGCTTCTGACGGCGGCCTGTTCCTTTGCGGCCATGGCGGAAGGCGAGGTGATTCTGGAGGACCCGGCCCTGATCGGCGATCTGGTGAAGTCGGTGAAGGGCACGATCGTCGAGTGCAACACCGCCTACGGCGGCGGACGCGCCCGCACGGCCGACCATCTCAAAGCGGCTGCCGACCACGGCTTCACCGCCATCGCCGCGGTCGACATCATGGACGCCGAGGGCGAAACGGCGCTTCCGGTCGAGGGCGGACGGCACCTCGCGGAGGACTACGTGGGCAAAAACTTTCTGAACTACGATTTCACGGTCGTGCTGTCGCACTTCAAGGGGCACGCGATGGGCGGCTTCGGCGGCGCGATCAAGAACATCTCGATCGGCATCGCCTCGTCGGCGGGCAAGGCGTGGATCCACTCGGCCGGCAAGACGAAAAACGCCGCCGAGATGTGGAGCGCCCTGCCCCCGCAGGACGACTTCCTGGAATCGATGGCCGAAGCGGCCAAGGCCGTCGCCGACCATTGCGGGGAGCGGATCCTCTACATCAACGTGATGAACAACCTCTCGGTCGACTGCGACTGCGACGCCCACCCTGCGGCACCCGAAATGGGCGACATCGGCATCCTCGCCTCGACCGACCCCGTGGCGCTGGACAAGGCCTGCGTCGACCTGGTCTACGCATCGGACGATCCCGGCAAAGTCCACCTGATCGAGCGCATCGAGTCGCGCCACGGCACCCATACGCTCGACCACGCGGCCGCGATCGGGCTGGGCGATCCCGATTACGAACTGATCGACATCGATAATTAAATCCGCACAGAATGATGAACGACATCGTAAGAGTAGACCACGTCTTCGACTACAACGACTCGCTGGGCTGCGAGACGCTGCATCCGCTCGTCAGCGTCATCGACTTCTCGGAAGTGCGACCCATCCGCTCCTCGCTGCGCTCCTTCGGCGTCTACGCCATCTTCCTCAAAGACGTGAAGTGCGGCGACATGATCTACGGCCGCCAGACCTACGACTATCAGGAAGGAACGCTCGTCTGTCTCGCACCCGGACAGGTCTTCGGCGCGAAGGACGACGGGCAGCTGCGCCAGCCCAAAGGCTGGGCGCTTCTCTTCCACCCCGACCTGCTACGCGGTACGCAGCTGGGGCGCAACATCCGCAACTACACCTTCTTCTCCTACGAATCCTACGAAGCGCTGCACCTCTCGGAGCAGGAGCGGCACGTAGTGATCGACTGCCTGCAGAACATCGCGGGCGAATTGCAGCACGCCATCGACAAGCACAGCCGGACGCTGATCGTCTCGAACATCGAACTGCTGCTCAATTACAGCGTGCGCTTCTACGAGCGGCAGTTCACCACGCGCAGCGACGTCAACAAAGACGCCCTGTCGGGATTCGAACGGCTGCTCAACGACTATTTCCGGGATGACGCCCCGCAGCGCGACGGGGTGCCTTCGGTACGCTGGTGCGCTGAGCAGCTGCACCTTTCGGCCAACTATTTCGGCGACCTGGTCAAAAAGGAGACCGGGAAATCGGCGCAGGAATACATCCAGCTGAAAGTCATCGACATCGCCAAGGAACGCATGTTCGACACGACCAAGTCGATCAGCGAAATCGCCTACGAGCTCGGGTTCAGGTATCCGCAACACTTCACGCGCCTGTTCAAGAAGTGCGTGGGGCAGTCGCCCAACGAATACCGGACACAAAACTGACCCGGCGGCACGGCCGGCAAAAGGAGGCGGACGGGAAAAACGGAGAGAACCGGAGAGAACGGCGGACTAAACGGTAAAAACAGGCCGGCACAAACAGCTCGCCAGGTACGATCAGCCCGGATAAAACGCAGTTTCTGCCCCGGACAAAACGCAGGCTTCCGCATCGCGTACGAAAATCCCCGCACACTGGAAAAGTGTACGGGGATTTCAAATACGGGGTACTTCGCGGCATATCCGGCCAACCGGCTCCCTGCCCCGGCCAGTTCCGAACTACACCGGACGCCAGCCAGCCGGCAGCAATTTCCACAGCAGTACCCGTGCGGCATCGGGCGACGGGCGCGCTACGCCTCAGCCTTTCCTGCCCTGATCGGCAACGGCGGCCATCAGCCGGGCTATCTCATCGGGGTCGCCCAGGAAACGATCCCCCGCGTAGTTGAGACCCTCGTCGAACTCGAAGACATAAGGCACGGCGGTCGGGAGGTTGAACTCCGAAATCGCCTCGTCCGAAATGCCTTTCAGGTGCTTGATGATGCCGCGCAGGCTGTTGCCGTGGGCGACGACCAGGATGGCGTCGTGATGCGCCAGCGCCGGCAGGATCTCGCATTTCCAGTAGGGCATAATACGCGCGACAGTGTCGCTGAGCGATTCGGTGCGGGGCAGTTCCGCCTCGGGGACATCGCGGTAACGGGGATCGAAACGCGGGTTGCGCGGGTCTTCCTCGCCCAACGGCGCCGGGGCGACGTCGTAACTGCGGCGCCAGATGTGTACCTGTTCGTCGCCGTACTTTTCGGCGGTCTCCCGTTTGTTGAGCCCCTGCAACATCCCGTAATGCTTTTCATTGAGCCGCCAGCTCTTCGAGACCGGGATCCAGTCCTGATCCAGTTTGTCGAGCACCACGTCGAGCGTCTTGACGGCGCGTTTCAGGTAGGAGGTATAGGCATGCCCGAACAGGAAACCCTCCTTGCGGAGCAGTTCCCCGGCCCTGGCCGCTTCGGCAACGCCTTTCTCGCTCAGATCGACATCCGTCCATCCCGTAAAACGGTTTTCCCTGTTCCATGTGCTCTCGCCGTGGCGGAGCAAAACTACTTTTTTCATCCTATCGCTTTTTCAGGTTCGGCACGCACCTCGTTCACCAATTTGCGGTGCTTGTCGAAATCGTTAATATTCTGCAATGTAGTATGCGCTATACTATCCAACGCTTCACGTGTGAAAAAACCCTGGTGCGAGGTCATGATGACGTTGTTGAACGACAGCAGGCGCGCCAGGATGTCGTCGTCCATGATCCGGTCGGAGGTATCCTCGTAGAAATAGGCGGCCTCCTCTTCGTAAACGTCCAGCCCGGCTGCCCCGATCTTCTTCTCCTTCAGCCCCTCGATCAGCGCCTCGGTATGGATCAGCTGGCCGCGCCCCGTATTGATTAGGATCACGCCGGGCTTCATCTTGCCGATAGCATCGCCGTTGATCATATAGCGCGTCTGGTCGGTCAGCGGGCAGTGCAGCGAAATGATGTCCGCACGGCGGTAAAGCTCGTCGAGCGTCACGTATTCGACCTGCGCCTGCGCGGCGTATTCCGCATCGGGGAAGATGTCGTAAGCCAGCACCTTCATGCCGAACCCCTTGAGTATCCGGATCAGCTCACGGGCGATCTTGCCGGTGCCGATGATGCCCGCCGTCTTGCCGTACATGTCGAACCCCATCAGGCCGTGCAGCGAGAAATTCCCGTCGCGCGTGCGCCAGTAGGCACGGTGGACTTTGCGGTTGAGCGCCAGCATCAGCGCCACGGCATGTTCCGCGACGGCATGGGGCGAATAGGCCGGAACGCGCACGACGGGGATGCCGTATTCGGCCGCGGCCTTCAGGTCTACGTTGTTGAAGCCGGCGCAACGCAGTGCGATCAGTTTCACGCCCATCGCGGCCAGCTGACGTATCGTGCCGGCGTCGGCCGTGTCGTTGACGAAGATGCAGACCGCGTCGGCCCCCTGCGCCAGCAGGGCGTTGTTGCCGTTCAGGTGGCTGCGATGGTAATTGAACTCGAACCCGAAGGACGCATTGGCGCGGTCGAACGACTCGCGGTCGTAGGGTTGGGTTCCGAAGAATGTTATTTTCATAAATGCACTTTTTTCCTCTTTTATCGTACAAAAAAAACGGTTTTGCACGGCCGGTTATTATGCGATCGTGACCTCGGGGTCGAGATATACGTCCTGGATGGCGTTGAGCAGCGCCACGCCCTCCTTCATCGGGCGCTGGAACGCCTTGCGGCCGCTGATAAGTCCCATGCCGCCGGCCCGCTTGTTGACGACGGCCGTCATCACGGCCTCCTGCAAATCGGATGCCCCGTGCGACTCGCCGCCCGAATTGATCAGCCCGACGCGTCCCATGTAACCGTTGGCCACCTGGTAGCGGCAAAGGTCGATCGGATGCTCGGTCGTCAGCTTCGTGTACACCTCGTCACGCGTCTTGCCGAAGCCGACGGCACGGAACCCGCCGTTGTTCTCGGGCAGCTTCTGCTTCACGATGTCGGCCTTGATCGTCACGCCCAGGTGGTTCGCCTGCCCCGTCAGGTCGGCCGAAGCATGGTAATCCACCCCGTCCTTCCTGAAACCTTCGTTGCGCAGGTAGCACCACAGGATCGTCGCCATGCCCAGCTCGTGCGCATAGTCGAACGCCTGGGCTATCTCCACGAGCTGGCGGCGGCTCTCCTCCGACCCGAAATAGATCGTAGCCCCCACGGCGGCGGCGCCCATGTTCCAGGCATCGCGCACGGTGCCGAACATCACCTGGTCATAGGTGTTGGGGTAGGTGAGCAGCTCGTTGTGGTTGAGCTTGACGATGAACGGTATCTTGTGTGCATATCTGCGTGCCACGGCGCCCAGCACGCCGAAGGTCGAAGCCACGGCGTTACAGCCGCCCTCGATGGCCAGCCTGACGATATTCTCCGGGTCGAAATAGGCCGGGTTCGGGGCGAACGACGCCCCGGCGGAGTGTTCGATGCCCTGATCTACGGGCAGGATCGAGACATAGCCCGTACCGGCCAGGCGCCCGTGGGCGAGGATCCATTGCAGGCTGCCGAGCGTCCGGATGTTACGGTCGGATTCGATCCAGACCTTGTCGACCGTATCGGGTGCGGGCAGGTAAAGCTGGCTCTTGTCGATCGTCCGGCACACATGGGAAAGGTAGTATTCGGCCTTCTCCCCGAGAATTTCAATGGTTTTCATAATTTTACGATATTAAGTGATTCGAGTTTATTTACTGCAATTCGGGTTCCAAACACGCCCGGCGCCCCGCGACAAAACGAAAGCCGCCCGGCGGGGCGGCTTATTTCTTGGTGTTGCGGTACTCGGTGGGAGATTCACCCGTATGCTTCTTGAAATAGCGCCCCAGGTAGGACTGGTCGGGGAAATGCAGGCGGTAGGCGATCTCCTGCACCGACAAGTCCGTCGATTGCAGGAGCATCTTGATCTCCAGCAAGACCGACCGGTCGATGAACTCCTTGGCGGTGCTGTGCGCGATCGTACGCACGATGGTCGAAAGGTAACGGGTGGAAATGCAGAGTTTGTCGGCGTAGAACGACACTTCGCGCTCCTGTGAACTGAACTCGTGCACGAGGGCCACGAACCGGTGGAACAGCTCCGTCTGCCGCGTGGTCGACTCGGGCATCTGGCGCTGCATGCCTGCAAAGCGCTGCAACTTGTCGTAAATCTCCATCAGCACGTTCTGCAAGCGGTTACGGATGATCGTGTTGCGGAAAATATTGTTCCGGTCGCGGTAGGTATAGGCCGCCATCTGGAACCAGATGCCCGCCCCCTCGACGATACGCGCCGGGGGATAGGTGATCGGATTCTCGCGCAGGGTGCGGAAAAAGGAGGGTTCGAGCCGGAAGCGGAATGCCGCCTCGGAGAAAATATCGAGTGAAAAGGCACAGAACGTCACCCGAAAGTCCTCGGTACGCCCCGTGAGCATCAGCACCGACCCGGGCAGAATGAGTACCAGGGTATTCCGCTTCACGAGTCCTCCGTATTGGTTTACAGTCACATGGGCGCTGCCTTTGCGGCAAAACAAGATAGCCCCTCCCTCGCAGCGGTTCGCGTAGTTGTTGAAATAGGAAAAATCGGATTCCCCGACTACGAATTGTTCTTCGGCGGTGGTAATTAGAGGGTTTATGGCGGACATATGAATTCGTTTTTCGAACAAATTTAGCGCATTTTTCGATATTCTCCTAAAATTTGTTCCGAAAAATACCAACACTGTTCGCAATATAAAGGCACGATCACACCCTTTTTAGGGTACTTTTGCAACGAAAAAAGTTTTTTTAGTTTAAAACAGGAGAAAATATGAAGCAAACATTTGTGAAAGCTGCTATCATGGCAAGCTTCATGGCAGCCGTTTCGTGCGGTCAGGCACCCACGGAGCAAGGCCCCGCGCAATACGGCGTGATGACCATTGCCACCACCAACCGCGAAATCCCGACCAACAAGTCGGCGACGATCCGCGGACGCCAGGACATTCAGATTTACCCGCAGGTTTCGGGTACCATCTCCGAACTGCGTGTTGCCGAGGGAGAGTCGGTATCGAAAGGACAAACGCTTTTCATCATAGACCAGGTACCTTACAAGGCTGCGCTCCAGACCGCAGAAGCCAATGTCGCAGCGGCGAAAGCCAGCGTGGCGACGGCCCAGCTGACGTATGACAGCAAGAAGGAGCTTTTCGCAAAGAACGTCGTGTCGCAGTACGACCTCTCGACGGCCGAAAATACGCTGCTGACGGCCAAGGCGCAGCTCGCACAGGCCGAGGCACAGCGGGTAAACGCCGCAAACAACCTCTCCTATACGGTCGTGAAGGCCCCGTCCAACGGCACGGTAGGCCAGCTGCCGTACCGTGTAGGCTCACTGGTAAGCGCGTCGATCCCGCAGCCGCTGACGACCGTGTCGGACAACTCGGAGATGTACGTGTATTTCTCGATGAGCGGCAACGAGTTGCTCAGCCTGACGCGCAAATACGGCTCGATCGCCAATACGCTCAAGAACATGCCCGACGTACAGTTACAGCTCAACGACGGCTCGCTCTACGACCAGCCGGGGCGCATCGAATCGATGAGCGGCGTCATCGACCCTTCGACGGGCAGCACGCAGCTGCGCGCGGTGTTCCCCAACACGAACGGCCTGCTCCACAGCGGCGCACCCGGCAACCTGATCCTGCCCATCAGCTACACGGACTGCATCGTGGTTCCGCAGGTGGCGACATTCGAGCTGCAGGACAAAGTGTACGTATATAAGATTGTAGACGGCAAGGCCTCCTCGGTCATGATCGACGTGGAAAAGATCAACAACGGCCGGGAGTATATCGTCAAATCGGGCCTCGTTCCGGGTGACGTCATCGTAGCCGAAGGCGTAGGCCTGCTGCGCGAGGGTACCCCCATCGTAGCCAAGACGCAGGGCGCCGCACCCCAGGCCGCACCGGCAGCTGCCGCCCAAACCGAAACCGAAAAGGAGGAATAACCTATGACACTGAAACATTTTATCGAACGACCCGTACTGGCGTCGGTCATATCCATCGTAATCGTAATCGGCGGTCTGATCGGTCTGGCGACGCTGCCCGTGGAGCAGTATCCCGACATCGCACCCCCGACGGTGATGGTGCGCGCCTCATATCCGGGTGCCAGCGCCGAGACGATCCAGAAATCGGTCATCGTACCGCTCGAGCAGGCTATCAACGGTGTGGAGGACATGACCTACATGACTTCCAGCGCCGCTTTGGGCAGCGCAAGCGTAACTGTCTATTTCCGCCAGGGCACCGACCCCGACATGGCTGCCGTCAACGTGCAGAACAAAGTATCGCGCGCTACGGGACAGCTGCCTTCCGAAGTCACGCAGATCGGTGTGACGACCATGAAGCGACAGACCTCCATGGTGAAGATTTTCTCGCTTTACAGCCCCGACGACACATACGACGAAACGTTCCTGTCGAACTACTCGAAGATCAACATCGAACCCCGCATCCTCCGTATCGCGGGTGTCGGCGAGGCCTTCACGCTCGGTGCCGACTACTCGATGCGTATCTGGCTCAAGCCCGATGTGATGGCCCAGTACAAACTCATCCCGTCGGACGTGACGGCGGCGCTCGCCGAGCAGAACATCGAATCGGCGACCGGTTCGCTGGGTGAAAACTCGGAGAACACATTCCAGTATACGATGAAATACCGCGGACGTCTGATGACCCCGGAAGAGTTCGGGGAGATCGTACTCGTGGCTCAGGACGACGGCACGATCCTGCGCCTGAAGGATGTCGCGGACATCGAGCTGGGAAGCGAATCCTACGCCTACAAAGGCTACACCAACGGCCATCCGGGCGTCAGCACGATGGTCTTCCAGACCGCCGGTTCGAACGCCACGCAGGTCGTAAATGAAATCGACGCCCTGCTGGCCGAGATCGAAGCCGAACTCCCGAAAGGCGTCGCCATCGCACACCTGCAGAGTGTGAACGACTTCCTCTACGCTTCGATCAACGAGGTAATCAAGACTCTGATCGAGGCCATCCTCCTGGTGGTGCTCGTAGTCTATGTCTTCCTGCAGGATATCCGTTCGACACTTATCCCCACGGTTTCGATCATCGTATCGCTGGTCGGTACGTTCGCCTTCCTCTCGGTAGCGGGCTTCTCGATCAACCTGCTGACGCTCTTCGCGCTCGTCCTTGCGATCGGTACGGTCGTCGACGACGCCATTATCGTGGTGGAGGCTGTCCAGGCGCGTTTCGACGTGGGATATAAGTCCTCCTATATGGCTACCATCGACGCCATGTCGGGTATCACCTCGGCCATCATCACCTCGACGCTGGTCTTCATGGCCGTGTTCATCCCCGTGTCGATGATGGGCGGTACGTCGGGTGTATTCTACACGCAGTTCGGTATCACGATGGCCGTGGCCGTGGGTATCTCGGCGCTGAACGCCCTGACGCTCTCGCCCGCACTGTGCGCCCTCATCCTGAAACCCTACCTCGACGAAAACGGCGAGATGCGCGACAACTTCGCCGCCCGCTTCCGCAAGGCATTCAACTCGGGATTCAGCACCCTGATCAACAAGTACAAGCACGGCGTGCTGCTCTTCATCAAGCACAAGTGGCTGATGTGGTCGACGCTCGGCCTGGCATTCGCCGCACTGATCCTGCTGATGAACAGCACCAAAACGGGTCTGGTGCCCGACGAAGACCAGGGTACGATCATGGTGAACGTCACCACGGCTCCGGGTACTTCGCTCGCCGAAACGCACGTCGTCATGGAGCAGGTTGCGGATCGCATCCAGGCAATCCCCCAGATCAGGGACTTCATGCAGGTGGCAGGTTACGGCATGATCGCTGGCCAGGGCTCCTCCTACGGTATGTGTATCATCAAGCTTAAGGACTGGGAAGAGCGCCCGGACAAGGCAGATGCGGTGAACGCCGTGATCGGCCAGATATACGGACGCACGGCCGACATCAAGGACGCACAGATTTTCGCCGTGGCACCGCCGATGATCTCGGGTTACGGAACCTCGACCGGCTTCTCCATGCACCTGCAGGACAAGTCGGACGGCAGCCTGACGGACTTCTACAACATCTACCTGCAGTTCATCGGGGCGCTGAACCAGCGCCCGGAGATCGAACGCGCCTACTCGACCTTCAACATCAACTTCCCGCAGTATGTCGTAAGCATCGACGCGGCGAAGGCCAAACGGGCCGGCATCTCGCCCAACGCGATCCTTTCGACGCTTTCGGGTTACTACGGCGGGCAGTACGTCTCGAACGTCAACCGTTTCTCGAAAATGTACTACGTAACGATCCAGTCCGACCCGAAATACCGTCTTAACACCGAGTCGCTCAACAACGTCTTCGTCCGCACCAACGGCGGAGAAATGGCTCCCCTGGGCGAGTTCGTGGATCTGCAAAGGGTATACAGCTCCGAAGTGCTGAACCGTTTCAATATGTACAGCTCGATCGCCGTGAACGGAACGGCAGCCGACGGATATTCGTCGGGCGATGCCATCAAGGCCATCCAGGAGACGGCCGCCCAGGTACTGCCGAAGGGCTACGGCTACGACTTCGACGGTATCACCCGGGAGGAAGCACAGACCGGCAGCAACACGACGATCATCTTCGGGATCTGTATTCTGCTGATTTACCTCATCCTGAGTGCCCTGTACGAGAGCTTCCTGCTTCCGTTCGCCGTCATCCTCTCCGTACCGTGCGGCCTGCTGGGTTCGTTCCTCTTCGCCAAGATGTTGGGACTGGAGAACAACATCTACCTGCAAACGGGTATCATCATGCTGATCGGCCTGCTCTCGAAGACCGCCATTCTGATCACGGAGTATGCCTCCGACCGGCGCCGCGCGGGAATGACCCTGACGCAAGCCGCCGTATCGGCAGCCAAAGTCCGTCTGCGCCCGATCCTGATGACTGTCCTCACCTGCGTATTCGGTATGATCCCGCTGGTGCTCTCGCACGGTGTGGGCGCCAACGGTAACATGACCCTCGGTTCGGGCGTCGTGGGCGGTATGATCGTCGGGACACTGGCCCTGCTGTTCCTCGTACCGACACTGTTCATCGCTTTCCAGACCTTGCAGGAGAAAGTCAAGCCCATAGAGTTCGACCCCGATCCGCAGTGGGCCGTACAGGCGGAACTGGAAGAGTGTAAAAACGAGAAAGAGGAGGAATAACAAGATGAAAAAGCTTATTATCATACTGGCCGCAGCGGCCATGACCGGCTGCGGCATCTACAAGCCCTACACCCGTCCCGAGGTGAAAACCGACGGGCTGTACGGCACGGCCGAGACTGCCGACACGACGACGATCGGCAACCTGGGCTGGGAAGAGATGTTCACCGACCCCTACCTGCGGACGCTCATCCGCCAGGGGCTGGAGAACAATACCGACCTGCAATCGGCGCAATGGAGGATCAAGGAAGCCGAGGCGACGCTTAAGTCGGCGCGCCTGGCTTACCTGCCGTCGTTCAACTTCGCACCTCAGGGCAGCATGAGCAGCTTCGACTGGGCCACGCCGGGCAAAACGTACAGTATCCCGGTCACGGCAAGCTGGCAGATCGACATCTTCAACGGCCTGACCAACGCCAAACGCAAGTCCAAGGCGCTCTACCTCCAGAGCAAGGAGTACGAACAGGCAGTGAAAACGCAGTTGATCTCGGGCATCGCAAATCTCTATTACACGTTGCTGATGCTCGACGGGCAATACGAGGTTACCGAGCAAACCGCCGGGAAATGGCGCGAGAGCGTCCGCACGATGCGCGCACTGAAAGAGGCCGGCATGGCCAACGAGGCTGCCGTAGCCCAGTACGAAGGCAACTGCCTCGCCATCGAAGCTTCGCTGCACGACTTGGAATACCAGATCCGCCAGGCCGAGAACAGCCTTTGTTCGATGCTGGCCGAAGGCCCGCACCCCATCGAGCGCGGCCGCCTCGAAAGCCAGCAGTTGCCCGACGACCTGACTGTCGGCATACCGGTGCAGATGCTTTCGAACCGCCCCGACATCCGCAGCGCCGAATACTCGCTGATGCAATCCTATTATGCCACCAGCGAGGCACGCTCGGCCCTCTATCCGTCGATCACGCTGAGCGGGACGTTGGGATGGACGAACAACAGCGGGGCCCGGATCGTCGATCCCGGGAAATTCCTCTGGTCGGCCGCAGCATCGCTCCTGCAACCCATCTTCAATGCCAACGCCAACCGCGCCCGCGTGAAAATCGCCAAGGCACAGCAGGAAGAAACCAAGCTGGCATTCCAGCAGGCTCTGCTCAACGCGGGTGCCGAGGTCAACAACGCCCTCACGCAGTGCCAGTCGGCCCGCGCGAAAACCGACCTGCGGACACAGCAGATCGAGGCATTGGAGCGCGCCGTGGAGAGCACCGAACTGCTTATGAAACACGGCAGCACGACCTACCTCGAAGTGCTGACCGCCCAGCAGTCGCTGCTTTCGGCACAGTTGAACCAGATAGCAGACCGCTTTGACGAGATCCAGGGTATCGTGAACCTCTACCAGGCTTTGGGTGGCGGCCGCGACATCGCAGCGGAGGCGAAATAATGAAAAGGGGAGCGACCAAAGAGGAGATCATCCGCATCACGCAGGAACTCATCACCCGGAACGGCATCCGTGCCGTCCGGGTGGATGAGATCGCGCAAACGCTGGGTATCTCGAAACGCACCCTCTATGAAATGTTCGCTGACAAGGAAGACCTGGTGAGCGCCTGCCTCGATTTCATGTGCCATCAACAGCAGGAGCGCATCACGGCTTACAGGAAACGCCGCAGCAGGAGTTCGCTGCAACGGGCCTTCAAGCTGGTATACGAATACATCGAACACCTGTATACGGTCGAAAGCAGTTTTCTGTCCGACCTGCGCCACAAGGTGGCCTACGCGGAACATTTCGACGAACACCGGGAATTCTGGCGCAACGAACTGGCCGCCCACCTGCGCGGAAGCCGGGAAGAAAAGCTCCTGTTGCCCGAAATCGATGCCGAGAGTTTCGCAGACCGGATTCTGGAAACGATCTTCGAAATGCGGATAAACAACGCGACGCGCGAGGAGTCCTACCTCTTTTGCAGGACGATCCTGCGCGGTGCGGCAACCCGCGAAGGGGTCGAGCGGATTGACAGCCACCGATAATTATTCTGCAACACAACGGAAATCCCCGCAGGGCTCCCTCCTGCGGGGATTTTATTTCCGCGCAGGAGGGCTGCCGGCAGGCAAAGCCCAAAGGCCGGCGTCGGGAGCAGAATCAGAATACGGGGAAGGCTGGAG
>OLOA01003514.1_pt1 | contig 12759 bp, 11 predicted proteins | sample 1672201 | NCBI WGS metagenome assembly OLOA01 (sample SAMEA3136658, study PRJEB25190) | human gut metagenome
GCAGGCCGTTGTCACGGCACAGGCCGCACAGGGTCCAGGCGAAGCAGAGGATCAGAATGGGGGAGATCATCTGGATGAAGCCGTTGGGGATGGACTCCATAGACTTGGTGAAGCCGATGAGGCCCCGCAGCCAGTAATAGATGAAGGTGAACACCAGGGCCACGATGGAGCCCAGGCACAGGCCGGGACCGGCGGAAGCGTCGGAGAAGGCCATGACGAAGTTCTGATAGTTCTCGCTTTCGGGATCGAACACGCCGCCGGTCCAGATCAGGCCCACGATGCACATACCGATCAGCACGATCACGGGCAGCAGCAGGTCCAGAACGGTGGAGTGCTTCTCGCCTTCCTCGTAGTCGTCGGCACCCTCGAAGGGACGCTCGGGAGTGGTGAACAGGTCGTCCTTCACCTGGGCATTGTACTCATGGGTCAGCATGGGGCCGTAGTCAATGTTCAGGACGGAAATGACAATGACCATGATCAGGGTCAGGATGCAGTAATAGTTCCAGGGAATCTGGCTCAGGAACATGCTGATGCGGGAGCCGGGGAAGCCGTCGGGCACATAGGAGGCAACGGCGGCAGCCCAGGAGGACACGGGAGCCAGCATGCACACGGGAGCGGCGGTGGCGTCGATGATATAGGCCAGCTTCGCCCGGGAGATCTTGTGGCTCTCGGTGACGGGACGCATGACGGCGCCCACGGTCAGGCAGTTGAAATAGTCGTCGATGAAGATCAGCACGCCCAGCAGCATGGTCAGCAGCTGCGCGCCGCGGCGGGTGGTGACAGCCTTGGAGGCCCAGCGGCCGAAGGCGGCGGAGCCGCCGGCCTTGTTCATCAGGTCCACCATGATGCCCAGCATCACCAGGAAGATCAGGATGGAGATGTCAATGGCGTTGATCATGCCCACGCCCTCGCCGGCGCCGACAAAATTCACCACCATCTGCCAGGGCTGGAAATTAGCCAGCAGCAGAGCACCGGCCAGGCAGCCCAGGAACAGGGAAGAATACACTTCCTTGCTGATCAGAGCCAGGGCAATGGCCACAATCGGGGGGAACAGGGCCCAACCGGTAGCGACGAAGCCGCTGCCGTCATTGGTGACCTTCGCGATGACCAGTGCGATCACAACGACCGCCAGCGCAATGAAATACGCTATCTTGGTACCTTTCTTTTCCATTAGAGTGATTTACCTCCTCAAGTTTTGGTTCTCTTATATTACTCGCCAATAGCACATTTTGTCAAGTTCTTAGCGATACTTTCCATTATTTTAACAAATTGTGAACTCGTCTTTTTACCTTTTTCACAAAGATTTGGCGTAATTTGCCGGAAGTCCTTGAGGAGCAAAAAAATCCCGGGCCGGAGCGTCTGCCCCGGCTCGGGATATACCGTTTATATCAGGAACAAGTACCGTTTATACGAAGAAGAACTCCTTGATCTGGCCGTACAGCACCAGCAGCATGCAAAGAGGCGTGATGTATTTGATACAGATTTTGAACCAGCCGTAGGCCCCGAAGGACTGCCCCTCCCGGGTAGCCTCGGCATGGACCACCTCCGGGCCGATCTCCCAGCCGTACATGATGCTCATCAGCAGCGCGCCCAGAGGCATCAGGATGCCCTCGGCGATGCAGTCGAAGAAGTCCAGCCAGTCGGCGCTCCAGGTGGGGAGCTTTTCCATGGTGCCGCGCATACCCAGGATATCGGCGGGAGAGATGCCGGCGGTGCCCAGGGAGTCCAGGCATACGACGACGCACAGGATACCGGCGGCAATACCGGCCAGCACGGAGTAAGGCTTCCGCTTGTCGCCCTTGCCCTGGTCCCGGGCACGGTCCACATAGTGGGCCACCACGGCCTCCAGCAGGGAGATGGAGGAGGAGACGGCGGCGAACACCACCAGCAGGTAGAACATGATGCCGAAGATGGGGCCCACAGAGCCCATGCGGTCGAACACGTTCTGCATGGTGACGAACAGCAGGGAGGGGCCGCCCAGATTGCCGGTGGGATCCAGAGCGAAGCGGCCGGGAATGACGCACAGGCCGGCCATCAGAGCCACCAGCGTGTCCATGACCACGATGATGATGGCGTTTTTCTGCAGGTTCTCCTTCTTATCCAGATAGGAGCCGTAGGTGATCATGGCCGCCATGCCCAGGGACAGGGAGAAGAACATCTGGCCGCCTGCTGTGGATACTACAGAGAAGAAGTTAGGCGCTTCCTTGATGACGCCGTTGGCCAGAGCCCAGCCGGGGACGAACATATACTTCAGACCCTCTGACGCGCCCTCCAGGGTGCAGGAACGGATGATGCAGATCACCAGCATCACGAACAGGGCGGGCATACCCACGGAGCAGACCTTTTCGATACCGCCGCCGACGCCGCCCATCACGATGACCATGGTGATGGCCACGAAGATCAGACCGTAGATCACGCACTCGCCCTGGTTGGCCATCAGGGCATCAAACACGCCTGCGCCGTCCAGGGTGCCGGTGCCGAAGCCGGCATGGAACAGATTGCCCACGTTCAGGGTGACATACTTCAGGCAGTAGCCGCCCAGGGCGCAGTAGAAGCCCAGAATCAGAAAGGCAGACAGCACGCCCAGCCAGCCCAGCCACTTGAACTTCCTGGACAGAATTTTGTATGCGCCGATGGCGCCCCGGCCGGTCTTGCGGCCCAGGGCCAGCTCGCCCATCATAACGATGAAGCCACAGCAGGCAGCCAGGATCAGATAGATGATCAGGAACGTGAAGCCGCCGTTGGCGCCCATCTTGTTGGGAAAGCCCCAGATGTTGCCCAGGCCGACGGCTGAGCCGATGGCAGCCATGAGGAATCCGAAATTGGATCCAAAGCCTTTTCTTTCTTCCATTGTTTTCTCTCCTTACTCATATGGATGTCCCCCTTATGTCCGGTAAAGGGGACTATGGTCACTTTACCATGTGTGTTTTCCCCTGTAAAGCGATACAGTCTCTCCTTAACGCCGTATTGTCACGCATCATGCTTTCTTTAATCGATTTCTTACGCCTCCCCCCTCCTCTCCGGGTCGTTCTGTTTCGCAGCAGGCAATTTTACAGTCCCATTTTATGCGGCTTTTTGTGAATTATGTCACAAAAGAAAGCCGCATTCCGTCGGACCTATGGACATGCATACGGCGCGGCAAGGCGTTTGTGTAAAATGACCAGCAGCTTTCCGGTCCGAATTGGTTCGCGGGGAAATATTTTCACGAGAAGAAAAAATCACCGCTATGCCGTCCTCTCCGGCACCGATCCGCCGCATTTTACGCAGACTTTACAAAACGCGTCTTTTCCCCTTTACATCCGCTCCGTATGCTATGAGCTGTACCAAGGAAATCCCAAAACGCGAATCGAAAGGAGATTCTGAAAAAATGAAAAAGTTTCTTTCCATCGCCCTGTGCGCCGTTATGGTGCTGGGCATCCTGGCCGGCTGCGGCCAGAAGGGCAATGACACCCCTGAGAACAACGACAACAACACCGCTCTCTCCGGCACCGTGTCCACCAACGGTTCCACCTCTATGGACAAGGTCATCGGCGCGCTGAAGGAGCAGTTCACCACCGACAATCCCGGCGTCACCGTCACCTATGACCCCACCGGCTCCGGCGCAGGCATTGAGGCCGTGAAGAACGGCTCCACCGACATCGGCCTGGCCTCCCGGGCCCTGAAGGACCAGGAGAAGTCCGCCGGCCTGAAGGAGACCACCGTGGCCCTGGACGGCATCGCCATCATCGTCAACGCCGACAGCAAGGTCGCGGACCTGACCGCTCAGCAGATCGCCGACATCTTCACCGGCAAGATCACCGACTGGAGCGAAGTGGGCGGCGACCCCGGCGCCATCTCCTGCATCGGCCGTGAGTCCGGCAGCGGCACCCGGGACGGCTTTGAGTCCATCACCGACACCAAGGACTCCTGCAAGCTGGACCAGGAGCTGACCTCCACCGGCGGCGTCATTGAGGCTGTTGCCGGCAACCCCAACGCCATTGGCTATGCCTCCCTGTCCGCCGTGGAAGGCAAGGCCGCCGTCAAGGCTCTGACCGTGAACGGTGTGGCCTGCACCGAAGCCACCGTCCTGGATGGCAGCTACCAGATCCAGCGCCCCTTCGTGCTGGTGACCAAGGAAGGCGTTACTCTCTCCGCCGCTGCCCAGGCTTTCTTTGACTTCGCCACCTCTGCCGCCGCTTCCGACCTCATCAAGAACGCCGGTGCGGTGCCCGTGGCCAAGTAACCACCCCGGGAAACCTCCCCTGACCCGAATCCCGGGCCAGGGGCATTTCCCGTTCCGGACAAGAAAGGAACCGACTATGCGTTCAAAGAATACAGGGGCCCGTAAGGCCCTGGAAAATGTGATCCACCTGGTGTTCCTGCTGTGCGGCATCGTGGCCGTGGGCTTTGTGCTGGTCATCAGCGTGTACCTGATCCTCTCGGGCCTGCCCGCCATCCGCCAGATCGGCCTGTTCAGGTTTCTGTTCGGCCAGGTCTGGGACCCCACCAACACCACCACCGGCGCGGAATACGGCATTCTGCCCTTTATCCTCACCTCCGTTTACGGCACCGCCGGGGCCATGGTCATCGGCGTGCCCATCGGCCTGATGACGGCCATCTTCCTCTCCAAGCTGGCCCCGGCCCCGGTGGCCGCCGTGATCCGCACCGCCGTGCAGCTGCTGGCGGGTATCCCGTCGGTGGTATACGGCCTGGTGGGCATGATCGTGCTGGTGCCGCTGATCCGCACCACCTTCTCCCTGGGGTCAGGCGCCTGTCTGCTGGCGGCCATCCTGGTGCTGTCCATTATGGTGCTGCCCTCCATCATCAACGTGTCGGAGACGGCCCTGCGGGCGGTGCCCCGGGAGTATGAGGAGGCCAGCCTGGCCCTGGGAGCCACCGCCGCCGAAACGTATTTCCGCGTCAGCCTTCACGCCGCCCGCAGCGGCGTGGCCACCGCCGTGGTGCTGGGCGTGGGCCGGGCCATCGGCGAGGCCATGGCCATCATCATGGTGGCAGGCAATGTGGCCAATATGCCGGGGCTGTTCCGGTCCGTCCGGTTCCTCACCACCGGCATCATCTCCGGCATGTCCTATGCCCCGGTGGGCAGCCTGTATCAGCAGGCCCTGTTCTCCATCGGCCTGGTGCTGTTTCTGTTCATTATGCTCATCAACGTATTTCTCAACGTGTTCATCAAAAAAAGGAAGGAGGACTGACCCATGGAGGAAAAGCTGTCGCCCCGCCGCCGTCTGTATGACAGAGGACTGCGGTTCCTGGTATGGCTGTGCGCGGGGCTGACCTGCGCCCTGCTGCTGTTTCTCATCGGCTATATCTTCTATCGCGGAGTGCCGGGCATCACCTGGTCCCTGCTGACCAGCCAGACCAGCTATATCAAGAACACCGTGGGCATCCTGCCCAACATTCTGGATACCCTGTATATCATCGTGGTGGCCATGGTCATCGTCCTGCCCCTGGGAGTGGGGGCCGCCATTTACCTGACGGAATACGCGTCCAACCGCCGCCTGGTGTCCGTTATCGAGTTCGCCACCGAGACCCTGACGGGCATCCCCTCCATCATCTTCGGCCTGGTGGGCATGCTGCTGTTCGTCCAGCGGATGAACCTTCAGGCAGGCATCCTGGCCGGCGGCCTGACCCTGGTGGTGATGATCCTGCCCACCATCGTCCGCACCACCCAGGAGAGCCTAAAAACCGTGCCCCAGTCCTATCGGGAGGGGGCCCTGGGCCTGGGAGCCGGGAAATGGCACATGATCCGCACGGTGGTGCTGCCCGGAGCCGTGGACGGCATCGTCACCGGCTGCATCCTGGCTGTGGGCCGCATTGTGGGCGAAAGCGCCGCCCTGCTGTATACGGCGGGCTTCGGCCTGGAGCTGGTGGGCTTTGTCAAGGCTCTGCACACCTCCTCCGCCACCCTGACCGTGGCCCTGTACGTTTATGCCACCGAGGGCGGCGAGACGGCCCTGGCCTTCTCCATCGCCGCCATTCTGATGGTGCTGACCCTGCTGATCAACCTGTCCGCCTCCCTGGTGGGGCGGAAGCTGCGAAAGAAATGAGGCATTGCTATGGAACCCATTCTTGAGGCCAAGAGCCTGAATCTGTGGTACGGGCAGAACCACGCCCTCCACGACGTATCCGTCGCCATCCCGGAGCGGCAGATCACCGCCTTTATCGGTCCCTCCGGCTGCGGCAAATCCACGTTCCTGCGGACTCTGAACCGCATGAACGACCTGATCCCCTCCGTGAAGATCCAGGGACAGGTAGGCTTCCACGGAAAGAACATCTATGACGCCGGGGTGGACCCCACCCTGCTGCGCAAGCGCATCGGCATGGTGTTTCAGAAGGCCAACCCCTTCCCCATGAGCATTTATGACAACGTGGCCTATGGGCCCCGGACCCACGGCGTCCGCAGCCACGCCAAGCTGGACGACATTGTGGAGCGCTCCCTGCGCTCTGCCGCCATCTGGGACGAGGTGAAGGACCGGCTGAAGAAAAGCGCCATGGGCCTCTCCGGCGGCCAGCAGCAGCGCCTGTGCATCGCCCGGGCCCTGGCCGTGGAGCCGGAGGTGCTGCTGATGGACGAGGCCACCAGCGCCCTGGACCCCATCTCCACCTCCAAGATCGAGGACCTGGCCCTGGAGCTGAAGGAGCATTACACCGTGGTCATGGTCACCCACAACATGCAGCAGGCGGCCCGCATTTCCGACAATACGGCCTTTTTCCTGCTGGGTGAGCTGGTGGAGTTCGGCAAAACGGATCAACTGTTCTCCGACCCCACCGACAAGCGCACCGAGGACTACATCACCGGGAGGTTCGGATAATGAGAAGACAGTTTGACCAGCAGCTGGCGCTGCTGAACCGGGAGCTCATCGAGATGGGCGCCCTGTGCGAGGAGGTCATCGCCCTGGCTGCCAAGGCCCTGACGGAGGGAGACCCCGCCCTGGCCGCCCAGGTGGGCCCCCTGGACACGGAGATCGACCAGAAGGAGCGCACCATCGAGTCGCTGTGCCTGAAGCTGCTTTTGCAGCAGCAGCCGGTGGCCCGGGATCTGCGCCAGATCTCCGCCGCCCTGAAGATGATCACGGATATGGAGCGCATCGGCGACCAGGCCGAGGACATCTCCGAGATCGTCACCTTCCTCCGGGGCCGCACCGCCGAGCACGACGATATTCTGTGCCAGATGGCCCGGGCAACCATCTCTATGGTGACAGAAAGTGTTGACGCATACGTAAAACATGATACAATAAAAGCAGAGGCGGTGCTTGCCGCCGACGACACCGTGGACGCCTATTTCGAGCAGGTGAAGCACGCCCTCATCGGCCGCATCGCCGCCGACCCCGCAGACGGGGAGTATGCCCTGGACCTGCTGATGATCGCCAAGTATTTCGAGCGCATCGGCGACCACGCCACCAACATTGCCGAGTGGGTGATCTTTTCCATCACCGGCCAGCATAAGGAGGGATAGACCATGATCTGGTGTGTGGAGGATGACTCCAGCATCCGCGATGTTGAGGTATATACACTGCGTTCCACCGGCTTCGAGGCCCGGGGCTTTGCCGACGGGACGGCCTTCTGGTCCGCCATCGGGACGGCCCAGGAGCTGCCGGAGCTGGTGGTGCTGGACGTAATGCTTCCGGGCGTGGACGGGGTGGAGCTGCTGCGCCGCCTGCGGGCCGCCCCGGCTACCCGCTCCATCCCCGTGGTCATGGCCACGGCCCGGGGGGCGGAATATGACAAGATCCAGGCCCTGGACCTGGGCGCGGACTACTATCTCACCAAGCCCTTCGGGGTCATGGAGCTGGTGTCCTGCGTCAAGGCCGTGCTGCGCCGGTGCGCCCGGCCCAGCCACGTGCTGCACCTGTCCGGCCTGACCCTGGACCAGGACGCCCACACCGTCTCCTGCGACGGGCAGCGGGTGCTCCTGACCTATAAGGAATACGAGCTGCTGCGGCTGTTTTTGTCCCATCCCGGCATGGCCTTCACCCGGGACCAGCTGATGGCCCAGGTGTGGGGCACCGACTATTACGGCGAGACCCGCACCGTGGACATGCACATCCGCACGCTGCGCCAGAAGCTGGGCCCCTACGGCAGTCTGATCCAGACCGTCCGCAATGTGGGCTACCGGCTGGAGGAACAAGGATGACCAAGAAAATTTTCCGTTCGTTTATGCTGTCCGCCGTGGCCGTGCTGCTGGCGGGGGTGGTCATCGTCATGACCTGCCTGTACAGCTATTTTGCCTCCGTGCAGGAGTCCCAGCTCCAGGATCAGCTGCAATTGGCAGCCGCCGCCGTGGAGACGGAGGGCACGGATTACCTGAAAGGGCTGACGGCGGACCGCTACCGCCTGACCTGGATCGCCGCCGACGGCTCGGTGCTGTGCGACACCAAGCGCGACGCCGAAAGCCTGGAGAACCACGGCGACCGCCTGGAGGTCCGGGAGGCCCTGCGCACCGGCTCCGGCAGCTCCACCCGCTATTCCAGCACCCTGCTGGAAAAGACCAGCTACTATGCTCAGCGTATGCCGGACGGCTCGGTGCTGCGCATTTCCGTCAGCCGGGCTACCGTGGGCATGCTGGTGCTGGGAATGCTGCCGGCCATTCTGCTGGCCGCCGCCGCAGCCCTGGTGCTGTCGGGCCTTCTGGCGGGCCGTCTGTCCCGCCGGATCACCGCCCCTCTGAATGCCCTGGATCTGGAGCACCCTCTGGAAAACGACACCTATGAGGAGCTGTCGCCTTTGCTGTGCCGCATCAATGTGCAGCGCCAGCAGATCGACCGGCAGCTGACGGACCTGCGCCGCCGGTCCGACGAGTTCCGCCAGATCACCTCCCACATGCAGGAGGGGCTGGTGCTGCTGAACGAAAGCGGCGCGGTGCTCAGCATCAACGCCGCCGCCTGCCGGGTGTTCGGCACCGGCGAGAGCTGCCTGGGCCAGGATTTCCTGACGGTGGACCGCGGCCGCGACGTCAGCGACGCGCTGGCGTCCGCCATGGACGCCGGTCACAGCGAGGTCCGTGTCCAGCGGCTGGGCCGCATTTATCAGTTTGACATCTCCCGCATCCAGTCCGGCCCCGACACTCTGGGGGCGGTGCTGCTGGCCTTTGACATCACCCAGCAGGAGACGGCGGAGCAGAGCCGCCGGGAGTTTACCGCCAACGTATCCCATGAGCTGAAAACGCCCCTTCAGGGCATCATCGGCAGCGCAGAGCTCATTGAGAACGGCCTGGTCAAGCAGGAGGACCTGCCCCGGTTCGTGGGGCACATCCGCCGGGAGGCACAGCGGCTGGTGGCCCTGATCGGCGACATCATCCGCCTGTCCCAGCTGGACGAGGGAGACCCCCTGCCCTGGGAGCGCGTGGACGTCTCGGCGTTGTGCCGGGATATCGCCGCCGATCTGCGGGACAAATCGGAAAAAAGCGGGACGGCCATCACCGTGGAGGGCCCGGAGATCCCGGTGGAGGGCGTGCGCCGTCTGCTGTATGAGACGGTGTATAACCTCTGCGACAATGCCATTCAGTATAACGTCCCCGGCGGCAGCGTCCGGGTCACCGTCACCGACCGGGGAGACAGCGCCGCCATTTCCGTGGCGGATACCGGCATCGGCATTGCGCCGGAGCACCAGAGCCGGGTGTTTGAGCGGTTTTACCGGGTGGATAAGAGCCACTCCAAGGCCTCCGGCGGCACAGGCCTGGGCCTGTCTATCGTGAAGCATGCCGTGGCCTATCACCACGGCACCCTGGACCTGGAGAGCCAGCCCGGCAAGGGCACCACCATTACCGTTACCATTCCCAAGAAAAAGCCCTGAAATAACCACAGCTTGGCCGGAAAGCGCAAACTTTCCGGCCAAGCTAAAAACGCTGTATAAGTGAGGAAATTCTATGCTGCTGACCGCCGATATCGGAAACACCAACATTGTTCTTGCCCTGCTGGACCACGGGGACCGGGTGGTATCCCAGCGCCGCATCCCCTCGGGAGAGATGCTGCCCCTTGCGGCCTACGAGGACGCCGTGAGGCAGGTGCTGGCGGGCCATGACGCCCCGGAGGGGGCCGTCATCGGCTCCGTGGTGCCCCGGCTGACGGAGGAAACGGCCCGGGCCATCCGAAGCATTACGGGGCTGGAGGCCCTGGTGGTGGGTCCCACTACCCCGGCGGGGCTGGAGATCGCCATTGAGGAGCCGGAGACCCTGGGGGTGGACCTGCTGGCGGCGGACGCCGCGGCAGCGGCGGAATATCCTCTGCCGGTGGTGGTGTTCGACTTCGGCACCGCCACCACCGTGACGGTGGTGGACCGGCAGCGACGCTATCGGGGCGGCGTGATTCTGGCCGGGGTGAAGCTGAGCCTGCACGCCCTGTTCTCCGGCACGGCCCAGCTGCCGGACATTGCCCTGGAGCCGCCGGGAAAGGTCATCTGCTCCGTTACGGAGGACAGCCTTCAGGCCGGGGCCATTTACGGCGCCGCCGCCATGGCCGACGGCCTGCTGGAGCGCATGGAGGAGGAGCTGGGGCAGCCCTGTACTGCCGTGGCCACCGGGGGCCTGTCCGGGATCATTACCCCCTACTGCCGCCGGAGGATCCTGCACGACGACAGTCTGCTGCTGCGGGGGCTGGCGCTGATCTGGCGGAAAAACTGCGGAAATCGGTAAATTTTATCCTATAGGAGGGATCTTATGGACCAGCTGCGAAAGAAAAAAGGCTTTATCTGCGACATGGACGGTGTGATCTATCACGGCAACCGGCTGCTGCCGGGGGTGAAGGAATTTGTGGACTGGCTTTACCGGGAGGAGAAGAACTTCCTGTTTCTGACCAACTCCTCCGAGCGCAGCCCCAAGGAGCTGCAGCAGAAGCTGCGCCGCATGGGGCTGGACGTGGACGAGAGCCACTTCTATACCAGCGCCCTGGCCACGGCACGGTTCGTCAGCAGTCAGGCCCCCGGGTGCAGCGCCTATGTCATCGGCGGGGCGGGGCTGATCATGGCCCTCCACGACGAGGGCATCACCATGAACGACGTGGACCCGGATTACGTCATCATCGGCGAGGGCAACAGCTATAACTACGAAAACATTCTGCGGGCGGTGCGGCTGGTGCTGAAGGGCGCCAAGCTCATCGGCACCAACAGTGACCTGACCGGCCCCTCGGAGGACGGCATCATTCCCGCCTGCCGGGCCATGATCGCCCCCATCGAAATGGCCACCGGCCAGAACGCCTACTTCGTGGGCAAGCCCAACCCCCTGATGATGCGCACGGGGCTGCGCATTCTGGGGGTCCACTCCGAGGACGCGGTGATGATCGGCGACCGGATGGACACGGATATGGTGGCCGGTATCGAGACCGGCCTGGACACGGTGCTGGTGCTCTCCGGCGTTACCCGGCGGGAGGACATTGCCAAATTCCCCTACCGGCCCCGGCTGGTGCTGGACGGCGTGGGGGATATCCCCGGGCCTGCGGCGGAATAACGCCCGGTAAAAATTGAACATTTTCCCGGAAAAGTTTCGTTTTAAGAGAAAAAACAGTTTACATGGGTTGACCGACTGTTGTATAATACAATAAAGTCGTTATCCGGCTGTTTTTTCGGAACAATTCAATGCAACAGGAGGAGATTCCCATGTCTTACAGAATTTTGGTCATCAACCCGGGCTCCACGTCCACCAAGATCGGCGTCTATGAGGACGAGACCCTGCTTTTCGACAAGACGCTGCGCCACAGCGCCGAGGAGATCGACAAATTTGATTCCATCCCCGCCCAGAAGGACTGGCGGCGCAAGCTGGTGATGCAGGCCCTGGATGACCAGGGCTTCGACGTTACGACCCTGTCCGCCGTTTCCGGCCGGGGCGGTCTGCTGGCCCCCATCCGCGGCGGCACCTATGCCGTCAGCGACCGGCTGGTCCGCGACTGCACCGTGGGCGTTCAGGGGCAGCATGCCTCCAACCTGGGCGGTCTGCTGGCCCGGGAGATCGGCGACCAGCTGGGCATCCCCTCCTACATTGTGGACCCCGTGGTGGTGGACGAGCTGTCCGACGTGGCCCGCTATGCCGGCCATCCCCTGTTCCATCGCACCAGCATCTTCCACGCCCTGAACCAGAAGGCCGTTGCCAAGCGCTATGCCAAGGAGCACGGCAGGAAGTATGAGGACCTGAACCTTATCGTCTGCCACATGGGCGGCGGCTGCTCCATCGGCGCCCACGTCCACGGCAGCGTGGTGGATACCCAGAACGCCCTGGACGGCGACGGCCCCTTCTCCCCCGAGCGGTCCGGCAGCCTGCCCACCGGTCAGCTGGTAAGCCTGTGCTTCAGCGGCAAGTACACCGCCGGTGAGGTCCGCAAGATGCTGGCCGGTCACGGCGGCCTGGTGGCCTATACCGGCTCCAACGATATGCGCGACCTGCTGAAGGCCGCCCACAACGGCGACAAGGAGATCGCCGGCGCTGTGGACGCCTTCCACTATCAGATCAGCAAGGAGATCGGCGCCATGGCCGTGGTCATGAAGGGCCAGGTGGATCAGATCATCCTCACCGGCGGCATTGCCTACGGCAAGGAGACTGTGGACGCCATCACCGATATGGTGGGCTGGATCGCCCCCATCACCGTGTATCCCGGCGAGGACGAGCTGCTGGCTCTGGCCCAGGGCGCTCTGCGCGTGCTTAACGGCGAGGAGCCTGCACGGGTGTATTGATGTCCCCGGATCGCCTTGAAAGCGTGAAAAAATTCCCGGTGCGGTGCACCGGGAATTTGAGCTTGTCAAAAAAGGGCGTTGCCCTTTTTTGACAAAAGAGTT
>OLOA01003549.1_pt1 | contig 12658 bp, 15 predicted proteins | sample 1672201 | NCBI WGS metagenome assembly OLOA01 (sample SAMEA3136658, study PRJEB25190) | human gut metagenome
CCCGAATTTGGCGAATTAAATGTAGGGCGTATGTGGTTATGTATAGAAGTATTTAGGTATTTATGTATTTAGGGGTTGACGTAGTTATGTATTTATGATATAATATTTATAGGAGGTATAAGTTATGAAGTATAGCAACATTATTGATACAACATTAATTGCTATTGGTACGGCTTTAGGTATTTCACAAATAGAAAGTATACTAGGTATTATAATTATTTCAATACAAATTTTATGGATTTTATTTAAACTATGTTATAATGTTTATAAATCAATTAAAAATAAAAAGTTTGAAAAAGTTAAACAAGAAGTTGACAAGGCTATTGATGAATTAGAAAATCTTAAAAAAGAAGGTGGCAAGTAATGGGTAGGAAAAAAGAGTATGATTTTATAGGAGGTATGGGGTATACTTTTATTAATTCTAATGTTTATGATTTTAAAAATAAACAAGTATGTGTTAGAAATAATATGCAATATATGTTTTCTAAAACTTCTAGAATGTTTAAGTATGAAAATTTACCTAAAACTATTGATAAACGATTACTTGAATTGTGGTTACAATCAATTGGTTATCTTTGTTGTTTCAAGGCTAAAACTTTATCAAATGGAATGCTACAACCCTTAACTGAAGACTTGAAAGGTGAAGGCGATTTGTATATATGCTTTGGTGCGTGGGGTGGTGAACTTGATGGCAACTATCTACCAAAACAATTTATTATTGCAAATCCTGTATATGGAAGTTTTACACTTGAAGTTGGTAAGAATTGTGTTATTATCAAAAATGATAGTACTTTAATTGGCTTAACACCATTATGTAGAAGATATGCAACGGCTTTAACTGAAACTGAATTGTCGCTAAAAATATCAAGTGTGTTAACAAGATTAATGACAATCGTTGCAACAAGTGATAAGAACACAAAAGAAAGTTACGAAGTGATGATAAAGAAACTCGAAGAAGGTGATTTGTTAAGTGTTTTTTCATCACAAGCAATTATGGATGAAGAAGTCATCAAAAGTCTTTTCAATGGACAAAATAACAATCAATCAATTACACAATTAATCGAATTACTTCAATACTATAAAGCAAGTTGGTTTAATGAATTGGGCTTAAATGCCAATTATAATATGAAGAGAGAGAGTCTTAATAGTAGTGAAAGTCAATTAAATGATGACGCTTTGTTACCGTTTGTAGATGATATGTTGTTAAGTCGACAAGAAAGTTTTGACAAAGTCAATGAAATGTTTGGAACAAATATTCAAGTTGATTTAGGCTTATCTTGGAAACTTAAAAAAGATGAAATGATACAAGAAGTTGAAAATAAGGAGGTTAACAAAGATGAGTTGCGAAGTACTGAACCGACCTACACTGATAGAAACGATGCCGAATAGTTTTAAGCAAGATTTTAAAGGATTTATATATTATTTAAAGCAAACTTTAACTGAAAGGCAAGTTGATATACCCTTATTTTTACAAAGTGATGAAACTAATGAAATGCTTGACGTATCATTAATTTATCAAAAATGTGGTTATAAAATTATCGCTAAAATTGTTGAAATATTTCTAAATGAAAACAACCAATTAGATGTAGAGAAAATTAAAAGTCTTTCATATATGATTTATATCAAAAATATTACAAATTGGACTAATATATTTGAAAGTTTAACAACTAAATATAATATTTTAGATAGTAAGAAAGAAACTAAAACACGTACACCTAATTTACAACACGATGATACAAGAAATATTAAAAGTAAAGTTACTAATGTTAATCAAGTTAGCGGTTATAATAGTGAGGACTTTACAAACTTGAATCAATCAGTCAATAGTGGTGAAATGAATGACAACGAAGAAACACGAACCACAAAAGAAACAGGAAATGAAAAAATTGAGTCTAGCGGTAGCGATATACCTTCTCAAGATTTAATCTTAAAAGAATTAGACTTAAGAACGATGAATAATTTTTATGATATTATTCTTAAGTCATTTGATGATTATCTAACTTTAAAAATTTGGCTATAAGGAGGTTTTAAGAATGTCAAAAAAAGGTGGTTATTTAATTATAGATTTAAAAAATTATGATTTATTAGCAAAAATTGAAGGCACTAGTGCTTTACCAATAAAATACTGTAAAGAACTAATTCAATTGTTAGAACAAAATTTTAACAAACAAGTTTTAATCAGTGGTATAACAATTAATAAAATTGAAAAAAATGATTGTATAACAAATATTCATTATTATAACGGTTATTATAATTTTACTTTATATGGTTTAAGTTTTAAACTTGATGAAAAAGGTTTAAAACCTTCAAATACTGCTATTAGCGATTATAAAGAATATGAAACACCATTAACATCTAGTACTAATTATGTTAAAATTAGTGTTAGTGACTTTCCGCATAATAGAAATATTTATGTATTCATGCGTATACACAACACTACTGATGGAAGCAATGACATTTATGGATGTACATACATACCAATTATTACCAATAAAAGTTATGTAATTCAACAAACAGGAAATTTGGTTTTAGCAGTTGAAGTGCAAGAAGATTATTTTATACTCGCTGTAAATGGGGAAATGACAAATTTAGAATTATACATTAAACTATATTATATAGATTAAAGGAGGAAATTTAAAATATGAAAATTACACAAGTTTATGAATTAGTCAATAATATGACAAAAGAGGTATTAGGTGAAACCGAAGTACTTCAAGAAGACCTTTCCAATGTAGTAGATATTGGAGGTAAATTACAAGACAAATTAGGTGTAGACAACTATTGTAATGAATTAGCAAATAGAATTGGACGTACAATCTTTGTTAACCGTCCTTACAGTGGTGAACTACAAACAATCTTAAAAGATTATTGGGAATATGGCTCAATCCTTGCAAAAGTACGTGGTGAAATCCCTGAAGCAATTGAAAATGAAAGTTGGGAATTAGTCGACGGTGCAAGTTATGACCCTCACGTTTACAAAAAACCAAAAGTTTATGAAAAGTTTTACAATCAAGCAAGTACTTTCCAAATTCAAGTATCAATTACTACACTTCAAGTACAAGAAAGTTTAAAAAGCCCTGAAGATTATGTTAAGTTTATTTCAATGATTGAAGGTAACGTTCAATTATCAATGGAAATTAAAATTGAAGAACTAGCAAAACGTTGTGTTAATAACTTTATTGGTGAAACTTTATTTGACGCTTACAAGAGTGGCACAACTTTTACAGGTGCAGGAAACACACGCGCAATCAATTTATTTGCAAGATATAAGGCTTTACACCCTGATACAACATTAACAGTTGCGACAGCTTTACAAGACAAAGAGTTTATTAGATATTGTGTTGAAGTTATGACTTTAACAATGAACCGTATGAAAGCCGTTTCTAAGTTATACAACATTGAAGGAACAACAAAACATACACCAAAAGACTATTTACATGTCGTTTTACTTAATGATTTTGAAAGTGCAACACAAGTATACTTACAAAGTGATACTTACCACAATGAACTTGTTTCTTTACCAAAACATGAAACTATTTCATATTGGCAAGGTAGTGGCACCGATTTTGCTTTTGACAGTGTTTCAAAAATTAATGTTATAACTGCAAAATCTAACAATGTTACCGCAAGTGGTATTTTAGGTGTTATGTTTGATGATGAGGCTTTAGGTATTTTACAACCACGTAGAGAAGTAACAACTATGAATACACCTAACGCACAATTTATGAACTATTGGCACAAATTTACTTCAAGATATTTCAATGATTTAGCGGAAAATTTTGTAGTATTCTTTATTGCTTAATTTTGAGTGGTGGAATACACCACTCTTTATTTTTATAAAAAGGAGGAATTTAAAATGTTTATAAATGGAAGATATCGACTTAAAGATATTTTTAAACTTTTAATCGACGAACAAGTAACTAAAATTGAAGTAAGTGTTAATTTTGAAGATAGTGCACATGTTCAATATACAGGTATGCAACTATTAAAACAAGAATTGCAATATAAAAGAAAAGACAGTGGAACTTATATAACGGCTTATTTGCAAGACGGCGGTTGGGAAGAACTAGATTATCAAGACTTAAACTTTGATTGGTACAATCAAGAAATTAGTGATACATTTTATAATTATTTTTATTCAAGCGTTGAATTTGTAGGTATTGACTATGTGTTAAACGGTGGTACACTTGATGAAACATTGACAAATCCATTTTTTAAACCAATAGGACAAATGATATCGTATGGTGATTTTCTAACAAGCACAAAAGTTGGTTATACTTTTGAATATTGGCAACTACTTTCATTTGAGGATGTAAGTATTTTATATGGTAGTAATATTTTTGAACCTATACAAGTAACGGCTATTTTTAAGAAACAACAAGTTAAAATTAATTATATCACAAAAGGTGGAATTGTTAAAGAAATATACCCTAATGAATTTGTGTTTGTTGATTATGGAAGTAAAGTAACTAGCGACTATGATTATAATTGTATTAAAGAAGGTTATAAGTTTTTATATTGGAGCATTGAAGAAGGTGGCGACCCTTATATATTTGGCGAACAAATTATAGAAGATGATATAACATTATATGCAAATTATAATATTCAAAGTTATACCATTAATTTTGATATGCAAGGAGGAACACCGCAAGAACCTTCACAAACAAGACAATATAATCAATTGGTTAGTGAACCCGTAGATATCCCTACCAAAGAAGGGTATAAATTTATTGGTTGGAGCAAAACAAATATTAATTTTAATGCTTATGATTTTAATACACCTGTAACACACGATTTAACTTTATATGCTTATTGGATGGCACCCTCGACTAAAGCAACTTTTTATCAAAATAATGCGGAAGATAGTAAAGTTAATAAAGAAAATGACTTAGTTAAAATTTATGAATGTAATATAATTTTTAAAGATAGCACTTCAATTTTGAACCCTATTATTAAAATTGTTTATAACGAACTTCCAATTTTTAATTATTGCTATATAAACACTTTAAATAGATATTATTATATCACTAATATTGTATTAACACCTAATAATTTTTATGTGCTTTATTTGTCATGTGATGAGTTAATGAGTTTTAAAAATGAGATTAGAAATTTAGAAGGTTTAATTGCAAGAAATGAATTTGAATTTGACCCTAATTTGACTGATAATGAATTAGTAGTTGATAATACTTCACAACTTGCTTTGCTTGAAAATTTAACGCCACAAAACAATCCTTTTAAGCAAACAGTAAATTTACCGTTTGTAATTTCTACAATGTCTACAACAGGCGAACAAGGTGGCGACAATTTAAAGTCATGGGAACAAACTTCATTCAATAAAAAATTTTCAGGAAATATTAACACTATAACTAGATTATGTAATCAATGTAGTAAAATAGACCAATCAGTTATAGGAACTTTTTTTGCAAATCCTAATGAATATATATCATCTATTATGTTATACCCTTTTGAAGTTAATAAATTCTTTAGATCTAGCACTTATTTTGATGAAATAACAATTGGAAAATCTACTTTTAAACTTGAAAATTATTATTTATCAAATCCACATAATAGTATTAATATTGCTAATTTTAAAATTGAACCTTATTTTAATAATTATTTAGACTATCAAACACAATATAAAATTTATATACCGTTTTTTGGTTATTTTCAAATTTCACCTCAAATCTTTATGGGTTATTATATAAAGATTGATTTATCTATTGATTTTGATACAGGACAAGCATTATTACTAGTAAAACGTGGGGACTCGTTAACTGATAATTCAAGGGATGTTCTTATAACAACACAACAAGGAAAGTGTGGTGTTAAAATACCAATTGGTAGTGATGGAACATACAAAACTAATCAGGATTTATTAATTACTAATATAAAAGGTTTAATTGATTATGCGGTATCAATGGGTGCTTTTGCAATAACAGGTAACCCTATTATAGGTATATTGGGTGGAGCACGTGCGACTAGTAATATGGTTATGGGTAATATTAATGCCTTAACTTCTTCCAATGCTATTAAAGGTGAAACAAGTGGTAATGTAAATGATTTGGCTATGCCTTTTGAAATTTACATGTTAGTCACTCGTCCTGTTGTTTCTAATTCTCAAGAAAACTATAAAAAATTATTAGGATTACCACTTAATAAAACTAGATTACTAAAGAACATGAAAGGTTATACACAAGTTAAAGAAGTCCACATTGAAAATTTATCAACGGCAACACAAGAAGAAAAAAATAAAATATATGAAATGCTAATTAATGGGGTTATATTGTAATGAAACCTAAATATTATCGCTTAACTAGAATTAGAGAAAAAAGCAAAGAAGTTGGAGGTTGTAAATATTTTGTTATTTTTGGTGAACGTTCAAACGGCAAATCATTTAGTGTATTAGAGTTAATACTTCAAAGATATGTTGAAAGCGGTTATAAAGATGAAGGAGCAATCTTGCGTCGTATGCTTGAAGATTTTAGAGGTAAACGTGGAGCACGAACCTTTGAAAATTTAGTTAATGAAGGTAGAGTAAAAGATATCACTAAAGGTAAATTTTCAAAAATTGTTTACAAATCTTCAATGTGGTTTTTAGCCAATTTTGATGAAACTTTAAATAGTGACGTACTAGACAAAAAACCTTTTTGTTATGCATTTTCTTTAGCGTCAATGGAACACGATAAATCGGCAAGTTTTCCAAATGTTACAACAATTTTATTTGATGAGTTTATTTCAAGGAATGGTTATTTAGAAGATGAATTTGTATTATTTACCAATACTTTATCAACTATTATTAGATTACGTGAAAATGTTGAAATATACATGTGTGGTAACTCAATAAACCCTTATAACCCTTATTTTGGTGAAATGGGCTTAACTAGGGCTAAACGCATGAAACCTGGCGATATTGATATATACAGTTATGGTAATAGCAAATTAAAAGTTGCAGTTGAATTTGCCGACGGTATCGGAAAAAATAAGAAAAGTAATGTTTATTTTGCTTTTGATAATCCTAAATTAAATATGATTACAGGTGAAGGTAATACTTGGGAAATTGGTATATACCCTCATTTACCTTACAAATATAAATTTGAAGATGTATTGTTTATTTACTATATTAAGTTTGAAGGGGAAACGTTGCAATGTGAAATTATTAGAGATGATGAACATAAATGTGTATATACATATATACATAAAAAAACAACACCAATAAGAAAAGAACAGGAAACAGTTATTTATTCACTTGAGTTTAACCCTTCACCAAAATATAGACGTCGAATAAATATGCCTGTCACAAAACTTGAAGAAAAAATTGTATGGTTTTTTAAACTAGATAAAGTCTTTTATCAAGATAACATGATTGGTGAAATAGTACGCAACTATTTAATGGCTTGCGGATTTCCGGTAAAATAAAAATAAAGTGTAAGTTAAACATACTTACACTTTAAATTTTTATATACTTAATACCTTTTAAATAGTCTAAAAATTGTTGACTGATTGAAAGTGAGTATGTAGTACTTTCTAAATGTATGCTTGCAAACTCATGATAATAACCTAATTTACCTGTATAATCTTTTACATAACCTTCATATTCAAAATCTAAATATGTATGTGTTTGTTTACCTGTTGCGTCTTTAGGAAATTCTAACTCGTTTTCAAAAGCATTAAAAACTTTATCAACTTGTTTAATATCATCATTTGCAAAATGTTTTAGCAACCACGGTGTTGCGGTTTTTTTATTTACGCCACTTATGGTTAAAGTTAGTTTATCATTTTTTAAATACATATAACGTTTTGCACCTAAAGTCTTAAATTTATCATATATGCCTTCATCATCCCATACACCTAATATTTTTTCAGCACCTTTAATTGTTTTTGGTTTGTAAGCCTCGTAAGGTATTTTATGATAGTCTAGGGCTTTTTGAAGTTTATAGATTAGTCTATTGTTATACAATTCAAAAAATTGTTTATGCTTATCATAATTAATAAATTTAAGAGAGTCGGTATCACTATAAATATAATCTTCTTTTAATTCAAAAATACCACTCCAAAGATTTGCACGTGCATATGCGGTAACAAAAACGCCCCATGGATAGAAAAGAAACCTATTTCTTGATTTATTATATTTTGCTATAATTTTATCAATATTTTCAGTTGTGTTTTTTTCTTTATGCCACCCTTCAATATCATAAATTATTTCATCACGAACTATATCAGTAACACAACAACCATATGCCGAATTAATCATCCCTTTAGATGATAAGTATTCAACTTCTTTTCCCTCGACGTCCTTTAGGGTTGTTTTATCACTATAAAGTTTTAAAATTGATTTTACAAAATCAGTAGGTAAATAACCTTTTTGATAGTAATAAAATCTTCCTATTCTAAATGATGAAAAAGAATATGTACGTTTGATAATCTCCCAATCAATGTTAGTGATAGATATTATTAAACGTTTTGCGGAAACAATACGTCCATTATTTTCAAGTTGATTTTCAAGACTTCTACATTTTGATGATGAGATATAATTTTCATAGTAAATCAAACTTTCAACGTCATTTAATTCAACGTCAAACACACAACAATAATTACGTACTTTTTCTTCAAATTCTTGTCTAGTTATATGATTTATTTGTATGCCTTTACTCATCGGAAATTTCTCGGCAATCATCACAGTAGGGTAGGCGGAAGTTTCATCAAAACTTCTAACATTTGTATATACTTTACCACAATTCATTGCATTTGCATGCGTAAAACCACCCATAAAAGAAGTTTTTAGTAAATCGTATTCATCAGTAGTTAAGGTTAATTTTTGCATTAAAGCATAATATTTGCGTGTTTTATCTTTGCTTGCTTTTTTATTGCCTACTACCTTATAACAAGCCTTGCGACAATAATTACGTACATATCCTGTTTTGGTAAGGGGTATTTTTGTAATATCGCCGTCATTTGTAATTGTTTCATCAATATAATATAATATAATTAAAACGTCGTGAATGCAATAATCTAACTCTTCTTGTGTAAGTGGTGTAGTTGAGTGACGTATTTCAGAATAATCTAAATCGCCTACTAACTTTTCAATTTTATGTTTTGTTAGATTTTTAGCAACAACACTTAAAGAATAACCACTTAATTGATAACTACAACGATATTCTACGCCGTCAGTTGTAATAGCCTTTAATACTTTTCTTTCTTCAATCGCAAACACTTTATCAAAGGTATGATAACCTCTTATGAATTGAAAATCAAAAGCAAGATTGTGAACATAAATTAATAGATTAATAGCGTTTGTATCAAAAATATTAGTTATCATATTATATAATTCTTGATATTCTTCAAGTTTTCTTCCAATTATAATTAAAGTATCACCATTTGAATATATGCCAAAAGTCCACTCGTATACAATACCTCTTTTCACATAGTCTTTAATTTCATTTTTATTTATATCATCTAAAGATAAAGAAGTTTTACCCGTTTTTAAATTTTGATAAAAAGAGGAAGTTTCAGTGTCAAAACCACAAGCAAAATTGTAGTAGTATTTTTTACCTTTTTTACTTATTTTTGCTTTAGTTTTTATACTTTGTAAAACCTCCTCAATTTTTGATTTATTAGATGAAAAAATTAGAATTTCCATTGAACCGCTCTAAATCTTTGAGGGTTTCTTCTTGTTGTCTTTTATATAATTCATCATATTTTTCATTTAATCTATTTGTATACCATTCCGCACTATGTCTTTTATCAGTGTTTGAAAACATTATGGCAATATCTTTTTGAAGTTGATAACTATCATAATCATTACGCAACTCGGTTATTCTATTATATACTTCCCAAAATTTATCTTTCATTGCTTTGCTAGCGTCATTATAGGACCACGTGATTTGGTTGTTTGAGTCTAAATCGGCTAGTCTTTTATCAACACCTGTAAGAATTTTTTTAACACCCTCAAACGTTGAACTTTTAAGTTTCATAATATTATAAGCAGTTGTAATTTGTTTTAACATTTGATTGCGTGTCATTTTTTCTAACTCTTTTGAAGTCGTATATTTAACACCGCTTTTTAATGATTGTTGATATAAGTTAAAAGCTCTAGATTGTGAACTATACCCTTTAGTTTGTAATGTTTTCATTCTTCTATTCATATTTCTTGAAAGTACTTTTGAAGTTTGTATTAAGTCATCTTTTGTCATTTTTGACAAATCAGTGTAATCAAGGCTAAGTATCTTTTTTAATGTAAGATTTTTTGCCATAAAGAATTACCTCTTAAAAAGGTAATTTATCATTTTGTCTAGCAAAATCTTCTAAAGTGTTTGACTTCCATTCTTCTTGTTGCATATCGCTCCAATTTTTAATAACTAATGTTAAAATTTCAATTTTCTTTTCTTTATCATATTTTTTAGAAATAAAATAGTCATTTGGTTTTAAATCAATTGTAATAGGAAATGATAAATCTTTCTTTAACATTTCTTTATTAAATAATTCTTTATCTTCTTTGTAAAAACCAATATTAAAATAATGGTCGGTGTTAGTTTTTGTGTCTTCCTTTCTTAAAATACCTTTTAGAACGGGAAATTTATTTCCGTCTTTCTTTGAAATATACTTTTTTTCATAAATAAAAATTCTCATGTGTTTTTTTCTTTCTCTCACTTTGGTAGGTAGCACCAATTTTAATTTGTAAGGTTTTTGTTTTTAATTGTTAAGCCTTGTAAACAATGTCAAAATCTCTACAACGATAATAGCCGTATACTTTCATTAAATAGTCTAGTTCTTTTACTCGGATATTGGTTAAACTATCTAATTCAATTTTATGTAGTATTGGCTTAATGTAATTTCTTTCTTCTTCAGTAATATTTTCAGTAGGAGTTAAGCACTTTACTTTACCACGACGAATTGCTTTTGTCATTTCTTGTCGTGAATGAAAATGTAATTCTACTTCGTAAATATCATTTTTATATACATATAGCATTGTTTTACCTCCTTTCTTAATATTCACCGATTTTTATTTTATAATTAACATACAAAATTAATCGTTTTAATTTATAGGTTTCATAATCAGTTTCTTTTTTAAAATTTTTATAACCTTTAATGAACCTTTTAATTAATTCATTAACATTTTTTTGTTGCTTTAAAATTATTAATACTACTTTACCATACTTATCAACCACTAGAAAATCATTGTATAAACCCCTAAATTTTGAATGTACTTTCCCTTGCATGTATGTATAATAATCAATCATAAATCTATTATGCTTATCAGTTAATATTAAGTATAAATCTTTATTAATTTTTCTACATGGCACAAGTTTATCAATTAATAAACCATTTTCAATAATAAATAAATTATTTTTCCTTTTCTTTTTCATTTTAATCAACCACTTCAAAATAGTATTTTTTTAAATTTTCTTCGCCAATTTCTTTAATAGCATTTTGGCAATCTTTAGCGGTTTCAAAATATAATTCAAAAGGTAATATTCTACTGTATCTATTCATAGTAGGGCAAACCTTTTTAGTATCAATATCATAAGAAACTGAGTATCTTATTTTTGAACAATCATCAACAAATTTAACATTTGATAATTCTCTTAATCTATTAATGATTTTTAATTTCTCAATCATTTTTTTGGCGTCTTCTGTAGTTTTAAAAACATTATTAAAAGATAGTCTATCTTTATCACAATTTGAAAAATTAGAAAATGTATCTTCATAAACGTGCCCTGTGCTCGTCACATAGTAAAATTTATCACCGCTTTTAGGTTTCCATTTTTTATTATATTCAACATATTTCCAATCATTTGCAAGTAAATCGTCTATATAACCAATAAGTTTAACTAAAGGTAATATAACTACTCCATAATGATAAGCAACTAAACAATTTTCATATAAACCAAAAGACAAACCACTTTCGTATGCCTCACGTGTAATTAGTCCTCCTTTTTTTAGATATTCTTCATCAATTTCAAAAAATTTCATGTTTTTTCCTTTCTCGCTCTCTATTTTAAGGGCTTGCGACCTTCATTTGAAATGGCTAGATTAAGAAAGGCAATTATGCCTTTTGTATTTTCATTATAATATCATAATGTAAACTTTCATAATAATCAATCATACTACAATATTCATCATAATTTAAATTTACTATTGCTTTATTATTTGAATAACAATATACTTCATCATCATCTTCATTAAATGTATGTAGAAACATTACAACGTCTTTAGTTTCAAAATGTTGTAAAATTATGCATTCTTTTTCAGTCATTATTTTTCACCTCCTTTTAACACAATCATAATAATCACCACAATATGCAAACATTAACTTATAACCATTTTCAATCAACGTATCACACATATTATAATACATGTCAAATGATATTATTAAAGGGTTATTATAATCATAATCAATAATTACATTTACATTGCGTTTTTTATTGTCATCTTCTAAAACTCTAATCTCCCTAACACCGTCTTTACTTTCAAATCTTAAATGTTTAATTATTTTCATTTTCTTTACCTCTCTTTATTTTATACCACCATTATACACCTTAATAAATTAAAATGCAAATAATATGCTCTTAAATATTAAATAATTTATTTATTATTTATACTACCATTATACACCTTAATAAATTAAAATGCAAATAATATGCTCTTAAATATTAAA
>OLOA01003550.1_pt1 | contig 12656 bp, 15 predicted proteins | sample 1672201 | NCBI WGS metagenome assembly OLOA01 (sample SAMEA3136658, study PRJEB25190) | human gut metagenome
ACATCTTAATAAAAAAAGTAAAGATTTAAAAGTAAAATCTATAAAACATTTAAGCGAATATTTTAAAAATGAATATAAAATAATATATGATAAAATGTATATACCATATTCTTATTGGGGTGGTGGAAAAGATGAACAAACGTTGTATATTAAGGAATTAAATGCTAATACACTTAATTCAACAATTTTTTATTTTCCTTATTACTATGCAGAAAATTTAAAAAATAAAGGTTTTTATAAATATATAATGGATTTTTATATTAAAATATTCAATGGTTTTGATGAAGATTTTAGAGATTATAAAGAATATAAAACTAATAATTCTTTTATAATTAAGCCAGAATATTATGATTTAAAAAATAAAGCATATGAGTATGCATACAATGAAATTTTACAGGAGAGTAATAATGTCTAAATGTAATTGTGGTGGTAAATTAAAAAGTAGTTATTCTCAATATCCGTTAGGTGGTTGGAAATGTTTATTATTTTGTTCTAAAAGTGAATGGGAAATTTATGGTGGTGGTTTTAGTTTTTCAAAACGTGATGCATATAAAGCTGCATTTGATAAATTACAAAAATATGAAGAAAAATTTAAATAATTAAATTTTCCTATTGACAAATTAAAAAACTATGATATTAATATATTATAGTTTTTAATTTTATTGGAGAAATAAAAATGAATAATGAAAAAATTTTTGATTTATTAATTTTAGAAGATGGTTGTAATTGGCAATTACCATATTCAATTTTAATTCAAGAAAAATCTAAAAATTTTATTAAAAAATTAAATAAATTAGAAATTTTTGAAAAAATTATGGATGAACATAATCCATATTTGGAAATTAGACGTATTAAATAATTTAATGGATTAAAAAGGAATAATATTATGGCTTTGCAAAGTGATTATATTCATATAGTTGTTAATCCTGATGAAACCAGAGATATATATTTTTTTGATGATAAATTAAAAGGTAAGCAAAAAAATGATTGGAAAGCATATTTTGATAAAGATTTTTTAAAATCTAAAAATATTGCAACTTTTAAAGTTGAAGATAAAAAAATATTTGCAACATTTCATACTCTTGTTAAAATAGAAGAATGGCAGGAAATAAATGAAGCCAAAATGAAAGAAGATATTAAATTTGATGAATATGAAATATCAAAATTTAAAAAATTAACGGATATGGAAATAGAACTTAAAAAACAGGAAAAAGCTGATATTTATAATGCATATGATGTTATTATGTATGCTTATTGGAGATTTTATGAACAATATCCTGAATTTATAAGAATTACTAAACAGGAGTAATATTAATGAAAACTTATTTAGTTGGCGGAGCAGTTAGAGATAAATTACTTGGAAAAGAACCACACGATAAAGATTATGTTGTAGTGGGTTCAACTATTGAAGAAATGCTATCACTTTGTTTTACACAAGTTGGTAAAGATTTTCCCGTATTTCTTCATCCTAAAACAGGGGAAGAATATGCTCTTGCTCGTACGGAACGTAAAACAGGTAGTAAACATACTGATTTTTCATTTGAATTTTCTTCTAATATAACTCTTGAAGAAGATTTAATAAGACGTGATTTTACAATTAATGCAATGGCAATGGATATGGAAACAGGTGAAATCATTGATTATTTTAATGGAAAACAAGATTTAGAAAATAAAATCCTGCGTGCAGTAAGACCTGAAACTTTTATTGAAGACCCTCTTAGAGTATTGCGTGGATGTCGTTTTGCTGCTCAATTAAATTTTTTTATTGCTCCTGAAACAATGGAATTATTTAAACAAATGGTTTTAGATGGTATGCTTGAACATTTAACATCTGAACGAGTTTGGAAAGAAACTGAAAAAGCATTATCTTCTGGCTATGATTCTGAAAAATATTTTAAAACTCTTAATCAATGTGGTGCATTGAAAGTATTGTTTCCAGAAATATATAGACTTGTTAATACACCTGAACAAGTAAAATATCATCCTTCTGGAAATACTTTTAAACATACAATGATTGCTTTATCAAGAGTTAAAAATGAAAATTCTTTAACAAAATTTGCCGTTGTTTGCCACGATTTAGGAAAAGGTACAACTCCTGCTGACATTTTACCTAAGCATAGCGGACACGATGAAAGAGGATTAACAGAAATTGATTCTTTGTGTGATAGACTAAAAGTTCCAAATAATTATAGAAATTGTGCAAAAATATTTTGTAAAAATCATATGCGTATGGCTCGTTTTAATGAAATGAATGTTAAAAAACAATATGATATGATTAAAGAATTATCAAATAATTTTAAAGAAGAAATGCTTTTGGAATTATATATTGATTGTTTTTATGCTGATTGGACGGGTGAAAATGAACAAACAGTTTGGAATAATTTAGATGAAGCAGATGCGATATACCTGAAAATGAGAAAAATATTTTCTTTAATGGAAAAAATTACTTTAAAAGATTTACCAGAAAAAACACAAGAAGATTTAAGTAAACAAAAAGGTGAAAAATTTGGTAAACTTTATCGTGATGCAATGATAAGTTATTTAAAATATAAATTGAAAAATTCTTAAAAATGTGCAATAAATAGTTCTTGTAAGGATGCCTTATGGGTCTTTACAAGAACTTAACTTGCTTTTTATAAGGAGATAAAAAATGACAAATAATTTAATGTCAATTTATGATAATTTTTTTAATAACAAAAATTCTTTTGTTGGTTTCAATGATTTTTTTAAAGATTTAAATATGTTTGATTTAATGCTTGATGAAAGAGGTATTAAAGATTCTTTCCCTGCATATAATGTTTATACAAAGGCGATTAATGTTGCCGCAGAAAATGAAGACCCAATTCTCATTGACCATACATTTATTGAAGTTGCCTGTGCTGGATATGGAAAAGATAATTTAAAACTTAATTATGATGAAGATTTCCATATTTTGACTATTGAAGGTAATAAAGTTGCAAATGATTCAAAAGAACAGAATTATAATTATAAAGGAATTGCAACTCGTTCATTTAAACGTATGTGGAAATTAAATGAAAAATTGAAATTTGTTAAAGCTAAATATGAAGATGGTATTTTAACAATTGAATTTGAACCAGAAATAAAAGCAAAAAGTGAAATTAAATCACTTCCAATTGAATAAAAAAGAGGAGCATTTGCTCCTCTTTCTAATCATTCGCACCCCATTTAATTGTATCAATATTTCCATAAATTTCTTTTAAAAACCAACCAAATTTTTCTTTTGTAATTTCTATTGCATCATCAATATCGTCATCTTCTGAAATATAGGGCCAAACTAAAACTTCATTGTTATCTCCTAATGTACCAACAATATCACCATCAACATCAGCATATTCCATAACTGCACCGTGCATAGCAACGCCAGCATCCCATACATATAATGTTTTTGATTGAGAATTATATACAAATCTAAAAGCTCCATATTCTGTTTTACTAAAAGTATTTCTTATCCATTCTGCCGAAGGATTTTTCCAAACTTTTAATTGAATATAATTTTCACTATATTCATCATAAACTTCTTCATTAAAATATAATGATTCATTTAAATTAAATCTTTTAACATCCAGAACTTGAACATCTTTAGGATTAAATATAACAAAACATCTTCCATCTTGTTCACCAACATAAGTAATACCTTTAATACCATATTTTAGTAATACCATAGATGCTTTTTTAGAAGTTTCAAAAGCGTAAACCATTTTAGAATAAATTTCTTGACCTGTATCTGTATCTTCAAATTCTAAATTAAATATGTTATTAATTTTATATAATTTATCTTTGATAGATGGAAATTGTTGATTTAAAGTTCTGTCTTCATATAAGTACCCATTTTCAGGTATATCGCAAGTATAAACATAAGAAGGTTCTTGTTTAATATAATCTAATAATTTTAATTGAATTTTCTTTTGTTTAATTCTTTTTTTGATATTCTCAAGCATTTGTGAGTTATTGTTACCCATAGAATTCCAATGTTTTAAACTTAATTCGTAATCTTTTATTAAATAATTCAATTCTTCTCTATAATCTGGAATAGTATAAGATGTAACATTAGCAAAAAAATTATATAATGTTTCATTATCTTTTTGATTTATTTTTTTATTTCCAAGATAAACACCAGTATCATTCCATTTTATTAATTGACCTTTAAAATATGTTTTTTTGTTTACAGAAAATGTTTTAGCATATTTTTCGCCAATTTTTCTATCTAATGCATAATATAATCCCCAACCGTGTGCTTGATTTCCTTCGCCTGAACCAATAGCAATCAAAGAAGGTTTTTCATACTGTGTTGGAGAACCAGCATAAACTCTCATTTCATTAATTTGATGTTTGCCATTATATTTTTCAATAAGAAGTTTATATAATTTTGTATCTAAAAAGTCATCAGTTCTATAATAAACAACAAAATTTTTACAAATAATCATATCATCAAAATAATCATTTTTTCTATCAAAAGAAAAATAATCATTTTCATCAATTAAAATAGCAGGAAGATTTTCCCAATATTCATCTTTTTCACGTTGATTTTTAAAATTATAATAACCTGCTTGAATAGCATAATCAAATAATTGATTATGTATATTAAATAAAGAATTGCCAATAATATATAAATTTTTATTTGTATCAATTAAAACTCTCATAGAAGGAATTTTATTAGTTAATTTAATAACATCGTAAACATTATTTGTAATATAAATTGGTGTATGAATAGTTTCAATTGTTTGTAATGATTCTTTTATAGTATTATTTGAATCCCACATTTTATGTAATGTATCGTAAATAACTTGTATTTGATGCTCATCAAATTTCCATAATTTACCAATGTTTTCATCAGCCCATTCAAATGGAGTATTACCATATTTTTTAGACATTGCACACCAATCAGCACACATTTCAATTATTGCATCGTCAGGCATTTTGCCACAAACATCAGGTATTTGACCATCGTGTGTCCAAGATTTATCCCAAAATTGAGAATGATGAGATGCTTGCTTATAATGTTTATCTTGTGTATTTTTAAATTCTTTCCATTCATTAGGATTTAATGATTGCTTACCTATCACAAATCCTTTAACATATGGAATAAACATATCAGGTTTTAATTTATCTAAATCGTGATTTGGATAATTTTTTCCAACTTTAGATGCATAATAATTAACTAATTGACGATGTTTAGCTAATATTTGTAAAAATTCTTGTTTATCTTCTTCTGATACAATAGTTTGGTTATATTTTAAATTATTTGATTCATCTAGTAAACCTAAATCGTCATCAGCATATAATTCTTCCCATTTTTCTTTTGAAATAGTATTTGTAGAATTATCTTTTGAATTATATCCTAATTTATTAAACCAATCACTAAATGTAAATCCCCAAATATCATAATCATTTTTTCTAAACATTACATTAGCAAAACCATCTCTGAATTTTTTATCAACTGGATAAATGTATCTTCTAAAAATATCATCGTGAGTTCCGTAATATGCATCCCAAACATAAATATCATCATTAAAATGAGGACCAACAATTGCTCTTAATTGTTTATTTTTGGAATTTTTTAATAAATCATTAAATTCTTTTTTAGTAGGATTTTTTAAAATAGTGAAAAAAACGTCATCACCTTGTTCATCTTTCCATTGAGTAGCATAAAAAAGACTTTCTTCTAAAAATCCATTATTTTTTAAATATTGAGGAATTAAAGTATTATAATAATTAAAAGTTTTTTTAAAATCTGATATTGCATCAAATTTATTACATTCATAAATTTTACGATAAATTTTATTTTGTGTATATATGACTATTTCAGATGATTCATTGATATTATTTTGTTGATTTGTATGAGCAATATCTTCTTTTTTGAAAAAACGCTCATCATAAATAGGATGTTTTATATCCAAATCAAAAATATCAATATTTAAAATAAATGATGAAATTATATCTGTTTTACCATCTTCACTTTCAACACGACATATTTGTTCACCATCTTTATCAGTATTAATAGCTACAATTGTCCATTTAATATTATTTTCATCAATATAAGACATACCTTCTTCAAATTCAATATAATCATTATCAAACATTACACCAGTATTACCAAATTCAGATTTTCTTTTAACATATCCTTCATCTAAATTTCTTGGTTGTTTTTTTATTAAATGAATAAGTTTATTATCTAAAATTGCAACATTACTTGTTCCGCCTTCAGTTAATAAAACTGAATTAAAACTTTTTTTAATAATATCTAAATATTGTTCTGTAATTTCCCAATTATCAAGAAAATTAATATCATCATTTTTAAAATCCATCCAAGAATTATAATAATGAATATTATACATATCATCATAATATTTAATTTTACCAACTTTTGATTCAAGCCATTCATAATGTGACTTGCTTGATAAATCAAAACAGTTGGATAAATCTAATTGGGCAATATAAACCCATTTTCCATATTGTTCAGCAAAATTAATATCTGAAGACCAAAAACTTGGTGTTTTAAATTTATTAATATTATTGACGGGTGAACCGTGATAATATACGTTAGAATATGCTGTTTCAAATATTGGTCTGGCAATTATTTTTACATAATCATTTTCAAATACTAATGAATTTTTAACATTTTCATTAAGATTTTTAAAAGATTCTGATAAATTTTGAGGTTTATTAAATTGAATTTTTTGACAATTTTTTTTAATATCATCAAAAGAAAACCAATTTAATATGTTATTATTATTTAATAATATATTATTATTTTTAATACATTCTACAATAAAAATTTGATGACCAAAACGTATTTTGTTTCCGACTTTTAACATATTTCTTGACTTTTCCTAAAAATTATTATATAAAGTATTTATAGATTAAATTTAGGAGAAATAATGACATTAAAAGAAATTATGGAAAAATCAAAACAAAATAATCGTGGTTATATAAAGAGAAAATCTTCTTTGGAAAAAAATGATTATTTTTGTTTAGATAGTCATTTATCGGCAATTGATAATAATGGATATTTAAAAGTATTTACAAATGAAGAATTGATGGCAACAGATTGGGAAATACTTGATTGGGAAACTTTAAATGCTTAAATGTAAATTTTGTAATAAAGAATTTAAAACAACTTCTGGTTATGAACGACATATGTGTGAAAAGAAAAATAGATATGTAAATTTTAATCATACAGCATTTTCGTATTATAATGATTTTTTAATATGGTCACATACTAAAAAAAGTAAAAATCCTGAAGAACAAAAAATGGGGTTTATTAAATCTTCTTTTTATAAAGATTTCGTGAATTTATCTGATTGGTTATCAGAAATAAATGCTTTTTCTCCTCATTTATATATTCAATGGGTAGTAAAAAATAATGTTTCAATTAAAGATTGGATAAAAAGTCGGACTTATCATAGTTTTTTATTTGAATATTTAAAGTTAGAAAATGATGATGAAGCTATTTTTCGTAGTCAACAATTTTTAGATAATAAAAATGAAACTCTTGAAACTATTGCACCATATGATTTATATATGGCATTATATTATGGACATATTAGTTTTAAATATATTAAAAAAAAGAATTTTGATTATAAAAATAAAATTGATATTGTTGTAACAAAAGAAGAATTAAATCAGCTTGAATTTTTTTTGGAGAGTTTATTATAATGTATGCTTTATTAAGTTTTATAATTTCAATGACATTATATGTATTAATATCTTATCCAGTAATGGCATTTTTAATATTAGATATAAGTCCAGAAGATTTTTGTGCTTGGTTTGCATTTAATAATGAAAATCTAGCAAAAATATATTTTTATTTTTCTCCAATTACTTTACCAATTTTATTTTTATATTTAGTTTATAAAGGAATATTAGATATAAAATGGAAGAAATAAAAAAATATAATCTCCCTGACCTTGATATTGATATGGGTCAAACAACACGTGATGCAATTTTAAATAAATTGCATCACATTCCTGCATCTAAAATAAATGATAAAGGAATTAATCCGCACGGAGTGGGAATTTATTTTTGTAATATACCATATGATAGATTAACAGGTTTAGCTTCAATAGATTATAAGCACGCTGAAGAAGATTTAGGATATATTAAATTAGATTTTCTTCATAATACTGTTTATGATAAATTTACTTCTCGTCAACAAATTTTAAATATTATTAATAATGAACCAAATTGGAATTTATTATATAAAAAAGAAATTGTTGAACAATTACCGCATATTAATAATTATTTTACTTTATTAAATCAATTACCGAAAATTAATTCTATTGAAAAATTAGCAATGTTTATTGCTATCATTAGACCTGCAAAAAAATATTTAATTGATGAAGTTATTAAAAATGATTGGGAATCTATTAATGATAGAATATGGTTAAAAGAAGATTCAGGATATATGTATAAAAAATCACACGCTATTGCATATGCGTTATCAATTATTGTTGCTCTTGGTCAAATTAATTAATATCCGCTTGCATACCAAAATGAACCATTTGAAGTATCACCTGCTTTACTTCCTGATGAAAAATAAGTAAAATTATTTTTAGTTCTTGAATCCCATTTAATCCATCCATATATCCAACTACCAGAAGAATTATAAACTGTTATAACTGGAATATAACTTGTAGTGTTAAATGGAGTTAAAAAATTAATTGTTCCTTCACCAGCATTATTTAAATTAATAATAATATTTCCACCTTGTTCAATAAATCCATCATTCCATTTACGATACCATTGAGTATTATTTTCATTAGAACCAGATTCAATAACATATTTCATTGAATCTAATTTATTATTAATAATATTAAAATTGTTATTAATTTCATTTAATTTATCAATTAATTTATCAACACGTGAAATAGGTAATTTACTTGTATCTGCCATCATTTATCCCCTTTGTTTGTATTTAATAAATACAAACAAACTTTATAAAGCAAATCCAAAGGAATAAATATTATTATATTAATAGGAGAATATAATAATGTTTGAAGAAATTGTTACTCAATATGGGTCATCAGAACCAATACAATCATCAAATAATTCAATTATGTCAGATAAATCTGATAAAAAAATAGTTATCTCTTTTCCTCTTTTAATGAGAATAATGGAATGAGATCGGAAGAGCGGAATGGTGTCACGAAGATGCTAAAGATGATGTTGAATTACATAAAGTTATGGAAAAATTAATTGCATTTAATGATGGAATCAATCCGCTAACAATTGATGTTTATGATTGTTTAATTGATGGTGTTGAATTATCAAATACATCTGAATTAAATGATTTAGTAGAACCAATGAAAGCAGGTTGTTTTTCAGAATATGATATGTCAGATGCTGTTAATACAGTAAAAAAATCATATGATGAAATGAAACCTTTAGTTCCAACATTTTCTTGGGAACAAGGTTTAGATGATAATTCAACAATTATTAATTTAAATGATGAAGATTGTTCAAACCAATCACAAGAAATTGATTCAGATATGGAAAAAGAAATTCAAAATTTAATTAATTTAAGTAAATTATAATTAGGATATTAAATGGCAATTAATTGGATAACTGCACAAGGAATTTTATTAAAAGATTATGAAGAAGCACCTGTTAATAATATTTTTATACAGGTTGAACCAACAACTTCAATAATCAAAAAAATAGCAGGAGAATATCCATTAAATATGGATTTAGTTTATGTTGAACCAGGAAAGTATCAATTAATAAGTACAACTGGTAAATTGCCAATTGTTAATGAAGAAACAACTTATTATTTTACATTAAGAGCTGAAAATGAAGATGAACATTCAGACAGATGGTTTGGAATTACTATTTTAAATAAACAAACCGATTGGGATATGCCAGAAACATATTTTGAATATTCAGAAACATCTTACGTTTCACTACAAATGAAATTATTAAATGCTCAAGGAAATGAAGAATTTTTTAAAATATCTGGCGAAATGCCACCAAGTTTATTAATTAATAAATCTGGATTAATTTATGGAATAGTTGATGAACAAGATAAAGAAAAAACATTTTATTTTACAATTGGTGTTCGCCGTGATGATAATATTATCTTAACAAAAGATTTTAGTATAAAAGTTGTTAAATTATCATCATTAAATGAACCTATTTGGATTACTGAAGCAGGTTTTTTAGGTGTTTTAGAATATGATGAATCTTCTAATTTATTTGTTAAAGCGTATGACCCGAATGGTTTACCAATAACGTATACTTTATCAACATCAGGTAATGATAATTTACCACCTGGTTTATATTTAGATGAAAATACAGGTAAAATTAAGGGTCGCTTATCAACTCGTTATACTGATACTTGGAATTTTACTATTAATGTAACTAATGGAGATTATACAGTTTCTCGTGATTTTTATATTAATACGAATGTAATTTCAGAAAATAATAAAATTGAATGGGTTTCTGAATCTTTATTAGGGAATATTGCTATTGGAAATAATGTATATATTCAATTAGAAACTAATTCTAAAAAAACAGTAAATTATACTATTGTTAGTGGAAATTTACCAGCGGGTTTATCATTTTTATCAACTGGTTCAATAAATGGGGTTCTGGAATATCAAGAAATTAAACCTTACTCTTTTATTGTTGAAGCATCTAATGGTTCAAATGTTATTCAAAAAGAATTTACAATTAATGTTATTAAAGGGTTAGGTCAAAATGCATTAAAATGTTTTTATTATATTAATAATGAATATATGGTTGAATATAATGAAATGAAAAACTCTTTTGACACAGAAACTGCTTATCAACCATTAAATAGCAAATATGATATTAATACAAAACCTCGTTTAGATATTTGTACATTAAATTGCTTTGATAAAATTTTATTAAAACATATATTAAATTTTAATTCAACAGATTCTTATCATTGGAAACGAACTGTTAAACAAGATTTTAATAATATATATTCAGTTTATTATAAAGAATTACAAGAAGTTAATAGTGATTCAAACACTTATCATATAAATGGAAATAAAAATTTTATTAAACAATCAGAAACTTCACCAACTGGTTGGGTTACTGAATATGGAAATACTCCAATTCAACCTAATTCAACATTAGGTAATGATTGGATAGATGGTAAAAAATATTATATTAATTCTTTTAATGAAAAAATTTATATAGAATTTTTAAATGATTCAATGTATTATGAAATAGAAACTTTAAAAATTGTACCTTTTGGAACACCTATTTTTAAAGAACAAAAAACTTTTCAAAATGAATTAATTGAATATCTTTATATTTTAAATAATGAAAATAAAATTTATGTAACACAAGCTGCTGATAATCAATTATTAAATATTGAAACACAAACAGTTTTATCAGATACAAAAGAAAATATTGAAGTATTACAAGATGAAAGAACAAGAAGATGGTATTTTATTCCTGATAGTTCTTTAAATATTGTACCTGCATCAGTAACAGGTATTAGAGATGCTTTAAATACTCAAATTTTTGTTGAAAAGAATAATAATTTAAATGTTGTTTATGATGTAGCAACACAAGTTATTATAAATGGAATTGATACATCTAAAAAATTTATAATTAAATGGGATAATGAACGAAAAACTTATTATACAGAATTTAATGGGGAAGAAGTTTATTTAGATGTATATGCTGTATTGGAAACTGACCCAACAAAAACACCAATTCAAGTTGAAGGGTTTATTAATGGTACAAATTATCAATTAGTTAGAGTATGGCAACAATTTAATAACACAGATGTTGATTATTTAAATTATTTGGTTTATGAAAAAGGTACTAATAAATTAGAAGAAAATATTATTTTTGAATTAGATTGGAATAAAGGAAGTGAATTCATTATTCAAAATGGTGTTGTTCATTTTATTAGTTATATTGATACTCCTTGGATGTATAAACCAGAATTAAATGAATCGGTTGGTTATGGTGAAGAAATAGTTTTACCTTATATTTTAGATTATGATGTTAGAGATATAAATTCAAAGCCATATATCTATTTTTTTGATAAAGAAAATGAATCTTTAATTGAATGGAAAAATAGATATTATCCAACACTTGATTTATTTTATTCAATACCAAATACAAATGTTGTATCATTATCTAATTTAAATCAACAAGAACGTGATGGAAAATATTGTACTGGTAAAAAATTTGTATTTTTTGAAGTAACATTTGAACCTATTTATAATAAAAATATTGACATTTTTTCAATACAATTTTACAATCATAATCAAGAATATTCACCAGAATTTCAATTAATTTAGGAGAATAAAATGACAATGATTTTCTTTGAAGCAGATAAATTGAAAAATTTATCTAATATAGAGCTTATTAATAAAAGACAAGAATTAGAAGAACAATTATCTTCTGTTAAAAAAAATATAGTTTCATCTGATATTTTAAATTCAATGAATATGATACTTGAATATTATACTAATGAAATTGATGTAAGAATTGCATCAGGAACATTAGATATGGATGAAATTGAAGAATTAGAAGAAGAAAACTTTTTTAAGAAAATGAATGACAGAAAATAAAGTAATTAATTTAGGAAATAGAGTTATTGATAATGATGGTAATGTTGTCTATTGTGTAGATGCATTAATAGAATTATT
>OLOA01003560.1_pt1 | contig 12618 bp, 9 predicted proteins | sample 1672201 | NCBI WGS metagenome assembly OLOA01 (sample SAMEA3136658, study PRJEB25190) | human gut metagenome
TGTGTATTGACTCTGAATCCCGTAGCGTTTGCCGCTGATACTGGGAATGAATGGGTTTATGATGAATCAAATGTAATCAGCAAAGATACAGAGGATTACATTAAGAATCTCAACGAGAATATATTTTCAGTTTATAAGAATAAACCACAGCTTGCAATCATTGTAATTGATCAGCTGCCGAGCGAAACAGACATTGATTCTTACAAACTGGATATGTTCAATAAGTATGGTGTTGGAACATCTGATGAAAACTGTGGTATGTTATTCGTTCTGGCGATAAAAGACCGGAAATATGGTTTCGAAATTGGAGATGGATTTGAACGTGGCAGCATACTCAGAGAAGACCTGGAATCTGATTTTATTACTGAAGAGATGAAGGACTCTCTAAGAGCAGAAGATTATGATTCTGTGGTACTGCAGGTGACAAAGCATTTGGAAAAAATTATGGCAGACGAAGAAAATGGAGTATATGCCCAAAGGGAATCTGGCCTGAAAGCCGATGCGATTGTAATGGTTGTAATTTTGATTGGAATATTCGTGATTGCTCTCATAATTGCCATTGGATTCATTGCAGCATTTTTGATTCGAAAATTGTATCGTAAAAAAGTGATTCATACGTTGATAAAAGAATATCAAACACAGATGCAGACAGCTGGCTTAGACGAAAATGAATTCCGAAAATATTTTGAAAAACGATATTCTTACAGCAAAACAGATGAAGTAAAAAAATTATTTCTCGTCCGTTTATATAATTATTACATTGATAAAGAAACTGCAAAGCTAAAAGAAAGAAATCCGAAACGGAGCAAATTCTATAAAAGTTACTTGGAGAAGATTAATAATCAGCAATCTTTCCAAATCGGTATGATTAAAAGTCTGGATTCCATTTGTAATGAAGTGGATGAAAATATAGATACTAATGAGAAAGCAATCCGGAAATTTTTTAGGGAAAACAAAGACCGTGTTCAGGATAAAGAAATCCTTCCAGATTTGGAACAGGCATATCTTTCGGATTGTTGGTGGTATGATCGGAAAACTACAAAAGAAGAGATGGAAAAATCGTTTGAGAAGAACACAAAAAAGCTAAATTTCGAACGCGAAGTGGATCATTTTCTATCCAAAAATAAAGACAGTATCAACAAGCAATATTTTGATAAAGCAAAATTTTACCGGGAGCTGGAAGAAACGGACGTTTATAAAGAATATGAATACCCGGACAGATATAATCGAGACTGGATGCAGGCGTATTTGATTGGACATATATCACGTAATAAAGCAGATGCAGAAGCTCGTAGAATGTGTGAAAAGGCACGCAGAGCAAGAGCAAATACAGCAAGGTATTCACATGACTATGACTCATCGTTTGGATCCGAGTTTGGCGGTGGATTTTCATCCGGTGGAGGATTTTCCGGGGGATGGTAATTCATTATATTGCAAGAGAAAGATCGCTTAACAGCGGTCTTTTCTTTTGTAAAAATATAAGTTCTTTGTTCTTATGTATAATAAGATCATAAGCTAACATATTGAGGAGGAAACGATATGGCAAGTAAAAATAAGCAGAATGATTTAGCAAAAGAATTGGAAACCGATTTCCGTAGATGGGATTACCTGATGGAAAACGGTGGTACGGATCCATTCTACCCGGATGGCAGCAACCTGAATATGGTTCGCAGGCAGATTGCAATCGTGAAAGAAAAATGTGAAGAACAGCTTTCAAGAGAAGAATATCCGGAATTGTATTACAGGGATACGCCACCGAAAGTGGACGATAATCTGATTGTGAATGCTGACAAAATCAAAGAAAAAGCGGTTGAAAATCTGGCTATTTATAAAGCGGATGGAAATTACCGGTATCTAATGGAGAATTATAAGAAACTGGATAAGAGGCAAAAATCTGCCTGCTGTATCGATAATATACTTGGTTATGTAGAAAAATTGGAGCAATCAATTAATGAGGATGACTACCTGTATATGAGGATCCATAAGTCGCCGGATCATTTCCTTGCAAGCTTTGTGAGTTGCAGGCAACAGGTCGAGAAATACCTGGCAGAACAGGAAGCGATAACATTTAATTTCTTCGATAAGGTGGACTTAAAGGATGTAAATTTTGAGCAAATGTCATTATTTGCGTAAATTAAGAGAGTAGCATTACCTTGCTTGGTGATGCTGCTTTTTTTGAAATCTTTTTTTAAAATTATTTCAAATTGGATTTGAAATCTTAAAATAGGAGGATTGGAGAAGAGAACGGCGAAATTTACGCCGTATACTCATCGGAGAATAACGCCAGACAGTTTGAGAATGATGTTAAATCGTAGGTCTCTCAACCAGAGAAGATGAGCTGCCAACACTGCATATGGTTTGAGAATGATGTTAAATAGTAGGGATCTCACCCAGATCGGAAATATTGACCTGTGACCGGAGAGTTTGAGAATGATGTTAAATAATAGGCCTCTCACCCCAAAAAGCTTTTTGATGTGTTAGATGTAGAAATATAGCAGGAAAAAAGATCGCTTTAGGCGGTCTTTTTTGTATGAATATTTCCATTTCATTTTCTTTCATATTTTAAATGAAATTCAAATCATAGGAGGAAATAAAATATGACAGACATTAATACCACAGAAACAGGGATTTCTATTTGGGAAGTTGTAGGGATTGACGACCTGGAAGGGAACACATTCGCACAGTGTACCTGCAAAAAAAATGCAGAAAAAGCATTGGACCTGTTGGAAAGACAGGGCTTTGAAGATGTACTGGAAATCAGAGAAAGTAATTTGCTTTTAGATAAGATCGAGTTAGGAGAATCTATCATCTCTCTTTCTGAAAGCGTACAGTCTAACAAGCCGGATGATGGAAATACGGCGACTGGACTTATTCATGTGATCGACGAATTGCTCCCAAATACATATAAAGTATTAGACGGGGACGCTGATACTATTTTTGTGTTTGAGCGCGCAACTGGAAAGCATTACGAAATCAAAGTTTCTGAACTGGCAGATTAAGATTTAAGAGAAAGATCGCTTCATGCGGTCTTTTTTTGCGAATTCTTCCATATTTATTTTGGAGTTTGAGGTTTGAGAATGATGTTAAATCGTAGGGATCTCAACCATGGATCTATATGCTTGGCTGTGGATAAATGTTTGAGAATGATGTTAAATCGTAGGGATCTCAACCGTTCGCGTCCACCTTTTTCTTTTACATAAAGTTTGAGAATGATGTTAAATCGTAGGGATCTCAACCTTTAGGATCACAGATATAAAGTTCATAACTGTTTGAGAATGATGTTAAATCGTAGGGATTTCAACCGTGCACACCTATCTATCGTTTCTGCAGATTGTTTGAGAATGATGTTAAATGGTAGGTCTCTCAACCAAGGATCTTTTGAAGAATCTTCCACATGAGTTTGAGAATGATGTTAAATCGTAGGTCTCTCAACCATCAGCTAACAGGTCAGACGGTAGACAATGGTTTGAGAATGATGTTAAATCGTAGGTCTCTCAACAATATGAAACAACCAGAATGCATACTAATGTGTTTGAGAAGGAGCATATGGTAAAGGGGAAGTCAAAGCTGCTTTGGCAGAAGCGAAGGCTAAAGCATCACTTAGCACAAAAGAAGCCTATTTGGGAGCAAGTGCAGAAGCAGATTTGGTGAAAGCAGAGGAATGGCTGGAGTATCAGTGCTAGGTACTGATATAGGCGTGTCAGGAGCGGTAAAGGTTGGTATAGGAGCCCATGCTGAAGTAGGTTATACCGATGGTAAGTTTAAGGTTGATGTAGGCGCAGCGCTAGGTGTTGGTGTTGATATTGGTTTTGGGTATATTAGCGGAACGGTTGATGCTGTGGCTGGTTAGACTGAATCTGCCTGGGATAAAGTGAAATGGAGGTAAGTGCTTATGGTGTATTTTTTTTCGGCAGCAATAATGGTTGTTTTCTACTTGGATTTTAAGTTGATTTCAGTGATATTGAAGAGAAGTTCGGTTTATTTTCATGAACATAAGCAGTATGGAAGTGGTGAAGTCGTTGGATATGATTCAAGTGAGGGATCAAGGTGGTACTCTCTTATTGTTAAGGTAAATGAACTTAATGATAACAAAACCTATATTTGTAGTTCGGCAAAGATTAATATACATGATTATCCTAATGGAAGTATTGTAAGTGTTGCCTATGCTATTACAAAGAGAGGTAGAGTCCAGGTTTATTTGGCGGATAGACTGCCTGCTGATAAATCTAGCATGTCAAAAGTTTTTAACATTATTTCGGTAATTTCACTAATTATTACATTAGGACTAATTTTAGCTGGTGTTATGACGACATTATTTTAGGAGTTTGAGAATGATGTTAAATCGCAGGTCTCTCAACCAGATCGGAAATAGATGGTATGCAGATCGGGGTTTGAGAATGATGTTAAATCGTAGACCTCTCAACCAGATATGAAAGATTTATTAGCGTTTATGCAGTTTGAGAATGATGTTTAATTTTAGGTTTCTCAACCACCACCTACCTTTATGTTATCGCTGATATAGTTTGAGAATGATGTTAAATAGTAGGACTCCCAACCCTCCTTTGAAAATCTCCTCGGCAATACCTATGTTTGAGAATGATGTTAAATAGTAGGTCTCTCAACCGATTTAATTCTACCCAATGTTCAGGATACTGTTTGAGAATGATGTTAAGTAGTAGATCTCTCAACCGCAGAGCGCCAAACATATGTGACGGCATTAGTTTGAGAATGATGTTAAATCGTAGGGATTTCAACCTAGTTAGGCAAGTTTCGCATTGTGGCAAGCGTTTGAGAATGCTGTTAAATCGTAGGCCTCTCAACCGACACGTAAAATAATGACATTAGACCATAAGTTTGAGAATGATGTTAAATCGTAGGTCTCTCAACCGATATCGTAGAAAAGTGGTTTGAGAATGATGTTAAACAGTAGGTCTCGTAAGAAAATATCATTTTTGGAACCTGGTTCCAAAAAAAAATAAAAGACCGCATATATTACGATCTTTTATTTATACAACAAAAAGCCCGATTAAAAATCAGGCTCTATATATTATTGTCCGCACCCCGCGGTGTCACTATAAGTGACGATTAGAGTTAAACTTTTATTTGAACTTATGTTGTTAAATCGTAGGTCTCAACTTGTCTTAAATGATACATCGAAAAATAATAAATGTCAATAGATGTTTGTGAAAATATTTTTTTTGATTTCGGGCAGCCCGTTTTTGAGGAATTCTTCCATATTTGTTTTGAGGCTTGAGAATGGTGTTAAATCGTAAGGTTCTCAACCAGCAGTCGCAAATGAAATATATACGATGGAGCTTGAGAATGATGTTAAATCGTAGGTCTCTCAACCAGACAAACATTCTTTCCCGCATATCTATTAGTTTGCGAATGGTGTTAAATCGTAGGGATTTCAATCACGTTCATTTAAAAAGCAACATACGGCTTGTTTGAGAATGATGTTAAATCGTAGAAATTGTTTTCGCCCACAAAAAACAAAAGAAACTGCTTTACTGTAACCTTTAGTATGATTTCTGATTGGTCCTTGGCAATTCAGTTGCCGAGTAGTTTACTTAATTCGAAAGGGTATTAATGATATGACGCAAAAGAAAAAAGATTATTTTGTTGGAATTGACGCCGGAACCGGTTCAGTCGGCATGGCAGTTACGGATCCGGATTATCAATTGATTAAAATACATGGTCAACCATTTTGGAGTACCAGGCTCTTTGAAAGTGCAGAGACTGCGGAGGAAAGGCGGATTGCACGCTGTGAAAGAAGACGACTGGATCGTGAGAAATGGAGAATCCAAATACTTCAGGAAATCTTTAGTGAGGAAATTTATAAAGTAGACCCTGGATTTTTTCAAAGATTGAAAGAAAGCAGATATTATCCGGAAGACAAAACAGATACAAATGGAAACTGTCCGGAATTGCCGGATGCGATATTTGCTGATAAGGATTACACAGATAAAGATTACCATAATGCATATCCAACTATTTACCATTTGCGTAAATATTTGATGAAAACTGATGATACTCCGGATATCCGACTGATATATCTGGCACTGCATCATATGATGACGCACAGGGGACATTTTCTGCTTTCAGGCGATATTAACCGTGTGACATCTTTTAAAAACACATTTTTACAGCTGGAGGAGCTTGCAAAAGAAAACCTGGACTGGAATCTTGAATTAACAGAATCCGAACTGCAATTTATTGAAGATACGTTAAAGGATCGAACATTAACAAAATCTGCTAAAAAAAGTCAACTGTTAAAAACGCTCTGTGTGAAAACAAAAAGTGAAAAGGCTGTACTTTCCTTGATAACTGGCAGTAAAGTTAAGCTGTCCGCTATTTTTGATGATGCAGAACTGGACAATTGTGAAAAAAGTGTCCTTTCATTCGCAAATGGATCATGTGATGAAAGTTATATGGGTGAGATAGAAGTAGAACTTGGTGAGAGATATGATGTCATTGAAGCTGCAAAAGCTGTTTTTGATTGGTCTGTACTGGTTGATATTTTAGGAAACTGTCTCTCTATTTCGGAAGCGAAGATCCAGACGTATGAAAAGCATAAAGCCGACCTGGAGTATTTAAAAAAAGTGACCAGGAAGTATCTCACAAAGAAAGAATATAACCTTATTTTCGTGGAATCAAAAGAAAAACTTTATAATTATGTCGCGTATGTAGGGGTAGCAAAACAAAATAATAAAAAAGTGGACTTGTATGAAAGTAACTGTACTATGGAAGAATTTTACAAATTCCTGGAGAAGAATGTTTTGAAAAAGCTCCCTGAAAAAGAAAGTTCGTATTTGAAAGAACAGATGGAACAGGAATTGTTTTTGCCAAAACAAAAGAGTAGGGCAAATGCAACGATTCCGTATCAGGTACATCTGTATGAGTTAAAGAAAATTATTGAACATTTAAAGGATAGAATTCCACTTATCAAAGAAAATCAGGACAGAATTATTCAGCTGTTTGAGTTCAGGATCCCTTATTATGTAGGACCATTAGGCAGGAACGGAAATTTTTCATGGGCAGTAAGAAAGAACAATGATAAGATATATCCATGGAACTTTACGGAAGTGATTGACACCGAAGCAAGTGCGGAACGGTTTATCCGTAGAATGACAAATAAATGTACCTATCTGTTCAGTGAAGATGTGCTGCCGAAAGATTCTCTGCTGTACAGCAAGTATATGGTATTAAATGAATTGAATAACCTGCGTCTGAATGATGAAAAAATCACGGTAGAGCTGAAACAACAGTTATATCGGGATCTGTTTTGTAAGTACAGGAAAGTGACACAGAAGAGATTAAAAAGATATCTGGCCCGTAATGGAATTGCGGGGGAAGATGTAGAAATAGCGGGGATAGATGGCGATTTTAAAGCACAGCTTAACGCGTATCACGATTTTAATGAAAAACTGCCGGATGTCTCTTTCAGTCAAAACCAAAAAGAAGAGATTATCCTGAATATTGTCTTGTTTGGAGAAGATAAGAATCTGTTGCGGTCAAGGCTGAGTAAAAAATATCCTGATCTTACGGATGAACAGCTAAAAATAATCTGTACCCTGTCTTATAAGGGATGGGGGCGGTTATCGAAACAGCTTCTGGAAGGAATGACGGCTCCAAGGAATGATAGTACAGAATCGTGGAATCTGATTACTGCATTATGGGAAACGAATGAAAACCTGATGCAACTGTTAAGTACAAGATATTGCTTCGGCAAATGTATAGAGGAGGCAAATGCAATATCAACCAATCCGTCATTTTCTTATGATGCAATAGAAAGCTTGCCGATGTCACCGGCTGTAAAGCGACAGGTATGGCAGATCATGAAGATGATGAAAGAAGTTGTCAATGTGATGAAATATCCGCCGAAACGTATCTTTATTGAGATGGCAAGAGAACATCAGGAAAGTATTCGAACAAAATCCAGAAAAACCAAACTTATGGAGCTGTATAAGAATTGCGATGAGAAAGAATTGATGGATGAGATTGAAAATCTGGATGATAATCAATTGAGAAGCGACAGACGTTATCTTTATTTTTTACAAAAAGGACGCTGCTTGTATTCCGGTGAAGTGCTTAACAGTAATAAACTGTTTAATGATTTAGAATATAATATTGATCACATTTATCCACAGTGTAAGGTGGATGATGACAGTATTGATAACAGGAATCTGGTAAAAACCATAGAAAATGAGAAAAAAGGCGACAAATTGATCGATCCAATGATTATTAAAAAGATGGCTCCATTCTGGAAAGAGTTATTGGACCAAGGGTTTATCAGCCGTAAAAAATATGAACAGATGATTCGGACAACGGAACTGACGCCGGATGAACTTGCCGGTTTTATATCAAGACAGCTTGTTGAAACCAGACAGAGTACGAAAGTTGTTGCTGAAGTATTAAAGCAAATGTTCCCGGATACAAAAATCGTATATGTAAAAGCGAAGAACATATCAAAATTCCGACAGGAATTCAATCTGATAAAGGTACGTGAAATGAATGATTTCCACCACGCAAAGGATGCTTACCTTAGTATTGTGGTCGGAAATACCTATCATGTACAGTACACAAAGGATCCGGCAACTTACATAAGGAACCATCCAAAGCGCAGTTTAAATCCGAGATTGCTTTTCAAAGGCAAATGGGATATTGCAAGGAACGGTGAAACAGCATGGAAAGCAGGAGAGAATGGGACTATCGTTACAGTAAAAAATACTATGCGGAAGAATAATGTTCTTGTTGTAAGACAACCACATGAGGCAAAAGGAGAGCTGTTTAAAGAAAATCCTTTAAAAAAAGGCAAAGGGCAGATTCAGATCAAGGGTTCGGATAAACGGCTGACTATTGAAAAGTATGGAGGATATAATAAGGCAAAAGGGGCTTGTTTTATGTTGGTGAAGTCAAAAGATAAAAAAGGAAATGAAATGCGTACCCTGGAAGTTGTCCCGCTCCATAAAAAGAACCAGTTCGTGAAAAACAAACAGCTTATGCTGAAATATCTTCAGGAAGAATGTAATCTGGTTGAACCTGAAATTTTAATTTCAAAAATAGGAATAGACACGTTATTTGAAGTTGATGGATTTCGGATGTGGTTATCTGGACGGACGGGCAATCGGCTGATCTTCAAAAATGCAAATCAGCTGGTAGTATCTGCCGAAAACGAAATAACTCTGAAGAAAGTGGAAAAATATATTCAGAGAAAAAGAAAATTTCCAAATGCAAGATTGAGTCCATATGATGGAGTCGAATCAGCCACATTAGAAAAATTGTATGATACATTTCTGGAAAAACTGGAAACATCTGTATATCAACTTCGATTGTCAAAACAGGCTCAAACACTGCGTGAAAAAAAAGAGAGATTCATGCAGCTTACAAATGAAGAAAAATGCATGGCATTATATGAAATCCTCCATATATTCCAATGCAGGAGTTGTTCTGCAAACCTGCAACTGATTGGCGGTACGTCAAGCGCTGGGATCCTGACGATGGATAAAAATATTACAAAGTGCAATGAAATTTATATCATTAATCAGTCAGCTACTGGAATTTACTATAGTAAAGAGAATCTGAATTCATTTTGAGACATAAGAAAAGATCGCTTTATGCGGTCTTTTTTTTGTGAAATTATCTTTCATATTTTGAATGAAATTTAAAATTGAAATATAAAAAAGCTTTCATATTGTTTCTGAAAATAAAAATTACAGGAGGAACAACAATATGGATTGTAACGAAAAATATGACGCCGAAAAGCGCATGTGGAATGATAGTGTTCACATTCTGTCCGATAGACCAGAGCTTGCATTTGCGTGGGCTGCATATTTTGCAGAACATTCAAATATTTATGTAAATGGCAAAGAATACAGGGTGGAACACATATTTAATGCGGGCCTCGAATTTGCAAACGGAACTTATTTACCATTCGGAAATTACGTAATGTTTAAAAGTAAATTGGGATTAACGGTGTATACTTATGAATATTTACAAGGCCTTAGAAAAACATCATCAATTGCCGAAATGTTCACCTTTACTGAAGAGCAATTTTTTTCTGAATATTATTAAAGCGGCAGGATAGCGAAAATTCATATTGCAACTAAGAGATTCCGTAGTTGGAGTCTCTTTTTTTTGCAAGAATGTAACGTCAATGAGTATTTTCGTTTGTTAATCTGGTAAGATAAGCTTTGTCTTTTTTTTCAAAAATTCTTTCATATTGTAAGCGTAAAACAAAGTATTTCATGTATAATGTGGATAACATAGGAGGAAAAATGATGGAAGAAACAATTAGCAAAGATCTCGGAGTAAAAAAGCTATCGGAAATCGAAGAGAAAAAAATAGAATGGTTAATACCTGGATATATACCACAAAGACAGATAAGTATTCTAACTGGCGAAGATAACTACGGAGAGTTTAATATTTCCGATATTTTGTGTGCTCTTGCAGCGGCAATCAGTACAGGAAGAAATGCTCTTTTGGTGGAATCGGAGAACCAGAAAAAGCTTGTAGATAGTAAACCGGAGCAAGTCCTTTTCTTATCAGGGAGAGATTCGATTGAGGATACACTGATTAGGAAACTGCGGAAAAATGACGCAAACTTGGAGAATGTATATGCAATGGATGTCACAGACAAAAAGTTTTCTAAATTGAAATTCACTGGTGTGTACCTGGAGCAACTATTGCAGAAGTATCATCCAGCATTGTGCATTTTTGATCCAGTCCAGGATTTTTTACCAACTGGTGTAAAAATGAATGTAAAAAATGCAGTGCGAAATTGCATAGCCCCTTTAGTAGGACTTGGTGAAAAGTATGGTACAGCATTTCTGATCGTTGTTCACACGGATAATCAACGCCCTATACCTGGACGAAAGAAGATCTCGAACAGTGCGGACATTTGGAACATAGGCAGATCAGTTTTGCGAGTCGGAGAAACAGAAGAAAAGAATATCAACTATATTGCTCATGAAAAATCGGATTATGGACAATTGTGTAAAACAGTGTTGTATCGTGTTGAGGACGAAAGAGTTGTTTTTGAGGGATATAATGATTGAGAATGATAGCAAGAAAATTCTCAGTAATTCAGTAATTCAATTGCCGAGATGAGCATGCAAGTCTTGTAATAATAATGAGAATATGGCATTGTATAAGTGAGTTGACTGGAACGATTCCGGTGGAAAGACACTTCCTTTTGGAGGTGTCTTTTATTTTGCCTGTTTTTCGAAAAAACTTTCATATTACCTTTAAGACAGGAATCCATCTGCAAAAATATAGAAATTTGCAGAATCGATATGATAGGAAGGAAAGAGAGGTGAGGAAAATGGAAGAACCAAAAGAATTTGTCAGGGATTATCATATGGAAAAGGATATTATTTCCATTGCAAAAGGAAATTACGACCATGATAAATATCCAGAGTTACTGGATGCGTATAAGGCATACTATAAAAAACATTATGGAGGAATGAAAGAAGAGGTTCTTACTTACGGATTTTTCCTGCAGTTATTTTTAAAGCCAGCGGCAGAATATGTTTTGAAACAAACTGGTGATTGGGAGCATTTTTTGCAAGCGATATTTGAACAAAGTCTTATGGAACGCTACCGATTACAGACAGCAGAAAAACCTGCTTTTGAGGAAAGGTTATTTTTACGAATTGAAAGTTGGTTATGCACATTGCAAGTCCGTGAAAGGGATGAAAGGGGAAAATTGAAATGGATTGTTGACCTGGAAGGACATCAACATGTAGACATCTAAAAGACGTTTCCACATCCTAGAAAATAGAGGATTTGAAGATACGATTAAATAAAAAAAGGAGAAAAATTATGACAGAAAAAACAACAACACCTGTAGAAACAAAGAAAACAGAGGATATCGAAAAACTTACAACAACTGCAAAAGGGTTGGTCGCCATGTTGGAGAAAGCGACTGAAGCATACGGAGATCGAACGGTCAAGGTAGAGATCAATGGTAGAAATTATATCATCAATGATCTCAAATTCACAGCCAATGGAAATGAATTCATTCTTTGCTTGAACAAACCAGCGTAAGGGGGGTGGGGATATGTTGTCTTTAGCCTGATTAGCGATTGTTGTTGCAGGAGTATGCATTGCGATTGATACACCAATACTTGTCAGCATTTTTTTTGAAGAACGCCGCCGCACTCTCGTGACTTTAGTCATGAGTTAGGCGGCAACTATAAAAAATTATAAATTTTATTTTTTATGATAATCCGTCTGAAAAAAATCAATCATTTTTCCATTTGGTACAATGAACACAAATAACAAACCTACGGAATCTCACAGAAAGGAGTAGAATTATGAAGATCATGACCGCTTACGGCGTGGCAATCAAACACTACAATTATATACTGAAGGATAGTGTCCGGATCTACCGTGATGCAGTAGATTTTCTGATCGACGTCTGCCTGAAAGAATGGGATTCCATTTCTGTCATCAATGGACTTCAGTCCCGCTGCATTTATGTAGAATCACTGGTCCATAAGACAAAGAAACGACCAGTCGTTCCATACAACTTCGACCATGAGTTTTATAAATTTCCAAGCTACCTGCTCCGCAGCGCAATCTGCTGTGCACTTGGCAAGGCATCTTCCTATCTGA
>OLOA01003563.1_pt1 | contig 12608 bp, 9 predicted proteins | sample 1672201 | NCBI WGS metagenome assembly OLOA01 (sample SAMEA3136658, study PRJEB25190) | human gut metagenome
TTTTCTCTTTTTTTATAGTATTTATATAAAATAAAAACTCACGAACTTTTCAGTCCGTAAGTTGATTTCAAATGGAGCGGGTGATGGGAATCGAACCCACGTTATCAGCTTGGAAGGCTGAAGTTCTACCATTAAACTACACCCGCATGTGTAGGCACTTATAATTATAACATAAAATATATTTTATGCAAGTAGAAATTAATATTTTATAAAAAAAGTTAAGAATATTCTTAACTTTCTTTAATAAAAAATTGTTCATACCAAACTAAGAATGTATAAATTGTCCATACTTTTTTATAATTATCTTTCTTATTGTTTTTATGATCTTCTAATAATTTGTTTATTTTCTTTACATCAAAAAATTCTTTAGTATAAGATTTGTTAAATGTAACTTTGATTTTGTTGTACAAATCGTCTTCTCTCATCCAAGCTCTTAATGGAACAGGAAAACCTAATTTTTTCTTTTTGTATGCTTCATTTGGTATTACTTTTTCAGCAGCTTTTCTTAAAGCTATTTTTGTTTTACCTTTACCAATTTTAGCTGACGTAGGTAAATGTCTAGCTACATCATAGACTTCTTTATCTAAGAAAGGAGTTCGTGCTTCTAAACCAAACATCATAGTATTTCTATCTACAGCATGAAGAAAATCATTAACTAACCAAAAATGATAATCTATAACTTGCCTTTTTACCATATTACTGCTATTTTTATATTCTTCATAGTATGGTTTAGTAATATCTTTGGTAGATATTTGATTTTTAAATTTAACTATTGATTTTGCTTCATTATCTCTAAATATTCTCTCTAGACCAATATGGTAATCTTCAAGTTTTTGACCTCTTCTATAAATAAAATTTAATCCTCTTACTTCTGGAAATAATGATGCAATATTAGATGCTAAATGACGAATACAGTATGGGATTTTCATATACCAACTTTGCGTTACTTCTTCTTGATATGTATTATATCCGCCAAAAAATTCATCTGCACCTTCTCCAGACATTACAACTTTAACATCTTTACTAGCAATTTGGGCAACGAAATATAAAGCTATGGCAGAAGGATCAGCTAATGGTTCATCCATATGATAAATAATATTTGGAAATTTTTTTAAATATTCTTTTTTAGTTATTCTTTTTGATATATTCTCAATACCTAATTTATCTGTTAAATCTTTTGCATAACTTATTTCATCATATTTAGGATTATCATAACCTACAGTATATGTTTTATCTGGTTTTGATAATGAAACTAAATAAGATGAATCTATTCCACTAGATAAGAATGATCCTACTTCGACATCAGCTATTTCATGATATTTAACTGAGGACTCCATTGCCTTATTAATATCTTTACTAAGTGTTTCTAAATCTTTATTTTTTTCATCAAATTCCATTTTAAAGAATCTTGTAATATTAACTTTATTATCTTTTAAAACAATTTGATGTCCCGGTTCTAATCTATATACACCTTTAAAGAAAGTTTCAGTTGTAGGAGTTGAATTGAAGCATAAATACGCAGATAAGATATCTTTATTTAATTCTTTTTGAAAATCAGGATGATCTAAGAAGGCTTTTATTTCTGAAGCAAACATAAACGTTCCATTATTTTGATAATAATATAATGGTTTTATGCCCCATTGATCTCTAGCGATGAATAACTCTTTTTTGTTAATATCCCAGATTGCAAAAGAAAACATTCCACGTAATTTTGAAGTTAACTTATGACCCCACTCTTCATAACCATGAACTAATACTTCAGTATCACTATTACTTTTAAAAGTATGTTTTTTTTCTAATTTTTTACGTAATTCCTTAAAATTATAAATTTCTCCATTAAACACAATTACTATATCTTTTGTTTCATTAAACATAGGTTGGTCTCCAGTTGATAAATCAATAATTGCTAATCTTCGATGACCCAAAGCAACATTATCATCAACATAATATCCTTCACCATCTGGTCCACGATGTTTTATTCTATCACACATATTTTTAAGAATTCTTTTTTTACTTTTTCTTGTTGATACAAAACCTGCAATACCGCACATAACAATTCCTACTTTCTTATTTATATTTTTAATAAATAAAAACATAATATACTACATCTTTTATTATACAAAAAAATCTAGTATTATACTAGATTTATATTAAAATTACTTGTGATCCATTGACTAATCCAGCTTCTTTAACATTACATTTTGGATCTAACATTAAACCATTTGATCTATTATATAATAATATATCTTTTTTTAAAGGAAATGAACCACTTGATAAATCAACAATAGCTTCATTTATTAAACGAGTTACATTGGCTATTTTTTTATTTATTGGAACGAAAACATCATATTCCTCTTCTAACATTGGAACATAAACTTCTAATAATATTTTATTATTCATAAGTCCTCCTATAATTCAAGTGTTTCTATATTATCATCAGTTGCTTCTACATCGGGCTTAACTAACTTAATTAGTTCATGAACACCTTCATTAACAACATATCCAAAATCATTGCCTACAATAGCATATAAATCACGAGACATCTTACTTAGTTTAATAACATTTTGTTCTGCTATTCCGTTACCAACCCAAATACCATTATTGGTTTTTACATTAGATTTATACCATTCATCATATTGATATTTTTTTAAATTATCGTTTGTATCAACTAAAACGAAGTTAATTAATTCTAAAGCTTTTGCTTTAATAATAGTTTTTGTAAAATTAGTTTTAGTATCTGGTTTTATACGATTAAATAATTCATCTAAGCCAACAATAATTACACATAAGTTACTATACTTATTTAAAACTGAATTATCATAGTCATTTTCTTCATATACTTTAACTTTATCATCTACAAAACTATTCAATTGGCTTAGTAAGTCATCAAAACTTTTATTACTATATAGTTTGCTGTCTACATATGCTGAGTTAACTAATTTATACAAATCAAACACCATAAGTTTAACATTGGATGTTTTTGATATAACTGCTGCAAGTCCATTAATAAAGTTTTTAGTATTATTAATAGCTGCTGAAGAAATTATTGATAAGTAATTCGTTTTAAAATCAAATGTTGATATTTCTAAAGAATATTTTGCCACGCCTATTGGTACATTTGTAATATCTTTAATACTATTACTTACATAAGTAACATCTACATCATCTGGTAATACAGGTATTTTTTGAGCTTTTAAAGATAAAGATTTGTTTAATTGTTCACAAGTATTTTTGATTGTTTCTAACAAGTTTTCAGTATTACATACTGTTGCAGATTGAAATTCATAAACTTCATCAAGTTTTACTAGGCCTCTACCTTTATTATCAGATGGTTTCATTTTATGAACATTTCCTAAGATATTAGAATAATCATAAGGGTCTATTAATTGTAATGGAATATTTTGACTAAAGTTTTGTCTTAGTTTAAATCTTATTGAATTAGATGTAGTTGATGTAGTTATAAAAGTAATTCCATATTTTACACATTCCCTAGTAATTTGAATTATATTTTCTTCTAGAGATTCATAGTTTTCCATAAATGTTTCATAGTTATTTATTATAACAACTATATTAGGCAATCTACTATCACTATATGTATTATATGCATCTAGAGTACCTCCATAATCGATGAATAATTTTTTTCTTTGATTTATTATATCAGTTAGCATTTTAAATAAATTCAAGATATGATCAGTGTCATTACTTAATAAAATATTACCTATTTGAGGAGCATTATTAAACATTTTTAAAGTTTCTGCACCGCAATCTATAATATACATATTTAATTCATCTGTAGTATAAGTAGTTATACAAGAGTAACATATTGCTGATAACAAATCTTCTTTTCCTGAACCAGCCATTCCATAAATTATTGTATTTCCTTCTTTTGATAAAGGGAGTGTTAATAAATGTTGACTTTGGTTTGCTGGATTATCATATTCTCCAATTACAGGATTAATTATATAATTTTCTTTTTGATAATTATATTTTTTCTTTAAGTCATCTACAAATATTACATTTGGTATTCTATCTAGCCATAATTGATCTACAGTAATATTTTCTTTATTGGCTACAGTAGTTAAGTATTTTACTACATTTAATAATACTTCACCATTATTTTTTACATTGTCTTGTTTTATAATTTCATCCACGCTTTTAACAGTGTACCCTACATTGTTTATGAAATTTAATGATGTATCTATTTTCTTTTTTATTTTTTCTGATGGGATATATGGCATTCCACAATATGCTGCTTGACCCATTGCAAAATAATCATTATAACCTACTAATAGATAGAATCTACCAGCTTGTTTCAAAGCTGCAGCATCTGGAACTCTTATCATATCATTACTATCAGCTTTGTCTTGAACTTTTAAACATACTTTAAATCTTGAGTTACTCCAAATCTGTTCGTTGACAACACCAGCAGGCTTTTGAGTGGCTAATATTAAATGTACTCCTAATGAACGTCCAATACGAGCTGTAGAAACTAATTGATCCATAAATTCTGGTTGCTGAGCTTTTAATTCAGCAAATTCATCACTAATTATAAATAGATGTGAAATTGGTTTATCTACTATACCTTCTCTATATAATTTTTGATATTTATAAATATCTATTGTAGATTCGCCACTTATATCTCTAGCTTTATTAAATTCTCTTTGACGTCTTTTTAGTTCTGACTCTATAGAAGCAAGAGATCTATTTAATTCGTTAGCATCTAAGTTAGTTATTGTTCCTGCAATATGAGGGAGTTTAATACCAAGTTCTTTATTTTCAAATGCTAGCGCTAATCCTCCACCTTTATAATCTATTAAAACAAATGAAACTTCATTGGGACTATAGTTTATAGCCATTGATAATATAAAGGTTATAATCCATTCTGATTTTCCTGAACCTGTAGTTCCTGCTACTAAACCATGTGGTCCATGGAATTTTTCATGTAAATCAATTTTAAATAATTCGCCACTTTCATCTATTCCAACCGGAGCAGATAAAGATATTGTAGGATCATTTGCTTTCCATCTATTAGAAGCATTTAATTGTTCAACTTTACCTATATTATATAATTCTAAGAAGCCGTAACTATCCGGCAAACCTTTAGATTTTGATTCTATATTTATAGGAATATTAGCTAATATTAAACAACAAGCATCTATATCAATACTATTTGGAAATTCTGCCATAAATGTTTTTTGATTAGTAGACACAAGCTCGTTTTCTATTAAACCAGAAGTTTCTGGATTAATATTAATAAAGCATGTACATTCATTAGGCAGATTTGATAATTTATCATTTGATATTAACATGCTAAATCCTAAATTTTCTTTAGCTTTTAATATTTTTTTAACAAAATTATAATCTGCAATTGATTTAAAATCATCAGTAATTATTAAATAATATGGATTAAATTGTTTATAAACATCTTTTTCTTTTTCATTTAAATTTTCTTCTCTATATGAATATTCTTTTTCTAAATAAGATGCAACTTCTTTTATTTCATCATTATTTGTGGCATAGAAACGATTATTTTTTTCATTATCCCATATATGCTGTATAACTTTGAAAGACTCCCAATTAGAAGAATTTTGTTCATTAGTTAAAATAACTATTTTTAAGATATCTCCAGTATAGAATGTAATTAGTTGCATTAACAAACCACGCATGAATTCTTTTGTTAAATTGTATTGACCGACTATACCAGTTATTCTTTTTTCTAGAAGCGATACTGTGATTGGTGCACCAGTAACTTCTTTAGATTCATCTACTAAGTTCCTAATAATTTCTTTTAAAATATCATCTTCCATTGTAAATTTTTCTTGTGGATATTTGATATCTATATCTAATGGAACAGTACCTAAACCTAATCTAACTGTTAAAAAGTCGTCTTCTTCCATTTTTCTTTCCCATAGTTTTGGTTTGCGGTTGATTATTATTTCAGCACATTCTTCTAGAGATATAAAATTTTCATTCAGTATTTGTCTTTGTTCAGTTATTTTTTTAACTATCTCTTGTCTTTTAGATTGAATATATAATTCATATTTATCTCTTCTTTTAATTTCATCTTTTCTTGATTTATGATCTTTATATTTTCTTGTAATTAAAGGCCATACTAACATTGATCCAATCATTGCTACACCCATTACAATTGAAGGAATGGCACTACTAATTCCTTGATCAGATTGAGTAGCACGAGTTATACCTGTATATAATGTAACCATAGCTGTCATGGACATTGTCATCATTGGACCTATAGTTATTAATACTGGCATGTCATCTTCTTTTTCTTTTGATGGTGGCTCATCGATTGTCATTTCAACAGTCTCAATTTTACTTCTAAATCTTGGTGCACGATTAAAATAATCACTTTTTTTATAAACTGTGACATTTGGATCATCATCTTCTAGGATAGTGTCATCATTACTAATTATATTAGACATATCTTTAGGTATTAGGGTAGTTGAAACACTTAAAGCTGGATTGTTAACAATTAAAGTATTACCAATTGGTATTATTTTAAGCCCCATAATAAAGATAACGACACCATGTGGTATATAACTTTCTTGCATAGCAAATCCATTTACATATGTTTTATAAGATTTATCTAAATTTTCAACATGCCATCTATTATTTTGATATTTTAATTTAGCATGTTTTATTGCTATTAAACTATTATTATAATTAATTTGGCAATTAGAATCACGTCCTATTAATATTTCTGTATTATCATTAACACAATAATAGTTTAATTCATTATAAATTTTTGTACAAAAAATAGCTATTATTTCATCATTCAAATGGCTTTTTAAAAAATAAAACGTATCGATATTAACTAGAACTTCTTCCTTAATTTCACCATTAACATATAAATCAAAATCATAGTTACATGTTAATTTCCAGAAATTATTACTTTCCTCCATATTAATTAAATTACGTTTTTGATTATTTTCATCAAGATCAGTTATCCAATAACTTCCACTGATATCTAGAGGTAAAGTATATGTTTCAAGTCGTTCATTTTTAATTATATAAATTAACATTACCGCACCTCACATATCAACCCTACTATATGTTATATAATACCAAAAAAAAACTACAAAAACAATATTTTGTAGTTTCATTAAAATTATAATGAACTCAATGTAGCATTAATAATTTCAAATTCATTAGTTTTTGCACTTGCATTAGCTGTTGCATTTGTTTCATTTGTTTGAGTTTGTGTAACATACTTCTCTAACGCACTATGAAGTTTATCACCATAATTTTTAACTTTTGTGCTTATTGTTTTAAAAGTATTACTTAATGCAGACCATTTGTTAGCTAGCTCTAAAGAAGTATTATCATTCCCTTCTTTAATTTTAGCTGAAATTGCTTCACAAAGTGATTGTATATCTGAACAATATGATTGAATTACACTTGATTCTGTATCTAATCTATTAGATTGTGTTCTTAATTCATCAGAACTAAACGCAGCCATTATTCCACTCCCTTTCTGTTATCCTATACTCGAATTATTTAATGATGCTTGCTCATCTAAATATGAATTAGTTTCGTTTACTAAATTATTGATATTGGTATTTAAGTCTCCACCAATAGTTTGAAGAAGCTTTTGTATTTTTTCTTGAATTTCTGCTCCAAGGTTAGCGCCTTCTGCAAATTTTCTAAATTCTTCATTATTCATAACATAATTGAATGTTTCTGATGATTCTTTAATTTTTGAATTATCAGTGCTAACTCTACTAATGTTAGAACGTACATAATCAATTTCATTATATCCAAGTGCCATAATTTTTCCTCCTTTTACTTATATTATTTTTATAGCAAATAATAAATAGATTGTCTCTATTTACAATTTCAGTATAGTGCTTATAAATTTAATAATCAATAGAATTGCAAAAAACTTGACATTTTTTTGTCAAGTTGATTTTATTTATTATTTGCTATAACTATAAATAAAAGTTAAATTATGATTCCCAAGAAATTGATTCAACACCTGAAGCAACCTTTTGTTGATTACTAATTGATTCTTCATTATATTGTTGAGCATCTGCTATTTTTTGTGCAATTAAATCACTAATTTTTTGTAATGATACAAATAGTTTTTGCTTAGCATCCATAACAACTCCACCAATTTGACCTAAACTTGATCCTATTTCGCCACTATCACCAACAACAGTTCTCATATCGTATAAAACTCCAGAACCATCTTGAGTTAAATCATCTAAGTATGATTTTAAATCATTCATTTCAGCGTCTAATCTTGATTTTAATACTTGCATGTTCTCAATCCATGTTTGATCCATTTTATTATCTCTCCTTTCCTATTTCTATTTCTATTTTTTATTCTACTCTATTATTGCTTGCTCTTGATGCTTCAATTAATCTTTCTACATCCTGATATAATGTAGTAAGCGAGTCCGCTAATTGATCAATATTATTACAGTTTTTTGTAATATTTTCAGTAGTCTTTCGTCCAGCTTCTGTATCACTAGTCCAGCCAACAACATTTGAATCATTTATTACTTCTCTAAAAGTAGATGATGATATTTTCATTCTTCCTGGAAATGTTTTTAACAATTCATTATAATTTGATAGTCGATTACATTGATCATCTGTTAATAAATTTTGTGCCATATACCTTTACCTCCTTTACTTATATTTTTAATAAATAGCATTACCTCTATTTATATATTCAGTATACCCCCCCCCGATTTCATTTTGTAAACATTATGTTTTGCATGACTTTATGCACTAAAAAATGAATCTCTCGATTCATTAATTTTCTTTTATTAAACTTAAATTTACTTTTTGCTTATCTAAATCAATTTTATCTACATAACATGTAACTATATCTCCAACATTAACTATATCTAATGGATTAGATACAAAATTATTTGACATTTTAGAAATATGAATTAATCCATCATCATGTAACCCAATATCAACAAATGCTCCAAATGAGGCAACATTTCTTACAGTTCCCTGTAATTGCATACCTACTTTTAAATCTTCCAAATGAAGAATATCACTTTTTAATATTGGTGCTTCTAAAGTGTCACGTGGATCTAGTCCGGGTGATAATAGTTCTTTTATAATATCTTCTAATGTATATACATCTGTATCTAATAATTTAGATAATTCAGTTATATTTTGTTTCTTTAATTCTTCTTTAAATTCTGATTCATTTATATCCTTAATATTTAAATTTAAATGTTCTAATAATTTATTAGCTATTCCATAACTTTCTGGATGAATTCCTGTATTATCTAATTCATTATTACTATTAGGTATTCTTAAGAAACCAATAGCTTGTTCATAAATTTTAGAATTCATACCTTTTATATCTTTTATTTCTTCTCTGTTTTTTATTTTATGTTTTTCTTTATAGTCATAAATATTCTTAATAACTGATTTAGTTAATCCAGAAACATATTTTAAAATACTTTTAGATGCTGTATTAATATTTACTCCAACTTCATTAACTACTTTAGATGTAGTAAAGTCTAGTGCTTCTGTTAATTGTTTTTGATTAACATCATATTGATATTCTCCTACCCCAATAGATTTAGGATCTATCTTAACTAATTCAGATAGTGGGTCTTGTACTCTTCTTCCTATAGAAACAGCACTTCTTTTTTCTACTGCTAAATCAGGAAACTCTTCGATAGCAAGCTTAGATGCGCTATATATAGATGCTCCTGCTTCACTAGTAATAATATATTTACAATTCAAATTATATTCTTTAATCATCTCTGCAACTAGTTTTTCTGATTCTCTAGATGCAGTTCCATTACCTATAGAAATTAAAGTAACATTATATTTCTCTACTAAATTTTTTACAATTAATTTACTTGCTTTGATATATTCTTCTTTTTTAGCTCCATTTAAAAATGGCTTGACAACTGTTGAATCTAAGTAATTACCATTTTCATCTACTACTGCTAACTTGCAACCATTAACATAACCAGGATCAAAGCCTAATACAACTTGTTTTTTTATCGGTCTTGTTAATAATAAATGTTCTAAATTAACTTGGAATGTATCAATTGCTAGTTTTTCACTATTTTCTGTTAGTTCATTTCTTATTTCTCTGGTAATTGATGGTAAAATTAATCTTTTTAAAGAATCTAAGATTGCATTTTTTACGATATCTACTACAAATGATTCTTTATTTTTGATAATTTTATTTTCTAAAAATGCAACAATTTTATCTTTATCGTAGTCTAAGCTTACTGTCAAAACTTTTTCTTTCTCTCCTCGATTTAATGCTAAGACACGGTAATGTTTTATATATTTAATTCTGTCACTAAATTCATAATACATTTCATATGTTTTATTTTCATCTACAGCATCTTTTTTTATTTTACTAGTAATAAAACCCGAATTAAAAATATTTATTCTAATCCATTTTCTATAATATGCATTATCACTTATCCATTCACTTATTATATATCCAGCATTCTCTATAGCTTTATCTTGATCGATATCAAAGTTTTTACATAAGTCTTCTATTGTTCCTTTGGTAGGAAAACTCATAATCATTTTAGCAAGTGGTTCTAAGCCCATTTTTATGGCTTCACTAGCTTTTGTTTTTTTCTTTTCTTTAAAAGGCCTATATAAATCTTCTACTTCAGTTAGTTTATTACATTCCATAATTTGTTTTTGTAATTCTTCTGTTAATAAACCTTTTTCATCTATAAGACGAATTACATCTTGTTTTCTAGTTAATAAATTATTTTGATATTTATATGTCTCTTCTATTTCTCTTATTTGATCTTCATTTAAATTTCCAGTTCTTTCTTTTCTATATCTAGCAATAAAAGGTATAGTTGCACCTTCTTCTAACATAGTTAATACTTCATTTATTTGTTGTTCTTTTAAATTTAGTGAAGTAGCTAAATTTTTAATTATCCACTCTTCCATTTTTATCACCTAGTAAATTATAGCATGTTTCAAATTTATTTATAATATTTATTAGATTATATATGGATAATAGACAATATTTTTGTTAAACTATGAATATGGAAGTGAACTTATTATGAAAAAGAAACTATCCATACTTGTTGCTCTGCTCCTGTGCTTCGCCATGCTGGCGGGCTGCGCATCGAATGCAGAGGCACCTGCCGACGACCAGACAGACGATACCGCAACGTCAGATACCACCAGTGACGATGGTGCTGCCAGCGGCGATCCCATCAAGATTGGCATGGTGGCCCCTGTGACCGGTACCAGTGCCATGGTCGGAGAGTATATGGAAAACGGCTTTAAGCTGGCTGCCGATGAGATCAACGCAGAAGGCGGCATCCTGGGTCATCCCATCGAGCTGGTTCTGGCCGATGAAGTGGACAATGCCCAGAGTTCTGTGACGGGCATGCAGCTTCTCATCAGCGAGGGTGACATTTCTGCCATCATCGGCTCCTACTACTCCGCCTATGCCATCGCGGCTCTGCCCGATGTGCTCGATGCCCAGATCCCCACGCTGGTCTGCGGCTCTTCCTCCGGCGTTTCCAAGGAGAAGAACCCGTATGCCTGGCAGGCCCGTCCCTTGGATACTGCCCAGGGCGCAGCTATGGCATCCTTCGTCATCGATGAGCTGGGATGCTGTACTCCACCAACCAGGCACTGGCTTCCCTGCAGGAGCAGTTGGTGCTGGCCATGGAGGAGCGCGGCGTGACCGTTGCCGAGACCAATCTGTACGGACATCCCGACGACGAGTCCAACTTCGCCCCCTACTTTGCCCAGATTGTCGCCGGTGGCTATGACTGTGTCATCTCCCTGGAGACCACTGCTCTGTCCCCCATCGTCTGCCAGGCTGCCGCCACAGCTGGTGTGAACCCCGATGAGATCCCCTGCGTTGGCGCAACCGCGTTTTCCAACACCGTGACGATTGAAAATGCCGGTGCTGCCGCGGAAGGCTGGTATTCTGTTGCGGACTGGGTTGCCGGCGGTGCTTCCGAGACCGGCAAGGTCTTTGAGGAGGCGTTTACCAGCACCTTTGATATGCCCAGTGACCTCGGTGCTGCGGTTGTCTACGACAGTATCTATCTGATCAAGGCTGCCTGTGAGGCTGCCAACTCCATTGAACCGGAAGCCATCAATGAAGCCCTGGCAACCTTGACCGACATCCCTGGCGCTATGGGTACTCTGACGTACCATGATGACCACAGCTTCGCCACGTCCCTGATGATTACGCAGAACACGGACGGAGTTGCCAAGGTGATCACTGCGGTGAAGTATCGCTGATTCCTGACAGTAGAGACCTGTGGTTGGGCCAGCCACACAGCCCGGCCACAGGTATTTCTTAGCCCGTTTCTGGTTACGAGAGGTGAAAAAAATGACGGTATCTCTGTTTTCTAATCTGTTTGTCAACGGATTGGCCATGGGCATGGTTTATGCCATGCTGGCTATCGGACTGATTCTGCTGATTCGAGCCGTTGGTATTTTGAACTTTGCCCAGGGCGACCTCCTGATGTTTGGCGCTTACCTAACAAGTTCCCTGATTTTGGATGTCCAGGTTCCTGGATGGCTGATGGTCCCGATCGCGATGATTTGCTTCATGGTTGTCGGACTGGTCTTTATGTTCGGTGTGTATTGGCCGCTGCGGAAGG
>OLOA01003580.1_pt1 | contig 12555 bp, 10 predicted proteins | sample 1672201 | NCBI WGS metagenome assembly OLOA01 (sample SAMEA3136658, study PRJEB25190) | human gut metagenome
GATGAATGCGAAATATTGAAAAAAATTTCACAATGAGACAAAAAATAAGGTTTTCCCTGTGAATTGTATGCTATATCATAATCAAAACACTGATTATTCGCTTTAATTATAGAATCGGCGTCCACCCTTCTAAATTGAATATCTTTAGTTTTATAGTTTTTTTCTCTCATCTTTGTGTTCCATATGCCTACAGCATAATTAAGAAGTAGTCCAGCAGTCACAGTCTGCAGCTTATTTTCACGCATTTTCATTCTGTCTGCCTTTGCCCTCCTGTATTCAGGAACAAGCGAATATGCCTTTTCATACAGCTTTTCATCAGCAAATGCATCTGTTGTCGTTAAAAATATCATCATAATTACTCACCGTTACACACTTATAGTCTGTGCGTCTGCCATATAACGCTTCGAGAACACGAACACAATATCTCCTGTCTTAATAAGAGTATCACCATTCGGAACTATTGCATTATCACCGCGTCTTATCATAACTATCAGCGTGTGCCTTGATATATCAAGTTCTTTTATCTTGTGTCCAACCCACGGATGATGTTCACGCAGTTCTACCTGCTTTAAGTTTACATCAACATTAACATCACAGTCTCTTGCACCGATTACAACACAATCTCCTTCAAAAAGCTTCATGTCACCCTTAGGCATAAGTGTTTCGCCATTTCTTAACACTGCTGCAAGAATCAGTCCCCTTGGAAGGTTAAGCTCGCATACCTTCTTTTCATTCCAGTTGTGGTCCTTAGTTATAATAAGCTTGATGAACTTAAGTTCCTTCTCCATAAGATAATCTGTCGACTTCTTAATAAGACTGTACTGCTCAACGAAACCTGCAGATAAGATACCTGTTGGAATAGCAACCATTCCGACGCCAAGAAATGTAATAATTATACTGAACATTTTTCCAAGCACTGTCACCGGATAGATATCGCCATAGCCTACCGTAAGAAGTGTCGATACAGACCACCATATTCCTGAAAATGCGTTCTTAAACACTTCAGGCTGTGCCTCATGCTCCAGACTGTACATACACAGTGAGGATGCAATTATAAGCATTACTATGATGAATACAGATGATAATATCTGGTCCTTCTTACGCTTAATTACCTCTGTTATAACATTTAACGCATCATAATATGAATTGACGCGGAATATCCTTAAGATTCTTATAACCCTGAACATACGGAACGCTACTGCTCCTGCCGGGAAGAATATAGGAAGATAATTCGGAAGGAATGATAAAAGGTCAACAATGCCGCTTCCTGAGAATATGTATTTTAACCTTGCAATACCTGTGCGTTTATTAGGATACAGATATTCTGCTGTCCATACCCTGAGAAGATATTCAATCGTGAAGCCGATAACTGTAATCCACTCTATAACATCTAACACCGGCTGGTATAGTATTGATTGTTCAAATGTATCGAATATCGCAATAAACAGGTTAATTATAATTGCTACAGTTATTGCAATATCAAATGTACGGCTTGCAACATCGCCCGCATAACCAATCTGGATAATGTCAAATATACGTTTTTTCTTATTATTCATCGTATCCCATTCTCCTCCTACTTAAGCATATACCACGGAAGCAGCAATGCTCTTATATATTTTGTAAATGGCACATATGCCGTTATATTGACGAATACAGGGCATAAAACAAGGCAGGCTATAAGAAGTACCGGTATTAATGAAATCATTGCATTTGCGCTTCTTACAGGCATTGATACAAGCCATGCAAATAATGTAACTGCTATTACATACACAGCCATATGAAGTATATCTGATGCACCTTTAAGCTGTCCCGCCGCTGCAAGTGTTATTATTGCCGATACTGCAAAAAGTACGCACGATATGAAAGCATACACCGGTTTGCCTGCAATACGGTACATGCGCGGCAGAGTAATGAATGTTCCTGAATTCTTATCAAGGTAATATTCCACAATCCCGAAAAGTCCACTGATATAGACAAGAATCATAAGCAACGCCCTTAACGGAAACTGTCCTGTCTTATCTTCAAGCTGCGACTCAGCTTCCTGCGTATCGTCTATCACCTTGAAATCAATCCTGAATGTATCATTACCGGATATATACTCCTCATAACCTTTTCTTATCTCTTCTTCTGCCTTTTCTGCATGCTTCTGGAATTTCTCTACCGAATTAACATAATTAACAGCAACCTCAGGAGAATATGCCTTAAACATGGCTGAAAAGAATATCTCATCAGTCATTGAGCTCACAAAATCTGACTTGCATATGATAAGCTCTATAACATCACTGTAGCTGCCTGAATCAAGCTTACTCTTAAGATCTGTGCCAACCACATAACCACATTCTACTCTTTTATTCATTATATCCTGCTCAAGCTTTTCCTTCGATTCTGCCTCATAAAATTGAACTGAATAATCGCCATTTACAAGGTAATCCCTTGTCATCGCGGCAATCTTATCATCATCTTCAAGCACTATTCCAACCCTTACAGGCTCTGTCTCCTTAAGAGAAGCTGTGTGGTTAATTATCAGTGCTGCAACAGGCATTGCAATAAGCACTGCGACAATCACAGGATTCTTTAACTGCCTTTTTACCAGCAGATACAGCCAGTATAACAATCTCTTCATTATCTGTCTCTCCTTATCTTTACCGCCAATGCCCCTGCTGCCTGGAATATAATTATCCACAAAACATTTGTCATAATGGTACTGATATCCACAGTTCCCTTAATTATCTGACCTGCAAGTGTGAATAAGCCGTTAGTCGGAAGATACATGCCAATAGTGCGTATGCCCGGTGCAAGAAATGCTGATGAAACAATACAGCCCGATGCATACATGCACACCATTCCAAGAACAAACACTGTAATTACCGAATACACTGTGTCATCAACAACTGCGAATATGCAGTGTATAAATGAAACTGCCGCATACACAAGCACCACAATCCCTAATAGTGACGCAATGAATTCTCCCACTGACGAAACTGCCAGAACTCCCGATATCGCCGGAATCCCAAGCCTCATTATATTAGTTACTATAAAAAGCACTGCAAATATTACTATATACACAATGCCAATTCCCGTCGTCCTTGCAATTCCCGTATCAAATGCTGATATTCCTGCACCTTTAAGGCTTTTTGCAAGTGCCCTGTTCTCACCTTTCATATTGCCTGCACAGGTTATTCCACTGAGTAAAAGCAGCATGACAATCGCCGTACACACATAGAACTGTACTGTACTTAAACCCTCTTTAACTGATATATCCCTTGTCTTAAAGTATATGCTTCTGTTGAGCGCATACGAAAGATATATGTCATTAAGCTTATCCTCATGAGTACCTTGAAGTCCCCTGTAATTCTTAAGCACACCATTAAAAAGGTCGTCAAACGTGTATATACCAGCCTCTGCTGTTGCAAGGTCAGAGCCTCCTGCCCTCACCATCTCACGGAATATCATCGAAGTGTTATTAACACCCTCTGACGGGCACACGACCTCAATCGGCGTATTCTCACCCGTCATAATATCACTAATAAGATTCTCCGGCACAATAATAGCCATCACATAATAATTATTTCTTAAGCCATCTATAGCCTGCTGTCTGTCAGTATATTCAAATGTACAGACATTTTTAATTGTGTCTATCTCACTGACATAATTAAATGCCATCTTAATATATTTAAATTCCTTATTATCCGTCCCATTATAATCCGGATACACAACAGCAACCTTCATCTTCATATCACTGTCCTGTGATGCCACAATACCTACACATGCACTTATTGCAATCACAAGCACAGCCGTCACTATTGTACCCAGAATTATCTTCGGTATAGATAAAAATGCGGATTTAATCTGCAATTTTAATAATTCCAGCCTCTTTCTCATCTAATCCCCCAACAAAATTATCTGTGAATAAGCTCTAAAAGCTCATTGCCAATAACCGGGTGGTCAAGTTCATTAAGACCGCCGTTCTTTAAAAGGTACATTCTGTCAGCCAGCTTAAGTTCCCCTTCTTCGTGGCTTGTTATAATGACTGTACCTCCGCTTTTCGTATAAGCTGACAGATAATTCATAATATCCTGCTTACACACAATATCAAGTGATGCTCCCGGCTCATCCAGTATAAGCACAGGCGGATTCTTCGCCAACGCACAGCATATGCTTAAACGCTTTTTCATGCCGCCTGACAGCTTATCAACACGTTTGTCAAGATATTCTGACACTCCTAACACTGCAGGAACACCATTTAATAAGTCTGCTTCCATGTTTCTTCCGGTATCACAATACCAGAATTTAAGATTATCCCTTGCCGACAGCTTCTCCATAAGTGGATTCTCCTGCGGCACAAATCCAATATATTTCTGAAACACCTTCGCATCTGCAAATGCGTCAATGCCATCTATCTTAAGACTTCCTCCATCTGCCTTAAGACTTCCTGCCAATATCTCCAGAAGAGTAGATTTGCCACAGCCGTTAGCACCGACTATGGCAATATACTCTCCGCTGGCAGCATGAAACGAAGTGCTGTTAAGCACTGCCGTTTTCCTGCCATATGATTTTCTAATATTCTCCGCCTCTATAAACATACATATATCTCCACATTAATTCTGGGCTGCTGTATCAAACTGGCTGTAATACAGCTTGTGATAGAATCCATTCTTAGCCAGTAATTCTTCATGATTACCCTGCTCTATAATATGTCCGTCTTTCATAACAAGAATAACATCCGCAGACTGGATAGTTGAAAGTCTGTGGGCTACGATAAAGCTTGTTCTTCCCTCCATCAGCTTTGCAAATGCATTCTGTATCTTTATCTCTGTTCTTGTATCAATAGAAGATGTAGCCTCATCAAGTATAAGCATTGGCGGCTTTGCAAGCATAATTCTTGTTATACATAAAAGCTGCTTCTGACCCTGAGAAAGGCTTCCGCCATCCTCACCTATAACTGTATCAAATCCATTAGACATTCTCTTGATAAATCCATATGAATGTGCTGCCTTGGCTGCTGCAATAATCTCTTCCTCTGTAGCATCAGGCTTACCCATTACGATATTCTCTCTTATAGTTCCTGCCTTAAGCCATGTCTCCTGAAGAACCATACCAAATCCCTGTCTTAAAGACTTTCTTGTCATCTCCCTGATATCAGTTCCTGATACATCAATGCTTCCGCTGTTAACATCGTAGAATCTCATAAGAAGGTTAATAACTGTTGTCTTACCACATCCTGTAGGACCTACAATCGCAATTCTCTGACCTTTCTTAACATGAAGATTGAAGTTCTCAATAAGCTTCTTGTCAGGCACATAAGAAAAGCATACATCATTAAGATCAACAGTTCCGTCAACCTCATCAACAACCTTTGCGTCTTTTGCATCAGGAATCTCAGGATCTTCTTCAATAAGTTCAAATATTCTGGCTGCACATGCAAGAGCATTCTGAAGCTCAGTAACAACGCCTGATATCTCGTTAAATGGCTTAGTATACTGATTGGCATAGCTTAAGAAGCTCGATAACTGGCCAACTGTAATCCCGCCATTGATAGCTGAAAATGCACCAACAATAGCAACACTCGCATATACAAGACTGTTTACGAATCTTGTTGAAGGGTTAGTGATAGATGAGAAGAAGATTGCCTTTAAGGAATACTTCTGAAGTCTTTCATTAATCTCATCAAATTTTCTTACCGCCTCATCTTCATAGCCGTAAGCCTTAACAACCTTCTGTCCACCAATCATTTCATCAATAAGTGCTGTCTGCTCACCTCTTGTCTCAGACTGGAGCTTGAACATGCTGAAAGTCTTCTTGGCAATAAAGCTTGCGACAAAAAGTGAAAGCGGTGTAATAATAACAACTGCAAGTGTAATCTTAGCATTGATTGTAAGCATGAATATAAGTGTTCCAAGTATAGTCATTACACCTGTAAAGAACTGTGTAAATCCCATAAGCAGACCATCTGCAAACTGGTCAACATCAGCTATTACACGGCTCACAATCTCACCATATGAATGTCCGTCAATGTACTTGAGTGGAAGCACCTGAATCTTCTCTATAGCTTCATTTCTTATGTCCCTTGTTACTTCATATGTGATTCTGTTGTTACATATGTTCATAAGCCACTGTGAAAGTGCTGTAATTCCAACAAATATGCTGATTTGTATAAGTATTTTCACAATCTTTGCAAAATCTACATTATCCACACCGATAATGCAGTCAATTCCACGACCGACAAGAATTGGCACATAAAGTGTAGTTGCAACGGTTACTGCTGCCATAATAAGTGATAATATTATAAAAAAGCTGTGCTTCTTAATTCTTTTAAGGAGTTTTACAAATGTTGATTTATTCTTCTTCATTATGCTACACCCCCTTCTGAATCTGCTTTCTTAAACTGTGATTCATATATCTCTTTATAAACCTCGCAATTTGCAAGAAGCTCGTCATGTGTTCCCATTCCTGCAACCTGTCCGTCATCTAATACGATGATGAGGTCAGCATACATAAGGGATGCCGCTCTCTGTGAAACTATGAATACAGTAGGAGAATTATTCATTCCCCTTATAGCTTTTCGAAGTGCTGCATCAGTTGCAAAATCAAGGGCTGATGCACTGTCATCAAGAATAAGCACATCCGGCTTTCTTACGATTGCTCTTGCAATAGTAAGTCTCTGTCTCTGACCGCCTGAAAGGTTCTTACCGCCCTGCTCTATAACATAATCCAGACGTCCCTGCTTAGAATCTACGAACTCCTTAGACTGTGAAATCTCAAGGGCTTCATCTATCTGCTCATCTGTAGCGCCCTTCTTACCCATCCACATATTCTCTCTTATAGTACCTTTAAAAAGTACTGCCTTCTGCATAACGATACCGACCTTATTTCTTAAAGTTTCAATATCGTAATCTTTAACATTGACACCATCAACAAGTATTTCGCCCTGTGTAGCGTCATACAGTCTCGGAATAAGATTAACAATACTTGATTTACCTGAACCGGTACCACCGATAACACCGATTGTCTGTCCCTTCATAGCCTTGAAATTAATTCCTTCAACTGAAGGTGCGCCTGAACCGCTGTAGGTAAGTGAAACATTTTTAAACTCAACGCTTGGCTGCTCTTCCTTAGCTGCAACTTCCTTAACGCTTCCATCTGCCATTCCAGATGTTACCTCGAATACAGACTCAATTCTTCCTGCACATGCAAGTGCCTTAGTAATTGTGATGATAAGGTTGGCAAGCTTGATAAGCTCAACTAATATCTGTGACATGTAGTTGTAAAGGGCAACGACCTGTCCCTGTGTAAGAGCGCCTGCATTTACTCTTATCGCACCAATCCATATAAGTGCAATAATTGATACATTTACAACAACATAAGTAAGCGGATTCATAAGTCCTGATATCTTACCAACGAATTTCTGCAATCTGTTTAGGCTTTCGTTATCTTTCTTGAAACGCTTAACCTCATCCTGCTCCTTGTTGAAAGCTCTGATAACTCTCACACCTGTAAGGTTTTCTCTTGTTATTCCAAGGATCTTATCAAGTCCTGACTGTACGTTCTTATACATAGGTCTTGTTGTGAGCATTATTCCGAATACGATAAGTGTAAGTATTGGAATTGCTGCAACGAATACAAGAGCTGCCTTCACATCAATTGTGAACGCCATAATCATTGCACCAAATACGATAAATGGTGAACGAAGGAACAGTCTTAATACCATGTTGATACCGTTCTGTACCTGGTTAATATCACTTGTCATTCTTGTTACAAGTGTTGATGTACCCAGCGTATCCATCTCTGTGAATGAGAATGTCTGGATATGTGCAAATAAGCTGTGTCTCATTCCGGTTGCCGCACCAACTGCAGCCTTGGCACTGAAATACTGTGCTGTGATGGCACATACAAGTCCTATGATTGCAAGAAGTATAAGCATAAAACACATCTGCATAATGTATCCCTTATCCCCATTGGCAATACCCTTATCGATAACCGATGATACTACCAGCGGCACAAACAGCTCAAATATCGCCTCGAGCATCTTAAAAAGCGGTGCCAGAACACATTCCTTTTTATAATCCTTAAGGAATCTCATAATCATTTTCATAAGAAAACTTCCTCCATTAATTCAGTGACACTAAAGCGTCCATAAGAAACTCATATGAATAACATCTCTTCATGCCAAAGTACTCTCTATAAACTTCATAATTGTAATATGAATGTTCAAACTGTCTCGAATACAAATGTGCAATATCAACGCGCATTGTAAAATCTGGAATACAGCCGGACGCCTGATTAGCTGCTGCCATTATGTCCACGGCAAGTATGCCGATAACCGCATTCTTGGCTTTAAGCAGGACATCATAATCATTAACTGCGTCAAGCATATATCTATATACATAGTACATTGCAAGCTGCTCATATTCATGTGCAAATGCTTCGCTTCCCGTATGGTAATCTTTCATTACCGCTGCAAGCTCAGAATCATCCGCCAGACCGTCAAGAAACTGTCTCACTCTCGCAACATGAATATTCCAGTCAGGATTGATTACCTCCATTCCTTTAAAGTCATCAAAGAAATGTCTCAATCCCTTTATCAGCCTTGTGCCATGCAGCTTCGCATCCCGGCTTTTCAGCTTGTCAAGCAGCTCCTCTCTGTAATCAGGTCCACAGAACCTTTTTGCGACACCAGCTATAAGCTCGTCCCTTTCAGCATCAAGATGCTTCTGGATACGCTTTGCATAATCAAGATAGAGCATCAGCCTCTCAAATATACTTATATCCCTGTCTGATATTATTCCAAAAGCCACTATTCTTGCCTGCCGAAGCTGCATATATGTATATGCATCTATATCATTAGGCTCAGGCGAAAGACTGTTATCCTCAACCGTATCAAATGTAAGTTCATCTTTATATGAAAACATCAGCTCACCAGCCGTCTTACACGAAGGTGCTATGCCAATCTCTCTTATATTTCCATAATCGTTAATAAATCTTGGAAACTCTGCACATGTTTCACAAAGCTTATCCTCTCCAAGTTCTATATATAAATCGCACAAATTATCATCATTAAGAAAAGGACATCGTCCTCCTTCTTTCAGTGTAAATGTACATTCTCCGTCCTGTGATGGTACCATTACACTCTTCAGGCGCTTTCCAAAAGCGCCTTTAACTGTTTTATAATATTTGTAAGAATTCTTATCAACATCGACATCCCAGCCGGCACAGCATGTATCTGTACAGGCTCCTGCAATGCATCTGAAATCCTTATAATAATGTGGTGTCATTACCTTCATTTTATTATCTCCCGCATATAAACCGGCATATTAAGTGCATCTGTTAACTGCGCAAAAATTGTCTGCCACACCTTATTAGTGCAGCAGACACATTTACATGTACATATTATTATAATTACTGTTCTTTTTCTTGTCCACAATATACTTATACACTGTGACACACGCAAGAATAATCATAAGCCCCTCTGCTGCCATGTATGTATAGAACAGATATGGCTGTCTTAACGCTGACACAAGAAGCGGTGAACTGATTGCAAAGTCATACATCCCAGTATCGCCTATATACTTAGACATAACAACCGTACTCATGATTGTTATATTAGGAAAAGACATATTACCAAGCACAAGTGCCACAATCAACACCGTATTGCGTATCAGGAAAAATGTCCTGCTCACCTTAGCCTTACTAAGACAGCTCATAACAATGCCTCCGATTATACATACAAGAAATAAAAGAAACATCATATACATCTCAGAAGCTGCAAATGCAGACACTTCTGTTGTCGCAGTCTCATATCCTGTAAGCAGTGCAAAGAACCCAAATATAGAGCGGCCACCCACAACGCATGCCGCCAGCACAAATAATAATTGTAAAAAATTCCGCCTGTTTAGTTTCCTGTTATCCATAATTCCTCCATTTGCATTATTATCGCAATTATGGAGACAGATTTCAATAAATATTTGCGCAAACTTCATATTTTGTTGTCATCCGCCGCCACCCCCCTCAGGTACAGCCTGGTCCACAGGGGCTGGAACACGTTAAGAATTGCTAATTTAGCAGGTGGTGCTTTTGGCTTTTTCTATTGTTTGTGTTCATTCGACATCTGTACACTTCCGTCATTGTGTCCGCCTGTGACCTACGCCCGATATATTGCGAACTGTGTGGGAGTTAATGCCGCTATATACATAAGGGCGGTGTGCTAAAGCACGTAAAAGCGAAGCGTGTTTGATTTAGCACGCCGTAATAAGCTTTGTAGATAGCGGCATTTACTCCCACTAAGTGCAGCAATCCTTGAGGGCGTATGCCACAGGCGGACACAATGCCAGAAATGTTCATCTGCGAATGGACGCAAACATTAAGCCAAAAACACCACCTGATAAATTAACGCAATTCTAACGAATCGTTCCAGCCCCTGTGGACCAGGCTATACCTGAGGGGTAGGTGGCGGCGGGTGGCTTAATAATATAAAGTTTGTGTCTATATAAACTTACTCCGCCACTTTATTGCCTCGTCACGATACGCAATTGCTGTCTCCATAAGTTCATTATACTGTGCCTTTATACTTTCTATTGTTGCCTCAAGCTGGCTTATTGTCTGTATTGCCTGTCTGTTTTCCTGCATATATGTATTAAGCTGGTTTTCGTACTCTGATATTTTCTGTTCATTCTGCATCAGCATGTCTGTATCCTGACATTTAATGAATTTCCCATCTGATGTTATTTCGTAGAAACTGTCTACATACAAAAATGCTTTTCCCTGCATTCCAAACACTTCATACATATCAACATTTTCACAATCCACAGGAATATTAAGACTTTCACCTTCTTCCAACGGGTAGACAGCTCGCAGCGACAGTCTGTCCGTAAGCGGGTTTGTCACCATATAAAACAGCATTAACCTGTCTTTATTTACTACAAGCTGTGGACAGTGCATATCTGGGTTCTCGCTGCTTTTCACACGAAAAAGTGCTTCGTTGTTCATCACATTTTTAACAAGAATATCTCCGTTCTGGTTCTGATATGCATAATATATTGTGTCTCCCAACACTACATCTGAAAGTCCGTCCAAAAAGTCTGACACAAGCATTATCGGGCGTTCTATACCGTCTATGTACGCCGTTCTCAAAAATATATATCGTGATATGCTATAGATTATAAGCCGTCTGTCACTGCCTGCTGTGTATACATTTGCCATAAAAGGACACTCCCGTTTTTATATTATTATATGGTCACGCGAATGTAGATAGAACATATAATGTAGTAAAGAAACGAAGAAGGAAAAGATAATGGCTAAATGTAAATGCAGCAAATGTGGTTCTACCCGCATTGTAAGCAATATTGTGCAGAACATGCCTAATGGCTGCTTTGATGTGTGCACGAACCCTATATGCGGTTCACCCGATGAACTCAGTATTCTTGCCCCTCTTATCTATGATGAGATAGGTATTAATCTGTGTACCACATTCGCTGTCGGCACAGATATTTCAACGACTTATCCAACAGCTACCAACGCATCAGTCAGTGTTATAGATATAGCCTACACTTATGGTGATGAAAATGTTGAAATCACCCAGATAGCCGGAAGGCCTAACTGCTACTCTGTGAAACTTGCCAACCTTACTGTAACATTTGCAGTAACGCTTTATGATGAGTCATGCAGGGCATTAGCAACTCTTACCCCAACGGCAGTCTACCTTCCTAACTCAACTACTGCTGCAACTTATGATGAAGATACCAATCCGACATCTGTCACCCTTGAAATATTCGCTCCTTACGGAGTTTCCTACAACTCGAATAACGCAACTCCACCTGTTTATACGCCTGCACTTAACAGTATAGGTTTCTTATCATCTGACAATGTTGTAACCCAGGGACTCAATCTCTATGCAATACCTAAGCTTTTAGGTCTTGATACTACAGACGACGAAATTACTGTAGGTCTCACTCTCATCTTACAGAGCCTTTACTTCTGTGGATACCGCGTAACAAGCGCCGGCAGAATCTCAACACCTAAGGGAAGCATTGTTTCCGGTGAAGAATCTGACTGCATCAAGTTTGTTTGCGGCAACCTCTTAGACAGAGCCATCAAGCCTCTCGATTTAAGCCCACCTTCATGCGAAGGTAACTTAAAGAAAGACTGCAAGAAGCCTTGCATGAATGACTGCACCGACACTCTTAATACTAACAGCACAGCCTGCCAAAACGCTTGTAATAATAGCAATAACTGCCAGACTTCCTCTGGTGCATGCACCGGACCTTGCAATGGCATATGCAGCAAGACTAACTGATAACCTCAATCTGTGGGAACAGACGCCTGCCTGGCGGCTGTTCCCATGTACATACCTGTTCCTTTTGGACTTTCGCGTGCCTCCCCTCTGCTTTTACATCCAATCCCAATCTGTACTCTCTATATTTTCTTCCATCGCAAATATTTTAATTGCTAATCTCCCCACTATGTGTGTATAATTAGTGAAATATATTATATTGAACTGCTGTACACACAGTTCACATGGAAAGGAGTTACTAATGAATTTTAAAAAGTACAGGTCGAGAT
>OLOA01003587.1_pt1 | contig 12539 bp, 9 predicted proteins | sample 1672201 | NCBI WGS metagenome assembly OLOA01 (sample SAMEA3136658, study PRJEB25190) | human gut metagenome
ACGTGAAGCCCAGCCGAAATGAGATCGGCGACTGGGGATTGACCTGCCACGACCTGCGTCGACTGCACAACTTCTTGTACAAAGAGGAAAAGAGCATGGCTGCGAGAAGGGACGACGATCCGTGGGCGTAATCGAACTTCTTACCGTAGCCGAGACCGCAGCCTTGCTGAAGACCACGAAGCAGCAGGTACGAAAAATGATCGCCCAACAATTGATTCCGGCGATGAAGATAGGGCGTGAATGGAGGATCAGCAGGCAGTATCTCGAAGACTTTTTGCGAAACAATATGATCTAATATTTTTCTGCCAGCGACACTCTCTGTCCACCTTCTCTGCTATACTACGCCTTACCACAACAAAGGAGGGCGTATCATGCAAAAAACATTGCTGGTGAAGCTTGTGGAGGAGTATTACGGTGCGGGAAAGTCTGAGCGGGTCTACGGACGCTTAGCGGAGGAAATGCGGCTGGTGGGCCGCAGCACGTGGATGCCCCTGTGGCGGTGCGTCGCGGCGATGCGGCAGGAGTTCGGCCCAGAAAACGTTCTGGCGCTGGGCAGCACCAATGACTCGCTGCTGGCCTGCCTGCTGGGCGCCACATCGGTGAATCCCCTGCCGCCCCAGCGCTGTTGAAAAAAATATTTTCTCGTTAATTATTGAATCGAGCACCCTTTCTCTGCTTTTCTCTCCTATCTGCCCTTTATCCCAGCCTCTAAACTTGGTAAGGCAGTTATTTCTTATAATTGCAGCACGATATTGACGGTATTCTGCCTTATTGGTGGCAGTATCTAATACTTCATGCTGTACAGAATCTTCGATATACTCACCGAGGAAATATTCCATATAAATCTCCTTACCTTATAGGAAAAGTCGTTGCGAAAGCATTTTCTTTTCTTAGTAGCTACAAGTAATTACTTTACGGCAAAAGCGCTGGAAAAACGCTTTCTTTCTTTGAATTGAATTTTCGTTTTCCCCATCGTAGGTGAAAATAATAACCTTTCTCAAGTTGACACACTCATTTAAAAGCGCTTCTAAGTACTGTTTATCTGAAAACAAGCTGTGTCCTAATACGATAATTGTCTTTATCTTTCCGGGATTGATCATGTCAAAAGAATCCGCTTGCCTGTATGGATTTCCTTTGTAAAATTCACTGATAATGGCTGGATGGTAAAAATTTTTCCAATCCGTAAATCCTTGACCAGAAGTAAGCGCCTTTTGCATTTTCTCAATGTCAGCCATGCATTCATGGTATTGTTGTTGCTCTGAAAAAAGCTTATAGCGCTTTTTTAGGAATCTGCTAAATTCCAGTCTTTCTCTACAAAGTGCTTTTGACCAAATCTGCATCTTATACTCAATAAAGCATGGCTCCTCACGAAAGTCATACCCAAGGACAATTTCATTTTCTTTTAAAGATCCATGGACATATAATACATTTTTTGTATATAACTCCGCGGTATCAGTATAATTAAAGTTTATTGCAAAAGTACTCTTTCTAACGGCTTTGCAAATTGATAACTTGCGCTTGATTTTTCTGCCAGAAACTTCATTCCTCAAATATTTCAGCAGATGTCCCTTTATATCTTTAAACAATTGATTTATTTGGTCGGTATCATGTAAAACCTCATTATAGTCATACTGATCATCATATAGGCATTGGAAGCACTGCATAGATATTTCATCGATTCGGTCCTCAAAAGAATACCAATGTTGGCTACCGTTACCGTACCTTTTAAGAAAGTCATTGTAGTTCTTAAAAGTTCCCTCCTTTTGAGCGCACACAAAATCATAATAACTTGTCTTTAGGCCATGTGCCAAGTCAAAACCGTTTCCAATAATTGCCAGTTTTCTGCTGGTGTATGCAATTCTTCTTAGAAAAGGAAATATCACAGAAAGTCACCGCCTAATTGAGCAAGTAAAACACTTTGATGCATAGTTGCCAAGAAGGCCGACAGCATCAACACCAAGTACAAGTTAAATTTGTGCCATAATTATAACTTTTTCTATGCTATTTTTCAAGATATGCTGATAAAAATGGTATAATTGAATATGTCACCTTGTATACCTCTTTTTAATTTGCTATAATTATTTAAGGTAACACCGCACAAATACAAAATACACTTTTCCCGACAGTAACTCTGCTAAAAGATAGGGTGTTGCCCTGTATTTTGGGCCGCAGGAGCGCACTGATTCAAGCTGCCAGGCAGGGTCTGTCAGCCAGAATCAGATTCGCTAACGCGAACATGATATTGAATTTGGCTCTCTGCTTTTCGAGCCCTCGGTATCGTGTTTTTCGGAAACGCAGCTGTTTCTTGACGACACCGAATGCGTGCTCCACTTTTGCGCGGACAGAGGACTTTGCGTGTTCTGCTTTCTTTGCGGCATACTGGCCGCTTTTGCTCAGTTTCTTCACTTGGGATGGCCGGCGATTGATTCTGTATTTGATTTTGCGGCCAGCCTTGTTGCGGATGATCGCATCATCATGTTTTCCCGCACCGAGATAACCGCTATCACCGTAAACGACCTCTTCTTCTCCGGTCAGCAGCTTTGATGTTTTTGTGACATCATGGACGTTGGCTGATGTCGCCTCCACGGTATGAACCAGTCCGCTGTCCTTGTCAACACCGATATGTGCCTTATAACCGAAGTACCAGGTATTGCCTTTTTCACCTGATGTGCATCCGGATCCTGCTTCTTCTCACTGTTTTTGGTAGAAGATGGTGCGGAAATGATGGTGGAATCCACTATCGTTCCCTTTTTCAGAATGAGGCCTCGTTCCATAAGTGCGGCAACCACCTGAGAGAACAGCTTTTCCTGCAATCCGTTCTTGATCAGCAGATTGCGAAAACGGCCAAGGGTATCGCCGTCTGGACCCTGATTGCTGGAATCGATGCCGCAGAAATCCGAAAACGCACGGCTGTCGATTGCTTCTGCTGCGGTTGCCTCATCACTCAGGTCGTAAAGATTTTGCAGCAGATACAGCCGCAGCATGATCTCCAGCGGATAGGGCTTATTGCCACGCTCTCCTTTGTAATAGCACGGCCGAATCAGGGATAGCCATTCCTTCCACGGGGACGATTCGTTCGATCTGACTCAGAAACTCTTTTTTCTTTGTCCGCACCTGCGCCAACTCATCGCTGAATGCGGAAATCGTCATCTGTTTATCCATGCGTCCATTTTATCACACTTTGCATTCGCTTTGCTTTTTTGCGGTATTGCCTTAAATAATTCCGCCTTCCCGGAACCGGGAAGGCGGAGATTTTGAGAAACAAAGTTTTATTGACGCAGTATCGTGTCAAGAAACGCGTCAACCTGACAGATCGTATCTTCATTGACCGTTTGACTGCCCTTTTTCCGAACGACCGTCATGTGGCCGCTGCTTTCTTCCTCCTGTACCAGCCGAAAGGTAACGGGAGCATCGGCCAGCTCGCCGCGGTGCGCATACAGCGCGCAGCCATCGGGGGTCACTTCAACGTCCTCGCTGCCTTGCAGGACAAGTGCCGGAACATTGGCACGGGAAAGCCCCGCCGCGGCGGTCGGGCTGCAATTCCTTCCAAACAAAATGCGCTGCATCGGCAGGATCAGGCCGCACAACAGCTTTCCGAATTTGGGTATGTTTCCGGTCGCCTGCGCGATAACAGCCTCGTCCGATGAGAAAAACGGCGCATAGGCTACGATCCCGCTCACCGGCTTATCCGTGCATTGCCGCACCGCACAGACGGCGTATGCGCCCATGCTGTGCCCCATCAGGATGACGGGACGGGAACCGTCATCGACAAAATCAAGCGCATGTTTCAGGTCGATCACCGCCTGCGGGAAGCCGTAAAAATGTCCGGTGCTGCCCTGATAGCCGCTGTATGCAAACGCGAACACCTGATATCCCTGTGCGGCAAAGTGGTGGATCTCCGGCAGATAATACGCGATGCCCGTTCCCATTCCGTGGGCAAAAACAAGTAAACCGCGCGTCCCCGCCTCATTCCAGAGATACCCTGCAAGGTGATTTCTGCCGCTGGGGAATGTCACCCCGCGCCCGTCTATGTTCGCTTCCGGCCGCTTTTCCGGGCGGAACATGGCGGCGTTCACAAGAAAGGCGGCAATGAAGAATATGATCGGCAAAAGAAGTATGAATATCAGCATACGCTCCCTCTCTCAGATGCCTCAATGCACATTAAGCGATGCGTATTGCTCATTATACTCGAAAAAGGCAACTTGTCAATAGGGTGCGGTTCGGAACGCGGTCGGAGCCAATGGCACTATAAAACATGACGCACCTTTTCAGCATGGTTTCTGCGGCTCGTCAAACAGTCCATGCGCAGCTGCAAAAGAGCATTGGATCCCGGTTTCCCGGTCTCCAATGCTCTTTTTGTTTTATTTACGCGGCTTTACGCGAAGCGCTTATTTGCCAAGCTCACAGAAGCGGTGCAGAATCGCCGCCACCTGTGCGCGTGTGGCATTGCCCTTGGGGTTGAGCTTGCCGCCGCTGCCCTTGACCAGTCCCTGACCGACTGCCCAGTTCATCGCGGAAACCGCGTAGCTGCTGATCTCATTGCGGTCGGAGAAGCGCGAGAGGTTATCCTCCAGCGTCACAAGGTCAAGACCCTTATAGACGACATAGCGGAACAGGATCGTCGCCAGCTGCTCACGCGTGATGTTTGCCTCCATGTTCGTGCCGTCGGAAATGCCGTTCTTCATCGCCCATTCGCGGCCTGCGGCGTACCACGCCGCACCCTTGGTCGTGTCAACGCCCTCCATGCGCGCAAGGATCGTCACGATCATGCCGCGCGTGGTCGATGCGTCCGGGCCAAAGGCTGCGCGGCCTGTGCCGTTCATCATGCCCTTTTCATAGACATACGCAACGTCCTCATAGAACCAGTCGCTCTCGCGCACGTCGCTGAACGGCAGCTTCGTGCTGTCCGATGCAGACGGCGTGGTGGGCTTGACCGTAGACGGATAGCTCGGGATGACCGGCTGCTCGTTTGCGGCCTGCTCGCTGCGCGCGGCGGCCAGCGCCGTCCTGACGTTCTCGGTCAGCGTGTTGAGCTCCGTCTGATACACGGTGTCGCCCGCGGCCGCAATACCGGCCTCCAGCGCGTCGATCGCGTCCTGCAGGGCGTTCATGGTCTTTTCCGAAACCAGACGCAGCGAGCCGTCGCTCACAGCATTCTTTGCCTCGGCCAGAGCCGCAGCGGCCTCCGCCGTGCTGACGGTGAACTTTGCAAGCTCCGCGTCCGCGGCCTTGATAAGGGCGTTGATTTCGCTCTGCGTGCTGTTCTCGTCGGCGATCGCGTCCTTCAGCGCCTTGATCGCCGCGTCAAGCGCGGTGGTATCCTCGCCGGTGATCTTTGCGCGCGCCGCTTCCAGCGCCTCGAGTGCTGCGTTTGCCGCGTCACTGTCAACAGCCGGCGTGCCATAGGCCTCGACCTCGCCGATCTGCATCAGATAGCCGTCCCTGCCTTTGTCTACCAGCTTGTCGCCGTAGACACGGACAAAGCGTGCCGTCTGCGCGTCAAATCCGATCTCGCGCCAGCCCTCCATGCCCGGATCGCCATTTCTGACCGCGACATCCGTCCACGTCGTGCCATCGAGCGAAACCTGCACGCGATAGTCGACCGGGAATGCGAAGCCGCTGCCGCCATAGATGCGAACCTTGTTCACGGCGAACAGATCGCCCATGTCAAACGCGCACCATTCATGCGCGGTCGCCTCGTCGTGGTTGACGCCGACATTCGACGTCCAGCCGTTGCCGTTCTGTGCAATGCCGTCGTTGAGGTATTCTGCTGCCCAGCCCCACTGCTTATACGTGCCGTCGGGCGTGGTGCTGGAAACGTAGTACTTCTTGTTCAGAAGCAGGTTGCTGTCCGGTTCATAGTGCACGACCTCATCCTCTGTCGTGCCGGGCGCCGGCGTGGGGATGGTGCCGTCGTCGTTGTAGATCTCAAGCTCGCTGGCCGCGCAATAGGTGCTGTTCGTCGCGGCGACGTTTACGCGCACATAGCGCGCCGTCTGCGCATCAAACGTGATGGAATAGGCCGCGCCGTTTTCCATCGTCTTATCCGCGGCGGTGTAGACGACCGCCCAGCTCTTTCCATCCTGCGAGACCTCGATCGTGAAGTCCTTCGGCATGCCCTGACCGGCGCTGACCGGCCCCATCTCACCAGCTGCCGGATAGAGGTCGACGCGGTTAAACGTCTTGCTCTCACGCAGATCGGCCGTGATCACAGCCTGCTGCGTGCCGACCGACTTCCAGCCGTTGTTTGCGTTTTCCGGCTCACGCACACCGTCGTTGAGCTTGCTGATATACCAGCCGTTGCCGCCCTCGGAGCTGTCGGCGTAGACATTTGCGTCCAGCGCGATGTTCGCGTTTTCTTCCTTGCCGCTCTCGTAGACATAGCCCGCCGGAAGCTGATACAGCGCGCCGTCGCCCGCTGCCAGCGTCACGGTCAGCTCGCCGCCGCTGAGCGCCGCATCGAAAAGCGTGCCGTCCTGCGCGCTCACGCGCTTGAGGGACGTGATCGCGCTGTCGAGCTTTACGCGGATGGTGGCTGCATTTGTGTAGTCATTGTTGACCAGCATCATGTAGCCCTGCGTGCCGTTCTTTTCCTTGAGGTAGGAGACCGTAAAGTTCGTGCTGTCCACGCCCTGCGCAAAGAAGCCCTCGGGAATGGGCAGATCGCCCCACGTCTCGCCGTTGAGATAGATCTCCTCCGCGTTCAGCCTGGCAAGCGTCGTGCCGAGCGCGTGGATCTCGCTGTTAAGCTGCTTGACCGCCTCATAGCTCTTGGGATTCGGCGTACCGTCCAGAAGGATGATGCCGTCGGCAAACGGCTCGGAGCGGTTGCTGGGGGTAAACCATGTGAAGTAGGAGAACTGTTTATAGCCAAAGGCCAGACCCATCATGGCCTCATAGCGGATCTCGGATGCAGACGGCGCACGGTACGCACCCGGGATCTGAACCGACTGCAGATAGTTTGCCGTCTTGACGTCGTTTTCTCTGCCCACTTCCCAAACGGCGCGCATATTGCCAAGGAAGCCGGAGCGGTTCATGGCTGTGCTGTTGTCGGGATAGGGGTACAGGTCGTACATCAGATAATCCTGCGGATAGCCGCCCGCAGCGTTCAGCTTGAGATAGTCGTTCATCTGATCCTTTGCCTGCTCCAGCGTCGCATATGCCCACGCCGGGAGGAAGTTCAGATGCATATAGCCGTTGGGATCGGCCTGCTTCATGGCCTGATGCACGGCGTTATACGGGTTGGCGTTCGCCGGCTCGTCCAGGATATAATAGCCCGCCACGCCGGGGACGTTGCGATACTCGCCGATCAGAGATTTGATCTGCTCCGCCGTCAGGCTCATGAGGTTGCCGCCAAAACGGCTGTCCGCGACGCTCACGTGCATGCCGTATTTGTTGGCGTATTCCGCCATCTTAAGGTTCGTTGCCTTGCTGTTGAGGTCGTTGCCGGTAACGTTGTTGACAAAGTTGATCCCGGCGTCGGCCATCAGCTTGTACTGCTCATCCCAGCGGGAATCGTCGCTGACCTTGTCCATATACTCGCTTGTGGGCGGCCAGAAGATGGAGATGAGAATGTTGTCGTCAAAGCTGAATTTCTTTTCAACGACCGTAACGGAGATCTCTTTTTTGATGTTCTCGCCGTTTTCGTTTCTTGCGGAGTTTGCAACGGTCGCGGTGATCGTCGTGCTGCCAACGGCTTTGGCCGTGATCACACCGTTTTCGTCAACGGAGGCGATAGCCGGATCTGCGCTTTCCCAGCTGACGCTGTGATCCAGCTCGTCAACTGCCGTAACCGTCACCTTGACGCTGTCGCTTTCGCCAACGGTCAGCTCCAGCGCGCTCTTGCTCACATCCACTGCAAAATTGTTTGCGCTGAGCGTGCCGAATGCGGCCAGCTCCGACAGCTGCACAACATAGGCTCCGTCGTTTGCGGCATATGCGCGCTTCGTCACATACAGCCGGACGTAGGAAGCCTCCACCGGTTCTTCCAGATCAAAGCAGACCGGCGCGCCGGGCGTTTTCTGACCGGTGACCTTTACCACATCCGTCCAGTTCTTGCCGTCGGACGAAACCTGCAGCTGATAGTCGATTGGGAACGCATAGCCATACTTGCCATCGTCCGAGCGCGGGAAGATCACAAAGCGGCTGAGCTCATACGTCAGGCCAAGGTCAATGCTTGCGTACGCGACCGTATCCGCCGATGCGCCCTCAACGGGCAGCGTCGTCCAGCCGTTCGCGCCGCCGTAGCCGACGACGCCTCGGATATAGCCGTCGTTCAGCAGCATGCTGCCCCAGATGCCCTCCGGCGCAACATAGTCGGACGAAACGCTGACCATCTTGTTCAGCGCTGCGTTTTCCGTGCCTTCGGGCTGCCATGCGCGCAGGTCATAGCGGCCCGGCGTGCCAAACACCGCAAGCTCCGACAGCTGCACCATGGTTCCGCCGCGCTTTGTCACATAGATCCGGACATTCTTTGTCGTGACCGCCGTCTCCAGATCGAAGAAGACCGGCGCAGTGGGCGTGGCCTGACCCGTCACCGTGACGAGATCTGTCCAGGTCTCGCCGTCGTCCGAGGTCTGAAGCACATAGTCCACCGGGAAGTTATTTGCGTATTCGCTGTCAGAGCGCGGGAATACCACGATCCGGCTGATCTCATACGACGCACCGAGGTTGATGGCCGCCCATGCAACCTTGTCGGCTGCTGCCCCCTCTTCAAATGGGTGCGTCGTCCAGCCGTTCGTGCCGTAAGGCGCGGTCGTTGAAACAATCACACCATCGGTCAGCTGGACAGATTCCCAGCAGCCGAGTCCCTCTTTAAAATCAGAGGACACGCTGACTTTCTTGTTCAGCGCAATGTTCGCCGTGCCGTCCAGCGCCCACGAGGCGATATCATCCTTTGTGCCGGTGGGCTTCTCATCGCCGCCCGATTCCTGCACGACCGTGCCCCAGATGGCAAACTCCTGCAGCTGCACCAGCTTGCCGTCGTTGCCCGCGCCGCCAATGGAATCCTGCGCATAGCGCTTTGTTACATTCAGCCGCACATAGCGCGCCTCCACAGCGCTGTCCAGCTCGTAGAAATACGGTTCGGCCGGGTCTTTGGGCGCGCCGGTCTGCTCTGCCGCAACGCTCCACATCTCGCCGTCCAGCGAGGTCTCGATCTGATAGTCGGTCGGGAAAATGGCGCCTGCGCGCGCAAATACGCCGAATTTGGATACCGAGCAGCGCCTGCCCAGATCAAAGGTCAGCACAACCTGCACGCTCGCGTCCGGCTCGCTATCATAGGGGTTTGTGGAAAATCCCTGGCCATCCAGCACGCCGTCGTGGACAAAATCCTTGCTCCAGTGCTCACTGGGCATTTCATAGCTGTTTTCCTGACCCATCGCATTATGCGTGCCGTTTGACACTGTCAGCGTCGCGCCCACAGCCAGATTGGTTGTTCCGGCCGGAGCGTAGTCGCTGAGCGACGCGTCCGCCGCAGCTACCGCGGGCAGAATGCCGAGCAGCATCGCCAGCACCAGAACCAGCGTCAGCCAGCGCCGAAAACTTCTGTTTTTCATTTGTATACCTCCTCATTTCTCTATGTGCATAAAAGCCAGAGCCGGCCTACGCCTTTTCACCGTCTATTTGCACAATTCTATAGATAAGTATAAGGATTTTCTGAACAAATGAGAGTCAACGCTTTTTGTGCGATTGGTGTCTTTTTTTCACTGGAAGCAAATGCTATTGTGGATTTTGCGCATTCCGCCGCACAATTTTCTCTATCATTCACACGCCATTCGCATTGATTTGTTTGGCTTTCTATGGAATTTTTATTGAAATCGTCAAAATTAACTCAGATTAGTTTTGTTATTCTGCTATCGGTTTTGTCAAAAGGTTCTTTCCCACGCAAACTGCCCGCAGACAGCGGCACTAATTGGGGGGCAAAATGGGGGTAGGGAAAGCAGGCACGCAGTACTGGACCTGCAGAATTTCAGATATCTACACCTGTCGAGCATATTCAGTGAACTGTAAATCGGTTTATTGTATAGATCGACATATAACAAACGACCCCTGCTGCAGAATTTCTGCAGCAGGGATGCGCGATTGTAGTACAGTATTTTTTGTGTTTTTTGCCGGAAAGAGAGTGCTCTTGTATTTTTCAGGAAGAACGGTTATGATGGTCTTGTAAATTTAAACCCCGGCATACTGCACGTCAGAATACGAAGGGAGATAAAAATGGATTTCTTAAGCTATAGAGAGCAACTGGGAATTGGACTGTGCGACAATAAAAAATATCAACATTTTCTTACAATTCTATTCAATTTCTTGAACGGAATTCCGACAGACCGCAGTTTTTCGGGAATCAGTACGAAAGAGTATTTACGCTTTTGCAGTACAACTGGAACGCAAATAAGCAATACGTATATGAATGAGCAGCGTGGCGACAATCGATATAACCATTGCATTCGTGTTTTTGCAGAAAATGCGGATGAACCCAAGAACTTCTTCTCGTATTATATCGCATTCACAAATGTGCTGCCCATAAAGCGTGACGGTTATGCCTTTTTAGAGCGAGGCACATTTGCAAATTTATTGGTTCAGATGCTGAAGGACTCGCATATTGCGGTCGACTTGGTTGTAAAGAATGGAGAATACTTTGTTTTTCCAAAGGGCGCGGTTGAGTTGGATTCTGCGCTCGTGTCACAGCCATTAACATGGTTAAATCAGTATGATACCTATATAATGTAGGTGTTCGACGAACTACAAAGTAGGGATTACCGCATACAAATTGGAGGTCATCGAGTTTGAAACAAATCAGTGACAAAAACATCCTAAAAAATGGCGCAACAAAGCAGACTGTCGGTTAGGCGGCCAAAAAACGAGGATGACAGATTACCCCAACGAAGGTAACGGAGAGGCATTTAAGACTATAAACCCCATATGGGCAAGCATTTCAAAGGCTTTTTTTGAGAAATCTAGCGAGCTACAGGGGGCTTATCCTCCTGTGCAGGCAGCTGGATTGTACGGCACATTCTTGCTCAGAATGTGATAGATATCGCGCATAAACGAAAAGGCGGGGGATCATTTCTGATGAAGCGGTCCGCCTGCCTTTTATATCTGCTCAGCGCAGTGTCCGCACGTACTCAGAAGGCGTCATGCCGGCCACGGTGCGAAACTGACGAGAAAAGTGCTGCTGGCTGGAGAAGCCCATGCGTAAGGAAATTTCACCCATGGACAGCGTGCCGTCTCGGAGAAGGAGCTTACTTTCCTCAATGCGGATCTTTGCCAGATAATTGCCCGGCGTCATGCCGAGCTGTGTGCGAAAAATACGGTGCAGGTAGGTTGTGCTGATGTGCGCGGCATCGGCGAGCTGCTGTAACGTGATCTTTTCTCCTGCTTTAGAGGAAATGATCTGTACCAGTTGGTCAGCGATGCGCTGTTCGGCGTGACTGGTGGATGGGAGCTGCGCTGCGGGTTGGAAGGAACGCTTTTTTTCGCAGCGGATCAGGTCAGCCAGAAGCAGTTTCAAAAGGCTCTCCACACAATCATATGCGAAGTCTGTACTGCTGTGTTCGTCCAGCATCCGGCGCAGCAGTGTGATCTGGCGTGCGGTAAGCGCAAGGACCTGGCCGCAGAGAGAAGAGCAGGGGGAATCGACGGCCGCACGGAAAGAGACGGTTAGAAAGCTGACGGGAAGATCGGCATACTGCATGTGCCAGATGTTCCGGTTGATGAGCAGCATCTGCTGTGGCCGGAGCAGAATATCCACGCCGCCGACCAGATTGTGCAGTTCGCCCCGGTCGACATAGACCAACTCCAGTGCCTCATGCTGTTCGCCGCGGAAGTAAAAATCCCTACTGCATTCCTGATAGAAAAAGGTATAGAGCCGCTCCAGCTTCAGATCGCTGGAGGCACCGTAGAATATCTCCGCCGGGTGCTCGCCCAGAAGTGAAAGCACATCGGGACGCGCGGTGCAGATGTCAAAGCAGCAGAGGGCATCCAGCGCGGTGACTGAAAACCGGACACCGGGGCGCAACTTAAAGACACGGTCGAGATAGTAGAGACTGTAAGACTCTGCTTCATAGATTACAAGCAGCGGCATCCCGGAAACATAATCCAGAACGACTGGCTCCTGCGACAGCCACTCTTTTATGGGTTCGCCGGCACGGACACAGCAATGACTGGTGCACGGCATATCGTCCGGGAGCGAGGCGATGACAGTGCCGAATGTCTGCGCGGAGGAGAGGTTCTTGATCTGCATAGTGAAGCCTCCTTTTGCACTATATTTATCACAAGGTACTTGGAAATGCAATATTTTTTTCCATATACCGCATGGAATTTATACGATACTGCACAGAGTAGGGGGAAACGTTGCTTTCCGCTGCAGACCCGGCTAAGATGAGCTCAGAATAAAAAACGGAGCAGGAGACGTGAAAAAATGGACAGACAAAAACCAACTCTTGTGATCATGGCCGCGGGCATGGGCAGTCGCTTCGGCGGTCTGAAGCAGATCGAGCCGGTCGATCCGGAAGGACATATCATTATCGATTTTTCGCTGT
>OLOA01003592.1_pt1 | contig 12534 bp, 10 predicted proteins | sample 1672201 | NCBI WGS metagenome assembly OLOA01 (sample SAMEA3136658, study PRJEB25190) | human gut metagenome
CGCTGCGTTTTCAAAAAGGCGTTTCGCCAAAGCGGCGAAACGCCTTTTCTCAAATAGCTGGTGCGCGCTCAGAAGCAGCCGCACTTTTTGAATTTTGTCCGCCTCTTTCTCAGACATTCACTCAGGGCTCCGGGGCGCACGCCCAGACCGCGATGGAAGGAACGGAACCGACATTCACAGAAAAGTGCGGAACTGTCGGCGGAATCAGCAGTGCGTCGCCTTCCGAAAGAAGATAGTTTTCGTTCCGATCCGGAATGTTCATCAGGATCGTTCCCTGTACGACATAGCATACCTCATCTGCAATTTTGTGACCGGCATCCACGCTGGCGCGCTGTCCGGGCAACAGGGTACTCACAGCAAAGCAGAGTTTCCCAGTGTTGCAATAGACCTCCGTTACTTCGTCGCCTTCCAGCAGGAATTTCCCCGCTCCTTTTTTTAATACTTTAACTTCCATAATCACACTCCGTTATTTTTCAGTGTTTTGCTGCATGGCATGATATACCGCCTCCTGCGTTACTTTTGATTTTCCGTACTGCGAAATCGATAATGACGCGAATGCCACAGCAAAATCAATGGCCTGTTTCCAGCTTTGCCGCAGCTGATATTTTGCATGCAGAAACCCTAGATTAAACAGATCTCCGGCGCCGACAGTATCGGCCGGCTTGCAGGGAAGCGGCACGGCGTATATCACATCATCTCCCGTAACCATGCAGGCGCCTTCTGCCCCAAGCTTTATGATGCCGGCAGCATCCTCTCGTGTATCCAGAGCCAACAGCGAACGCAGCTTTGCAATCGCAGCATCACGCTCTTCACACTCCGTCACCGCCAACAGTTCCTTTTCATTCATAAAGACAAGGTCAAAATAATTCAGAAAACGCAGCAGCTCCTGTTTTTTTTCCCAGCTCTCCTCAGACCAGATCAGATCGGTGGACAGCACGCTTCCCTTTTCCTTCCACTGGCGCAATCTCGGAACTACATACTCCACACAAACTCTCGGTGGCAGGCACCAGCCCCCCAGAAAAATCACCTGGCTGGCAGGAATATCTTCCTGCATCACAGTCGCTTCGATTTTTTCCAGCGTTCCCTTTTCCGTCAGAAGAAAGCGTTCTCCGTCGCCTCGAATGCATGCATAGCTCTGGCTGGTCGCCATATGCGCAAATTCGCGGATATGGCGAGTGTCCAACCCGCATTCTTTGATCTGCTGCACAACAAATTTTCCGCCCTCATCGTCTCCGACGTCAGCAACAACGATCAGATCCGTATGTAACGCTCCGGCGCCGACCGCCATATTGCCAACATTGCCGCCAAGCCGCTTCGTCGCACGGTTGATTTCCAACTCTTCTCCCCATTGCGGCATGGAAGAAAGTCCATGCAGAATTACATCAACAGTTAAATCACCAATCGCACAAATCCGGTGATCCACAGAATCACTCCATTCTTGTAACCTTACCGACGAGCGCAGGGGCGATGCTGGAAATACGTCCGCTTTCTATATAGCTTCCATAGAGCTTCTGCATCCCGAGGGTAAAGAAAATGCTTTTCAGTTCGACCGGAACGTTCGGAACTCGCAGGAAACCGCGTCCAAATGCCGCTGCGTCAGTATCTGTTACGACAATAACCGGCTTTCCTGCATCGTCCAGTTCCCTTGCCAGCTTCAGCTTTCGTCCGGCAGCTCTGTCATCGGGAATCAGCATAACCGTTACAACGCCGCTGCGCTCGGTCAGTTCAACCACGCCGTGACGCATGATTCCGCCAACAACAGCGATTCCGGGCGTCCTCGTTTCGTGAAAATCGAGTGCATACTGTTCGGCGACGCCGGTCAGATAACCCTGCCCCTCAACCAGAACCGCCTGTGCATCTGCCAGCAAACTGCCCGGTAAGTGCGGCATATCTGCTGCGCAGAATGTTTCCGATTCTGCACTCAGGACATCCAGCAACTCTGTTAGCGTCCGGCTTGGCTGATATCCCAAGCCAATTGCAGCGCACAGCGCATACAGCTGCGAGAGTGTAAATGAACTGGTATTCGGAAACGCGCGCTCGTCCGCAGAAAAGTCCAACAGCTCTGTCGCCCGTTTTGCCAATACAGAATCGCACCCCTCCGTCATCGCAATTACCTTGCGGGACGCAGAGATTTCCTTCATCAATCGCGCAATCTCCGCAGAATTTCCAGATCTGCTCAGAACAAACAGAGGTCTTTCGTCTTCTGCCGCCGGAAACGAGTAATCCAGAAGGTCACTCGTATTCAGAAGCACCGGTGGCGCCGGCATCTGCGTTCCCAGCAGACAATGCACGGATTTCCATGCAGAAAGAGAAGTTGCGATACCTGTCAGAACAACGTCCCGGCTGCCTGCCGTGCGGCGGACAAGCTCCGGTATTTGCTCTGCCTTGGACCGGTGCTGCGCAAAAAGCTTCGCCTGCGCCTCACAGTCCTGATAGAATTCCAGAAATCTCATTCTCTCTCCCCATAGCCGTAAAGCTCTTTTGCCTTTTCCAGCGTAATCTTCTTCTGACGAATATCCTTTTCAACCAGAGCAATCGGTCGTTCCATGGGATTGCCGTATCCTGCGCCGCCGCCAAGCCCCATAATCATCCGGTCGCCCGCGTTCAAAATCGCGTGTCCCTTCGGACGCATATGCTCGATCGTGCCGTCCTTACGGTAAATGGTCAAAAATGCCGGTGCGCCGTCGTGTCCGCCGTGCGAACCGCGCGCAGGGTACTTGAAGCGATCGGAATAGACCGTCATGTCTACGTTATCCTTCAGGAACTCATATTCGCGGATTGCACCCAGACCGCCGCGGTGTTTGCCTGCGCCGCAGGAATCCGGAATCAGATCATACCGAAGCACACGGAAATACGGCTGCTCAATTTCCAGCGCCTCCACGGGAGAGTTCTTGCAGTTGCCCAGAGGGTCGTCAATCAGATCCGCGCCGTCGTTTGCATAGCCCGCGCCATAGCCGCCTCCAAGTTCATCGCTGAACGCCATAAAGGTGTCGCCCATCCATTGCAGATTGATTTCGGTACGCTGGTCATAGCCCTGCGCTGGAATCTTCTCCGGAAGTACATCCTCAAACGCCTTCAGAATCGACTGGAACACGCGCATAATAATGGTGTTTCGTCCCTCGACCGGCGCAAACTCCTTCGGATTGAGAATCGAGCCCTTTGTCGCTTTTACCTGAATGCAGCGATATGTACCGTCATTGATAGGAACCATCGGGTCGGTAAAAATCATTTTCAATGCGGAATAGGTAGCGGAAATTGTGGATGCCAGCGGGCAGTTGATCGCCGTAACGACCTGGTCCGAGGTTCCGTCATAGTCGACGACCATTTTGCTGCCCTTCACGTCGATGCGCACCTTAATCACAATCGGATCGTCATGGATTCCGTCGTCATCTGCGATGCATTCGCCGTAATACGTTCCATCCGGAATCTGTTCAACGGCAGAACTCATGGCGTGGTCGGCATAGTCGAGAAGCTGCTCGCAAACCTCCATGAAGGTATCGTAGCCATACCGGTCAACAAGCGCGTGAACTCTGCGCCGTCCGGTTTCATTCGCCGTCAGCTGCGCGTTGAAATCGCCGATCGTGTTTTTCGGCAGACGAAGGTTTGCGCGAAGCACCTGCTCCAGAATGCCGCCGTTCCAGTCTCTGGAGACAGAGAAGATCATCGGCGTAAAGCGGAAACGCTCCTCAAAAATGTCCTTTGCGTAAAGGTTGAAGCCTGCGGAGTGTCCAAGATCCGCGTGGTGTCCAACACTTCCGGAGAACGCAACCAGCTTGCCCTCATGGAGAATCGGAGAGAAAATGTAAACGTCCGACTGATGCTGACCGCCATTATAGGGGTCGTTCAGAATGATCGCGTCATCCTCTGTAATTTTTGACACGTCCACCTTTGCAAGCGCGCCGGTAAGCGCAGGGCTGACCGAATTCATGTGCAGCGGAATGTTCTGGGACTGTGCCAGAACTCTGCCACTGGAATCTGCCAGGAAGGTTGACGAGTCAGCAGCTTCACGGATAACCGTCGAGTACGCGCTGCGCAGCATATCCGCGCTCATTTCTCTTGCCACAGCAAGAAGGTTATTGCTCAGAATATTAAACAGGGACACATCGTTGACCATGGATTACACCTCCTCATAGTTCAGCAGCATGCTGCCGTTCGCCTGTAACCTGCCTGTCCAGCCACGGGGAATATAGCAGGTCGTGGTATCATCTTCGATCACAGCCGGACCGGCGACGGGAGCATCCGCGCAGACGCTCTTCCAGTCATAGAAGCTGCAATCTACCCATTTCCCGTCGACAAGGATCGTGCCGTGTCTGGGTTTCTGCATGACCGCCTCCGTATTGTAGCGCATCTTCTTCAAAACCTCGTTATCCTGCGGAACGACCACCTTAAGCCGGAAGTTCACAATCTCCACCGAGTTTTCTGGAGAATTGCATCCATATCTGGCAAGATGAACCTTATGGAATTTTTCTGCAACGTCCGCGCCCGCTTCGCTGTGACCATCCACATCCACCTGCAATTCCGACGCCTGACCGGTATACCGCGCATCAAGCGCATAGCTGAATTGCAGCTGCTCCTTCCGGAAACCATAGGACTCCATATCGCGGATTGCCCGCTCTTCAATCCCGGCAAAAAACGTCGCGATATCCTCTGTACTCGTTGTATCGCAGGAACAAAGGCGTGTCTGCACATAATCCCGGATAATGTCTGCAACAAGAAGACCGAAGGAGGAAAGAATACCTGCGTAGCAGGGAATCAGAACCTGCGTGATGCCAAGCTCCTGCGCAATATTTGCCGCATGCAGCGCACCGCCGCCGCCATACGCAACAAGCATATACTGCCGGGCGTCATATCCGCGCTCCGTCGAGATCACGCGAAGCGCTTGCATGGTGTTCGCTTCCATAATATCCGTAATTGCCTCTGCCAGCTGGTCGGACGTGCAGTTCATCTTGTCTGCAAGTTTCTGAATGACCACGCGGCTGTTTTCCACCTTGAGCGGATAATTGCCGCCAGCAAAATGCTCCGGTCTCAGCAAGCCGCGGTATGCCAGAGAGTCGCTGACCGTGGGCACCTTGCCGCCGCGATCATAGCAGGCAGGTCCAGGAACTGCGCCCGCCGACTGCGGGCCGACGCGCAGCATGCCGCCGTTATCGAGCCAGGTAATGCTGCCTCCGCCCGCGCCGACTGTTACAATGTCCAGCATCGGCACAGCGACAGCGGAACCGTCGATCTTATTATCGTTCGACACAACAGGCACGCCATGATTCACCAAGCAGACGTCTGCGCTGGTTCCGCCGATATCCAGCGTAATGATGTTGTCGACGCCAATCTGCTTTGCCATAAAGATAGCGCCCGTCACACCAGCAGCAGGACCGGACAGCAGCGTCCGCGCGACCTCCTGGCGCAGCGCCTTCATGGGAATGACGCCGCCGTTGGACTGCGTAATGAAGATTTCGCCATCGAACTCGCGCTTTTTCAGCTCTGCGTAAAGATTTTCGATATACTTGACCATGACCGGCGCAATATATGCCGTAATGGCAATTGTGCTGCCGCGTTCATACTCGCGGAATTGGGGAAGAATTTCGTGCGATGCGGTAACGATTGCATCGGGAAGGTATTCCTCCAGCAGCTGCTTGGTCAGACGCTCATGCTCTACAAACATATAGCTGTGAAGATAGCAGATACCGACAGACTGCACGTTCTTTTCCTTCAGCTCCTGCGCAATTTTGCGAACCACGTCCGTATCCAGCGGCTTTAAAATTTCGCCGTTGGCAGCTACGCGCTCCGGCACGGCATAGACCATGTCTCTGGGAATCACCGGCGTTCTGCGCTGATAAAACAGATCATAAACATTTTCCTTGTCGCCGCGCTGGTATTCCAGCATATCGGCAAAACCGTCTGTTACCAGCAGCGCTGTGACGGAACCCTTGCGCTCAAGAATCGCGTTGGTCGCAACAGTCGAGCCATGCAGCATATCCGTCATGTTCTTCCAGCCGTGTACCAGCTTATCAGCGCCCTCAATGACCGCCAGTTCTGGCTGAGACGGCGTAGATGCGACCTTCATGGTTTTAATTTCAGTGCTTTCATTGTCATAATTCAGATAAATGATATCTGTGAAAGTACCGCCAATTTCAGCTGCAAATTTTTCCATTCTGACATTTCTCCTTTTTGCTTTTGTTCTGCAGGAGCAGCAGGTCTTCCGAAGCCGTCAGCCCCGAACGACCTGAATGGTTGACTCCATATGATTCCTGCAGATTGAAATAATGCCTTGCAGATTGTTTTCCGGCACGACCGGAACGACCTTGATGTCCGGAATGTATCTTTCCTGAATATAGCGCGTCATGCCTCTACGCAGCGCATCCGCATGCTCCGCGTGCAGATGATCTGTCGCAAGTACAACGACCTCCGGCGCCATGACGCAGCAGATATTCACCATAATGCGGGAGAGCATTTCAACGAGCAATTCCGTTCTGCCTGACGCAAGAGTCTCCTCCAGCATCAGATCCGCGCATCCGGATTGACTCCGGTTTTTTTCGCGTTCATTGAGCGCCATGTAGGCAATCTCACCGGAAAAGCCGTTGTTGCTTGGAAGCAGCTTACCGTTTGCGATAAATGAAGCACCCAGATGATCCAGCACGCTGATATAGGCAATGTTGGCGTTTTTTGCCGAAGAATCGACATTCTCCACATAAGCCCAGATTGCCGCCGAACGCATATCGTTCTCCACCAGAACCTTGCACTGAAATACTTCCGCAATCCGCTCTTTCAGATTCATTCCTTCAAACTCCGGTATTGCCGGAATGTTATATATGATATTGTTTGTTACAGTACCCGGAACGGCAATGCCGATTTCATCGACCACAAATCCGTCCATCAGCTTCGTCAGGCACTGCGTCAAATTTTCCAGCCAGGAGTGCGATGCATCCCGCCTGTACTTGCAGCTGCGCAGAGTCGTTTCTCCCAGATTTGTAACTTTTCCGTAGAACACATCCTCGGAGATGTATACGCACGCGAGAAAACCCCGATTGAGATTTGCACGATAGGTTTTGGCCCGCCGACCTCCGGTGAAACTACTGACGCCTGTACAGATGATCGTAGCCGCCTGCTCCAGCTCCCGGACAGTCTTGTTCACTGTCTGCAAACTCAGACCCGTTTTCTGTGCGATTTCGGGCTGCGAGATATCCGGATTATCACTGACAATGCGCAGCACAATGTCATGGTTAATTTTCTTGCTTGTCTGCGGTTTCCCAACATAATTCTGCATAGAAAGCCCTCCACTATGGTTTTTGCATGTATACATGTATTATAACCGATAGTTAGGTTCTGCACAACCTTTAGAAAGAAAATTTATAAACAAAATCTGGATTTCTGTGTTAAGGCAGCGCCGTGCAATTCAGCAAGGAGGCACAGCAGAAGATTTTGTGCCAGATCAAAGTTTCCAAACCGGAGGAATACTGCATGTATTTCCCGGTTTGGAAACTGCCGAGCTGGCGCAAAAGATTCGCTGTGACCCGCAGACGCAATTGCGCGGTGTTGCCTTAAATTTCTGGGTTTGATACAAAGCCCCTGCTTAACGTCGTGCTGTTCTGGTGATTAGATCAGGCTTTCCCATAGCTGGATTCCTTTTACTGTTACTTTCCCCAGCTTTCCGCCTCAGAGGCAATCAGCGGCACGGGCGTAAGCATGACCTGATCCTCCGGTCCGGATCTCTGATAGGTTCCGGCAAAGATTTCGTTCAGCTTTTCCACGCAAACCGTTGCATAGACGTCTGGGAACATGCCGATTGAGGCATAGAAATTGCAGTCGGGTCCTTGGTCGAGCATGATTTGCAGATGGGAAGACGTTGCGTCGTAGCCAATCAGATATACATGATCTGCGTTGACAGAGTGCAATGCGTGCCAGGTTGCCGTCGCCAGATCGCCCTGGTTGCAGAAAATCGCGTCTACCTCGGGGTATGCCGTGTACATGTTCAGCGCCCACTGATAAAATCCGTCGTTGGTTCGGTCGGTTGTGCGGTTCTGGATAATGGTGAGATCGGGGTAGTTTTCATCCAGCCAATTCAGCAGACCGTTGTTTCTGAGTCCGGAAGAAGCAATCGAAGGTTCTGCCTCATAAACGACAATCGTTGCGTCTTTCTTTCCGTCCAGTGCCTGCATCATAAGCTCTGCGGCAAGCTGACCGCCCATCGCATCGTCATAGACCACATCCATATCGGCGTTTCCGTCTGCGGCGCAGCAATCGTAGTCCACAATGGCAATCCCTGCCTCATGGCAACGCTCTACCATGGTGGAGGCTGCGGCTGCATCAATCGCAGTAAAGATGATGCCGTCGACCTGCTGCGCGATCAGATCCTCCAGAATGGACTGCATCTGGCTCCAGTCTCCGTCCGGGTCGTAAATGGTAGCGTCCCAGCCGAGCTGCTCACAGCGTGCCTTCGCCGTATTGGCAACAATGGAGTTAAATTCCTGCGACATGCACCACGGAACAATTCCGATTGTCTTATGACCGACGTCAGCGGGTGCCCAGCCGTCCGAGAATCCGGTCAGATCGATCTGCGCAGATTCCTCCGCTGCCGATTCTGTCTGAGCAGCAGCGTCCGTTTTCGTTTTCTCTGTCACATTGGTTCCGGGAGATGGCGCGCAGGCGCTAAGGGAAAGAATCAGAATTACCGCGAGCAAAAGGGCTAGCTTTTTCATAGTTGTTCCTCCATTCTTATTTTCATGCTTTCGCACTATTTATGTTTTTTACCCCTGGTGACAAAATCGGAAATCCACATGGAATAGAATACTGCAACGATCATCAGCGTTCCGCGCACAATCATCTGCCAGTTTGATCCAAGATGCATCAGATTCATGCCGTTTGTTATCATGCCCATCATGACGGCGCCCAGGAAAACGCCGACCATCGTTCCGGAGCCGCCGGACAGGGACACGCCGCCCATTGCGCACGCGGCAATTGCGATGGTTTCATAGCCATCGCCGGCGCTGGGCGTAGCGGCTCCGACGCGCGAGGTCATCAGAATGCCGGCGACCGCAGACAGCGCCGCACTGATCACATAGGTCGAGGTACGTATCGCCTTAATGTTGATGCCGGACATATATGCCGCCTGATAGCTGCCGCCGATGGCGTAAATCTTTCTTCCGTAGGCGGTTCTAGTCATAACAATCCAGCTGCATATAAAAATCAGAATCATAATTGCCGTCGGGAACGGGATTCCAAGGAGGACCCTGGAGCTGATTTCCGTCAGAGACTTCGGCAGCCCGTTTACAGAGGTGTTGTTGGAGAAAATGTACAGGATGCCTCTGATTGCAATGCTTGAACCAATCGTGACAATGAACGACGGAATCTTCGTCCTTGCCACCAGAAGACCGTTGATCAGTCCAAATATGCAGCAAACTGAAATTGTGAAAACAATTGCCCAGCCAATCGGAAAGTATAGCCCGAAAAAACCGTCTTCTTTCACACATCTGGCGCAAATAACGCCGCCGATACCCGCAATCGCACCGACAGACAGATCGAACGTGCCGTTGATCATTGGAAACGCCAATGTGCAGGACAAAATGCCATAAACAACGATCTGCTTGAGAACATTGCTGATATTCGCCGCAGACAGGAACGTCTGGTTCTGCGTTTGAACAATGACGCAATATGTAATAATCAGGCATATGATACCCAGAAGCTCCACATAGCTAGATCTTTTGAATCGCACCCAAAGATTGTTGTTCTCTTTCTTTAACTGATTATCCATGCTCACACCTCGCAATTATATTGCCAACATCATGATTTTTTCTTCTGTAGCCTGCTTTGCATCAATCTCCCCGCCGACCTGCCCTTCATGCATGACAAGGATTCGATCGCTGACCGCAATCAACTCCGGCAGCTCAGACGATACCATAATAATGGCGTAACCCTGACATGCCAGATCATTGATGATCTTGTAGATTTCTGCCTTTGCGCCGACATCCACGCCGCGTGTCGGCTCATCGAGCAATACGACCTTCGGTTGGGGCGCCAGACATTTCGCAAGCACGACCTTCTGCTGATTTCCGCCAGACAGCATTCCAGCTCGAACCTGCACATTTGGCGCTTTGATATTCAGTTCCTTTAAAAACTGATTGGGGATGCTTCGTTCTTCCCGTCGGCGCAGAAATCCAAAGCTGGCAATGTCACTCAAGACCGGCATCAGGATGTTGCTTTGTATCGTATGAGAAAGAATCAGTCCCTCGTCCTTGCGATCCTCCGGAACCATGGAAAATCCCCGGCGAATGGAATCCCTCGGTGATGTATTGCGGATGTTTTCGCCTTTATAGTAGATATCTCCGCTATACGCGTCTGCTCCGAAAATTGCTCGAAGCAGCTCCGTCCGCCCAGCGCCTACAAGACCGCCGATTCCTAGCACCTCTCCTTCCCGAACCTGAAAGGAAACATCCCTGATTTTCTGATTCGTTAAATGCCGGACATCCAGAACCGTTTCTCCGGGCACATTTGTTTTCGTTGGGAACTGCTGTCCGATTTCCCGCCCGATCATCATTCGGATAATATCCTTTGCCGTAACCTCCGATATTTTCGCCTCTCCCGAAAAACGCCCGTCCTTGAGTACATAGACGCGATCGCCCACGGCGAAAATGTCCTCCATACGGTGTGAGATAAAAATAATGGATACGCCTTCTTCTTTCAACGTCTGTATGATTTTGTACAGTGTTTTTGCTTCGTCGAGCGCCAACGCCGCAGTCGGCTCGTCCAGAACAATAATAGAAGAATCGTAGGACAGCGCCTTCATAATTTCAATTAGCTGCCTTTGTGCAACGGAGTACTGGCGGATGCGGCTGTCCGGGTCATAGTAAATATGCAGGCGCTCCATCAGCGCGAGGGTCTTTTTCCGCAGCGCCCTGTAATCAATGAAACCTGCGCGCTTATCGTACCGCCCGACAAAAATATTCTCCGCAATCGTCATATCCGGAATCTGAACCAACTCCTGATGGACAATGCTGATTCCCACTTGATAGGCGTCCAGTGGTTTGTTGATATGCACCTGCTTTCCTCGCAGGTAAATCTCGCCGGAAGTCGGCGTCTCCACGCCGGTCAGAATTTTCATCAGCGTAGACTTTCCTGCCCCGTTTTCTCCGCACAGACACAAAACCTCGCCGCGCTCCAACGTCAGTGTGACATCATTGAGTGCCTGGATGCCGCCAAATTGCTTGCAAATGTTTCGCATCTCAAGAACCGTTTCTTTCATGTGTCTCCTCCAGTACCATTCAGTTTCCGTAACCAACACCCTGCCATCATCGCCTCATCCGATGCTTTCTGTTCGCTCAACTTCTTGAACTTTGATTATAAACATATTATATCGAACTAGTGAGAATTGTCAATTGATATTTCATTAATTTTGTAAAATTGTAGAAAACGTAAAAACAAGCAGTTCATATTCAACAACATATCCAAAAGTATCTGCTGTTACATAGCCGCCTATGAAAATGCAGCGCATATTATTTGCCACCGGCCGGAGCTTTTCCGGCAGGCGGCGTGCGCTTTTCTGTTCATTTCTTGCCCTTACCCGACGCTTGCCATGAAGCCGCTGATTTTCTGCGCGGCTTCTTTTTTGTTATGAAAACGTACCCCTAAAAAGGGCGCAAAACGGCTCCCGCCTTTCGGCAGGCAGCTTGCGCTATGCAATAGCGCATTCAGGCGGAACTGGGGATGGCATCAGGTTCCCATCCAAGTGCTTTCAGTCGTTTGAGATAGCTGTTTATCTTTCTGTCGCGGTTAAAAGAATCGTAGTAGTCAGAACCGAGGTCATGGAAAGCAGTCTTGTTTTTAAGAATGTGGTATATGGCGATCAGCATGGAATGGGCGACTGCAAGCGTGGCTCGATTTTTGCCACGTCTAGCAGAAATTCGCTGGTACTGTGCAAAGAAATACGAACTCTTTACGGTTTTTGCAGACTTTGCACATTGCGTCAGAATCGTTTTGAGTGCCTTATTTCCTTTCGTCGTTTTACCATGTTTTCTTCTTCCTGCGCTCTGGTAGTTACCGGGACAGACACCAGCCCATGAGCAGAGATGTGCTGCACTGGGGAATCTGCCCATATCCAATCCAATTTCCGCCAGAATAACTTCTGCACTTCGTCTGGCAATGCCAGGGATTTCGTCTATTGCCTCAATCTTAGCCGTAGTCCATGTTGCACCTGCAATACAACATGAATCAGGGGTCAATAGCGTGCGGACGACACCTCTTTTATACTTCTGATCAAACAAGCAGAAATAGCTATATGACAGACGAAATCCCTTGCAATAGCGGAAAATCTCTGCTACTGCAAGGGATTTTGCTTTTGGTTCATACCGAGATGAGGTCTGAAAATAGGCCTCAAGTAACGGTCTTGAGAAGCGTCCGAGATTAGCATTCAGAAATGCAGACGGCTCAAGTTTTCCCAGTTGGAGCAGGACTTTACTTAAGGCAATACCGCACAGAAAAAGGTGCCAAAAACCGCCGAGTGTGATATAATAAACTTATGGATAAACAGATGACAATTTCCGCATT
>OLOA01003608.1_pt1 | contig 12503 bp, 14 predicted proteins | sample 1672201 | NCBI WGS metagenome assembly OLOA01 (sample SAMEA3136658, study PRJEB25190) | human gut metagenome
TTGGGCAATTCACGGCGAAACGGCGGCGGAGACCATTTATCGCCGTGCCGACAGCGGTAAAGACCACATGGGACTGACCACATGGAAGGATGCGCCCGACGGCAAAATCCAGAAATTTGACGTGGTGATTGCAAAGAATTATCTGACACGGGAGGAACTTTCCGCAATGGCGAGAATCGTCAACGCCTATCTGGACTTGGCGGAGCTGCGAGCCGAGGAAGAAGTTCCAATGACTATGGAGGATTGGGCGGAGCAGTTTGAAGGTGTCCTTCGGTTGAGCAGAAAGGAAATTCTGACCAATGCGGGGAGCATTTCCGCAAAAATCGCTGAACAGCATGCCCTAAGCGAGTTTGAGAAATATCGTGTCCGGCAGGACCGGCTGTATCAAAGCGACTTCGACAGGATATTGCTGGAGGAAGCAGCGCAGAGCCTGCCGGAAACGATTGAAACGGAAACCGGGAAGGAGGGTGAGGACGAATGAGCAATGAGCAAGTAGCAATGAGCAATGAGAGAAAACAGAGTAAACTGGATGAACTGATTCAGCAATACTGCCCGGATGGCGTTCCGAATAAAACACTTGGCGAGTTGGGAAAGTTCTTTGGTGGTCTGACAGGCAAATCAAAAGATGATTTTACCGATGGCAATGCAAAGTTTATTACCTATAAGAATGTTTACACTAATCCTGCATTACAGATTGATGTAGAGGACAGAGTTAAAATCGCTGATGGTGAAAAACAGCGTACATTGCAGTACGGAGATGTAGTTTTTACAGGTTCTTCAGAGACCCCAGACGAATGTGGTATTTCTTCTGTAGTAACCGTGAAAACAGAAGAAAAGCTGTACTTGAATAGTTTCTGCTTCTTTTTCCGCTTCGATGATTTGAGCATAATGCTGCCGGACTTCGCAAAGCATCTGTTTCGCTCGAACGAATTGAGATACCAGATTGGCAAAACAGCCAGCGGTGTTACTCGCTATAATGTTTCTAAGAAGCTGATGGAAAAAGTGAGCATCCCCGTCCCCCCTCTACCTGTGCAGAGTGAAATTGTCCGTATTCTGGACAATTTCACGGAGCTTACAGCGGAGCTTACAGCGGAGCTTACAGCGAGGAAGAAGCAGTATGAGTATTATAGAACTAAACTGCTTGAACGACCAGAAAACGAAAGCAAGATGGTTTCCGTTGCCAACCTTGGAAAGTGGAGTGGTGGGAAAACTCCGTCTACGGCTAATAAAGAATTTTGGGAGAATGGCACTATTCCGTGGATTTCATCTAAAGACATGAAAGCTCCAACGCTTGAAGATACCGAGGACCATTTGACCGAAAAGGCTCTTGACGAGGGAGGTATGGCATTGCTGCCGGAGGGAACGATTGCCGTTGTTACTCGTTCCGGCATTTTGAAGCATACTTTTCCGGTTGCTTATGTTCCGTTCAAAACAACGGTCAATCAGGATATAAAGGCACTTGTGGTCAAGGAGGGAATATCTTCTCGTTATGTATTTCACGCTTTACAAGCCTACGCAGAGAACATTCGCAAATCTACAAAGAAGCAAGGCGGAACGGTTGATTCTCTGGATTTTCAAAGAGTTCTTGCGTATGAAATTCCCGTTCCCGCACTTGATGTGCAGAATCGTTTAGTCAACGTCCTTGACAACTTCGACGCTATCTGTTCCGACCTGAAAATCGGTCTGCCTGCGGAGATTGAAGCCCGTAAAAAACAATATGAACTTTACAGGGAACAGCTCTTGACATTTGCAGAGGGCGGCAGGACAATCTTGACAGACAGACAGACAGACAGACAGACAGACAGACAGACAGACAGACGCTTCTTGCACCGGGAGCAGATGGATGGCATGTCAACGGCAAGAGAAAATTTGCAAGAATATTTATCAGAAAGATACTGTAACGGAATCATTGGAGTGCCAATCACATTCCTCGATAAATACAGCCCAGAACAGTTCGGAATTATCGGAAATGAGTATTTGCTCGACGTTGCTAGAGGACGCGGATATGTCAACAAAAAACGAATGTATAGTCGAGTCTTTATCAAAAAGATATTGTAATGGAATAATGGGTGTGCCGATTACATTTCTGGATAAATATAATCCAGATCAGTTTAAAATCGTGGAAATATCAATCCTAAAAAACATTTAAAAAATGGCAAAATTGTAAATGGTGGGGCCATTAACTGTGTTCTTGCAATCGAACAGGATACATCCCCTACAGGCACTGTATATTACACAAGTGATAACAGTAAATATCTTGTACCACCATGCTCGTATTCTTGTTCGTAAGAAAGTAGGTGCTTAAATGAAACAATTCGTTCAATTTTTGATTCCTGTCATAATATCGATTGTTGCTGTCCTTTTTAACGGATATCAACTATTTGTATCAAATAAACAATTTTTATTTAATAAAAGGTTAAAGCTTTATCTGACGTACAAAGATTTATTAAAACATCAAGACAACGTCAGAATATATTTACGAGATAATCCTGACGATTTACTTGTAGATAATCTGCTGATTGCAGAATTAACTAATAACAGCGAATTATCTGCTATGTGTAATGGATGGATGACGGAGTCTGCTCTACTTGAAGATAATGATCATAAAAATTTCTTATCAATGATAGAAAAACTTCGAATTTATGGTGAAGAAAGTTCCTTTGTTTTCAATAAATACGGAAAGAATTTATGTCAATATTTTAATAAATATGCCGACTTGTGCTTTAAGACATATCAATATCGTATTTATATGAAAAATATGAAAGCTGAAAATAATTCATTACATATGCGAGGTTATGCTTTAAGTCTTGACACTGTGATAGAAAAACAGCTCCCATCGCATAAAGAATTGATTCAAACATATATAGACTTATGCGAAATATCGAAATCTATATATTTATCCAAACTGGCTAAATCAATATCTTTGGTAAGGCGGAAAAGATAAAGAAGCGTCCTTTTGAGCGTCATATTACAGCGTGAAGTGTAAATTAAAGAAAGGGAAGAAAAACTATGTTAAAAATAACTCCACTAGACATAACAATCAGTGATCTCACAGAAAACTACAAAGATGATGGTGATGGCGGCGTATATGGATATAATGATCACCTGAAAATCAGACCTGAGTATCAACGGGAATTCATATATCGCGACAAGGAAAGAAATGCGGTTATTGACAGTGTTATGAAGGAACGACCGTTATCTGTTATGTACTGGGATAAGATCGGCCCAGATGTATATCAGGTACTTGACGGACAGCAGCGAACGATCAGTATTGCTCAGTATATAAACCGTGATTTTCCAGTTAAAGTCAATGGAAATGATAAATTTTTTCATAACCTGACGCAGGAAGAGAAGGATAAAATCCTTGCTTATAAACTGATGGTATTTGCATGTGAGGGATCATCCGAAGAAAAACTGGAATGGTTCAAGACCATTAATATCGCAGGACAAACCTTAACAAATCAGGAACTGCTAAATGCAACCTATACCGGTCCATGGCTTGCAGATGCTAAAAATTACTTTTCAAAAAGAAACTGTGTTGCCGGTCAGATGGCGGATGGATATATCAAAGGTAATCCGATCCGGCAGGATTATCTCGAAAAGGCATTATCATGGATCGCAGACCGTGACGGGTTAGAATCCGGGCAGATGTATATGGCAATTCACCAACATGATCAGGACGCAAACGAGTTATGGTTATACTTCCAGGAAGTGATCAGTTGGGCAAAACGACTCTTCCCGGAAAAGCAGAAGAAGCTAACAGAATCCCAAGAGTGGGGAATTTTATATAACAAATACCACGTAAAAGCTTATAATAGCAATACTCTGGCAGCAGAAATAAAGAAATTAATGTTAGATGATGACGTGACAAAGAAACCGGGAATTATCCCATATTTGTTGTCCGACCGGACAAAAAATGATGAAAAATATCTCTCTATCCGTGCATTTACGACGGCACAGAAACTCAGGGCTTACGAAAGACAAGGACATAAGTGCCCGTTCTGCCTGAAAAATGGAATTGATACAGAATACGCTTTCGAGGAAATGCAGGGTGATCATATCATTCCGTGGAGCCAGGGTGGAAGAACGGTGGACGATAATCTGCAGATGCTGTGTCAGAAATGTAATAATAACAAAGGAAATATATAAATTTTAGGAGGAAAGAGATGGGATATCCAATGCTTTATGGCTTGACAATGCTGGATATAATAGGTGATATAGAAAGAGCATTACAAGGAAAAGCGTATTTTTCTGCACTTGCATTATCTTTGGCAATAGTTGAAAAGTGCGCAAAAGTAGAAAATGATGGGGATGGAGGAAAAATAAATTATAGTAAATGGGCTGATAAGCATTTGTTCGAAGGATACAAAGACCACGATCGAAAAACTTCATTTGGGAAAATACTACCTTATATGAATGGAGAAATATTATACCAATTAAGATGTAGCATGCTTCATGATGTATCTTCAGAACTCGATTATAATAGAATTACGGATAAAGAGAATAAATTATCATCATTTGTGCTTATTATTGTTGAATATAATGAATTCCTACCTGATAGCATACATTCAGTAAATGATCAAAATGAAAAAGAAATAGATATTTACATAGAGCCATTATGCCATAAAATTTGCGAAGCCGCAAAACAGTATTATGAAAAAAACAAGGATAAATTTAAAGGCGTAATAAGAGTAATGGATTGTAATAATTTATTAAAAGAAAGTGTGAAGTAATATATGTTAAAAATGCTGAAAAAGAAATGCACCGCAGAAACAACCGGCGTGATCGTGAAAAAGAAGTGGAATGGTGATCTATGGTTTCTGACCGTAGAATACATAGTAAATGGTAAAAAGTACCGAGGCTCAATAGTAATATAAGCAAGATGTTTTACGATACAAATGGAAGGAGGAATAAGAATGGATGTCCGTATCAATACCTGTTATGTTGTAAAGATCCAGAATCAGTTGGATGCAGTGCCGGACAAGAAGACAGGGAAGCTGGAAGTATATGGCAAGCGAATGATTGATGACCGCCTGATGCGTCAGACGGCAGATCTGTGCCTGGAAGCACTAAAGTTCTGTATCCATGTGATCCAGGAAGAATGGAATCTGATCATGGCATCCGATCCGAAGCTCCGGAAACGTAAGGTTGATACTCTGATCCATGCAACCAAAACAGAGCGACCGAAATATCCAGAATTTGACCTCCGCTTTCCAAACCTGCCTGCTTATACCAGACGGGCCATCCTTGCGGATGCGTTTGGTATGGTAAAGTCCTACCGTTCCAATCACAAGAACTGGGAAGCGTTATCTCCTTCTGAGCGTGGAATGGAACCAAGACTTGGAATCCCGTCCCGTTATGAACTGACCTTCTATGATCAGGAACGCAAGATGAGCTGCCTGGCAGATGGTCAGATCGGACTAAAGCTTTACAATGGACATACATGGGACTGGTATTATTTCCAGATCAGCAAGGCAGATGCAGAATACCTTTGGTCGCTTTGCAGGACACGGAAAATGCTCTCACCAGTTGTCAATAAAGTTCGTGGAAGATACCGGATCCGTTTTGCGTTTCAGGAAAACCGTGAACTTGTCCAAAAGGAAAATCCGCTTGCTTACCGGATCCTTGCCGTAGACCTTGGGATCAATGCAGCTGCATCCTGGTGCGTCATGGAGGCAGATGGTACTGTCCAGGCAAAAGGTGTCACCCACCTTTCCTGTGAAGAAGACCATTTAAACCACATGATCAACCGGAAACGGATGTATCAGCAGGCAGGAAAGAAAAGCCGGTGTGTCTACCGCTGGGTAACGGAAGCAAACCGGCAGTTATCCATTCAGACAGCAAAGGCACTGATTGATCTTGCGGTCTTATACAATGTGGACTGTATTGTGTTTGAACACCTTGACTCCAAAGGAAAGATCCGGGGCAGAAAATACCGGGAACGAATCCATCTGTGGCGAAAGAATGACGTCCAGAAAAGGGTAGAGCTTCAGGCGCACCGCTTAGGTATGCGGATCTCCCGTGTCTGCGCCTGGGGAACTTCCAAGTATGCGTTTGACGGTTCCGGTGTTGTGGACAGACACAGTATCTATCATTTTGAACACGGGGATAAGGTATATAATTACAGCCTTTGTACGTTCCAGACGGGAAAGATTTATAATTGTGACCTCTCTGCAGCGCAGAACATTGGGGCAAGGTTTTTCCTGCGGGAATATGTAAAAAGAGGAATAACCGGACTTCCGTCTACCCCACAGCGTACTTTAAGTACGTTACGTGAACTGGTTTGCAACGGTCTGCCAATGGCAGCCTGAGCATAAATGGAACCCGTTAATAAAATCCAGTATCCGAAAGGATCTGGTATCACGGAAAAGGCAAAAGATCCTGTCCGTGGCGGCGATGCACCCGCACCTGCCTGTGGCTGACCCGGATGCGGGCTTTTCCCTTGCGGGGGAAGGGAGCTGAGCCCGGGCTGTATCCACAGGCAATGGAATTCCTGATCTTAAAGGTTGGGAAGCCCCGTCCGACTTTGGCCGTTCGGGGAGGCATCATGTATATGGAGGGTTTTATGTTGAAGTAACAAAAAATCCCGAAAAAGATTATGTTGATTTTGTATTATGCCGCGAAAATTATGGCTTTAAAAGCTACATGATTGGAATTCCGACAAAGGATTGTCCAGAATCGGTATGGGAAGATATAATTAGAAGAAATGTTGATAGTTACATTGCCGGATTTATTCAGGACATTGAATGTTTGGAAAATCAGCCTATGTAAACAACGCAGTATGCAGAGTATGAGAAGGGATTCCTATTTGGGAGTCTCTTTTTGCTTGGAGAAATTGAGCTATGTATAAAAATCTGGTAAAATAAATACATACAAGGTGTAATTTTTAGAAAATGGAAGGAGTTGGCAGCATGGATATAGATATCCGGAATGATGTTTGTAAAGAAGGCTTGCTTACATTATTAAGCAAATATTTAACATATGCCGAGCGTAATCAGATCGATTTAAGTAAGGATAATACAGAATTTGGGGAAACATACAGAGAACTGGTTGCGAGATACAATAGATGCAGATATATTTATACGGAAAAGGAATTTGAGGCAACAGAAGAATTGGTTGTAAAGGCGAAAAGCCAGTTGGCGTATAAGGAGATTTTTGGGTAATGGAAAAAGATTTTACAGAACGAGAATTTGATACAAAATATCAAGAAATTAAGAATATTATTACCGCCGGGAAATATCCAGAAGAACACAGAAAAACCGTATTTGTCTTAGGCGGACAACCTGGTTCAGGTAAATCTTCTTTTTATTTGAATTCAAATTTGAAAAACTATATTTCGATAAATGGAGATGATTATCGGAAATTCCATCCGAAATTGGATTATTTCAGCCATACAGATATCGATGAGTATGTCGCAAGAACACAGTATTTTGTAAATAAAGTATCGAACAGACTTATAAGTGAATTGAGTCGCGAGGGGTATAACTTAATTATCGAAGGGACTTTAAGAACTGCAGAAATTCCCATCAAAACATGCAATTTGTTAAAGGACAGACAGTATGAAAGTAATCTCGTAGTAATTGCCTGTTCAGCAGAAGAAGCTTGGAAATCGACGATTGAACGGGCAAATTTAATGAGGACAAAGGGTGAAACTCCTCGCCTTGTGCCTATCGACAAATATAATGAGACTGTCCAGAGTATTGCAAATAATATCCAGTATATTAAAGAAGAGAATTGTTTCGATTCGATAAAAATAATTGATCGTGATGGGAAAGCTTTGTATGATACAAACGATACAGTAGAACCGTGGCAAATATTATCTGATAAGCTGAAATTAGGCGAGTGGAATCAGCATTTTGAACAACATAAACAGGAATATATTCGTGCAAAAATATCGCTGTTACAGCAGGAGCTGGATAAATATGAGAGATAAGAAATTAGATTATGCATTTCATGTTCATACTGCAAGATGCGGACATGCGTCATCGGATACAGAAGAAGATTATATCAAGTATGCTATAAAAAATGGTATGCGTATGATTGCCTTTACGGATCATATCCCATTCCCCGGAGATCCTTTTACCGGACGTATGAAGATAAATGAATTAGATGAGTACATATATGTGATTGATCAACTTAAGGAAAAATATAAAAAGCAGATAGAAGTATACTCTGGATTTGAGGTAGAATACATTCCTGAATATCTGTCTTATTATAGGGAGGTTCGTAAGAAAGTTGATATTATGATTCTCGGCCAGCATCATGCAAAGATGGAAAATGGTTGCTATACATTTGAAAGAAGTGTAGATAAGAGCAAAATTCACGATGTAATTCTTCGAGCAGTTGTTGAAGGAATGAGAACAGGATTGTTTTCGGTATTGGCACACCCGGACCGGTATTTTCATTCGGCAGAAGATTGGACCGAAAAGGACGAACAATTTAAGGACCAAATTTTTCAATTAGCAAAAACAGAATGTATCAAATTAGAACGAAATCTTGGTGTGTATGAAAAGACAGGCTACAATATGAATTTTTGGTCTAATCTGCCAAGTGGTGTTCAGACAATATATGGGTTGGATGCACATAGTCTTGATGGTATGAAATTGTGTGAACAAGTTACATATTCATCATAAGCTAATCGTCACTTAATGGCGTCACAGTGCGCGGATCATAAGAAGAGATTCCTTAAAGGGATCTCTTTTTCTTCTGCAAAAATATGAAGTATCAGATATTTGGTAAAATAATAAATAAGGAAACAGAAAACTGGTACACAGAAAGAAAACCAATTTGTAAAAAAGAAGGAACAATTGGAGGATAATATTTATGAGACTGGAATACACAGAATCACAGGAAAGAGAATTGCGAATAACGGAATTAAATGCAGTTTTGGAAAACGATTTATATGATTCCAATGTGGAAAAGTATTGTTTGGAAATAGAGCTACAGTTTTTGGAGGGAAGTAAGAATGTATTTGGAGATCCTGCTGCATTTATAGATGCGGATAATATCGCTTTTGAGGTTGTATATGAGGAAGAAAGCGAGGACTATTCGGCTACATTATACAATCAGAACGGGGAACCGCGATTGCCATATCTTAATCATAAGGATCTGTATAAGCTTGTGGAGGAAATTATAGATAAGAAGTATGCATAAATAAGAGAGATTCCGGACAGGAGTCTCTTTTTCTTCTGCAAAAATATGCGTCCTATCAAATCTGATACAATTTATTTACATTGGAAAAGGAGGAAGAAGAAATGGAAGAAAATATCAGTCAAGTTACCCACCGCTTAGCTCTCTAACGAGATCTTGAAGCGGGGGCTTGAAAAAGCCATTTGACTAGCCTCAGTGATTTTGGTAAGTCTGTGCCGGCTCGCCGGATACAGATACTGTCAGATGAACTACGTTATGAGTGTCATGATACCATCCTGTGAACCCTAGCAGGAAGCGGTATCCGGGCAACCGATCGTGGTGTGGGAACCCACACGGACCTGAGAAATCAAGCCTCATGACATTGGCGAAGGGATCTTACGCGGGCACGCGGCAGGGACGGTACCGTTCCCTGCATGATGCAATAACATAAAGGAGGCGCTTATGGGCGTACTTGTAATCGGCAAAATGGAAGGGAGTTAATGCCAACCACCACAAGAAAAGCCCGGATCTTACTGAAAGAAAACAAAGAATGTGCCGGATTCGGAGAACCGGGATGCAAGGAGTGCATCTTACGGAATATTGAATAAAAAACAGAAAAGAGGGAAGCAGTATGGGATGCGATACGATTGGAAGAATAAAAGGCTTTGTGAAGCATGACGATCTTTTGAATTATATCAAAGAAAAATGGGACCCAAATGCAGAAAGCGATATCACAAAAAAGGTGATGCGTCCATTTGCGGAATGTAATTACACGTGCAAACTGAATGAATCATGCGAAAAGGATACGGAATGGTATATTATTTCCGGCTTCATATATTTTATGCATGAAGGAGAATTTCGACAGCTATTTTATAATTACAGCAGTGTCAATTTCTATGAAAATATACATTACTATTCACCGCTAGGATTAACAAAAATGGTTGAAGCTGAGACTACAACAGTATCTCTTGGATTCCATGGGAAAAGCGTAGAAATCATCAAGGAGTTGGTAAGCCATTTTGGTGGTGGATGGATGGATGAAAATGATTGTGATGATGAAGAATACTATGAGATTGTTGGAAAGGGAAAAGGTAAATAATAATGGAAGATATTGGTGAAAACAAAAAGCGAAGCCATTTGGTTGTGTTGTATATAGGATCCGGTATCGCAACCATACGGTATCCGCTGCATGTTCCGCCGACTTCGGATGAAATCATGGAAGCACAAAATTTTGCAAAAAAAGAATTGAATCTTGCAGAAACACCGGTGGCAGTGAATTGGCTGCCACTGGCAGATTAAATTTGTTATTTTTGAAAAAGATCACCTTGGTGGTCTTTTCTTTTTATATGCTATTGTAATTTTCTTTTTTGAATGAGATAATAATAGAAGTTAATAACTACTAAAAAGTATTTAAAATATCTTGCAAATCGCGAGAAAGTATGATATTATACAAAAGTAATCAGTTAATGACTACCACAAATAAGTAATAGAGGTGATAAAATGCAAATAAGTATAAAAGCAAATAATCTCATCTGTCAAATGGATTATATGATCAGAGCGTGCAGTTCCTCTGTGAAATATGGAAAAGGTAAGTCCTTTATAAGTCGTTCTACAATGATGGAGAACGCAATTAAGGCAGCAGATGATGTATCGGATTGGGTATACGTTCATTCCCAGCTGTTAAAGTTTCAAGCAGAACATATAACTATGCAGGATATCCCTGTTTTTAAAACCTATCAGGCGGAGGTGGATGACTCATACGAAGAGGCGTTTACTCGCAAAAAGAAAGAGGCATATGATATGTTGAAAGCAAGATGCATTGTTAGCCGCCTGCAGCAATCATACTTTGTTGCGTTGCTGCTGATGAATTTTTTGCTTTTGGTAAAAAATGATTCATCAGAACCAGATGATGGTTCGGAAGACATGCCATTGGAAGATATGGCGAAGGTATTGGTTGAGATGATCTTGCAAAAAGAACACTGTAAAAATGAACTACAAGAGATAAAAGATGTGATGATTAAGTGGCAAAGGAGGAAAAGCAAAAATGAGAAAACAGGTAGATAATTTGGAGATTGATGACATCATAAGGTTGAAAAGGTGTCATATATATAATGGGAACACTTTAAGTGATGTTAAAGTTTGCTTTCAGGACGTCAAAAGAATGCGAAAAAAGCTTGAGACGCTGTACGAGGGCAGAGTTAATCAGGCCTTCGTGGAGAGAGTGCTCGTTCTCTATCTATTATTTGGGGACAGCGTATGTCCGGCATAATTGCTTTCGATGAAATTTCGCTTAGAAGGAAAAGATCTCTTTATGAGGTCTTTTTTTATGCGTGCCGTTTTTAAATCTAAATTTTCAATAGATTCATATTTGTTTTGAAATCTTAAATAACAGGAGGAAAAGAATATGGAAATGAAAAACAAAAAAGCAATCCTTGTGTGGTCCGATGGTATCGAAACGAATTATACGGAATATACCAGTACACCGGACAAAACCGCAGTTGAGCAGGCGCAGGACCAGATGCACAAAGAGTATCAGGAACATGGTGAAGCCAATGAAGAGTGTGGCGCATTTGAAGGTGATATGGAATGTTATTTTGCAGCAGAAGACCAGGATTCCTGCAGATGGACAATAATTCCGGTATCAGAAGACGAGGTAGTGGGGAAAAACAAAGGCTGTTTTGTCGTTACAAACATCGAATGGGATACAGACGGTGATCAAAAAATTCTCGATACGTTGCCAAAGGAAGTTGTGCTGCCCGAAAAATTTGATTTGGAGGATTATCTGGACAAGGACAGGTTACTCGATGATGTGTCAGATTGGCTGAGTGCAGAGTACGGATATTGCCATTCGAGGTTCTGTCTGAACCACAATAAAGATGTATCTAATTGCGAAAAGGTAACAATTTGCTTGGAAGATTTATTCAATCATCTGGCAGGAAATGAAGATGATGATCGTGTCAGCCTCACATATGGTATCTTGCAGAAAGAAACCGACGGAGATCAGAGCTGGCTTGATTTAAAAACAGAAATTGGAACTCCATGTATGGATGGCGAGATTTGCGAAATTATCGAAGAAAAAGATGACTATGTTGTTCTTCAGGAACTGTGTAAAAAACTTCCTTTCAAACTCTCACGAAAAGAGTATAGTATTGCAGCTGTTCCGGCTATTCCGCTTACAAAATGGTCAGGAACTGTTCAGTGGTAGGATCAGCCGGAACCACAAGAAGGATTCCGAGAATCTGCACCGATACCGAAAGAAAAAGATATCACGGGGTATCCTGCGCAAAATGATGAAACAAGATATTCATATGAAGATTGGAGAAGTAATTATGGTACAAACAATTAAAATATCAAGTAAAGAAATGAAACTGATC
>OLOA01003609.1_pt1 | contig 12503 bp, 15 predicted proteins | sample 1672201 | NCBI WGS metagenome assembly OLOA01 (sample SAMEA3136658, study PRJEB25190) | human gut metagenome
GAGATGAAGCTGTGAGTATTCAGAAGATTTCCAAAGAGCAGCTCCGCCGGATGGGAGATCAGGAGGGACTTGTCCTCCAAGGCTGCGGCGGCGATCCGCAGGAATGGCTGGATGGAATCAACCAGATTCTCACCGAAGAAGGTATTCTCAAAAAGGGCGCCAGATTCGAGGAAGCCTATACCTTCGAACACGACGGTCTTACCTGTCTGCTGTTTCCTTTCAAGGAGGGGATGACGATTGAGATGGGAAGACTTGCCATGTGGCGACTGCAAACCCATTCCACCTTCGGCGGCACATGGCTGTCAGATTATGTTCCGAATCGTCTCGGCGGTTTCGTGCAGGTTCAGGAAGCAAAAGCGGAGCCTGAGCATGGTAAGCCGAATTGTCCCCTCATAAGCACTGACAGAAATATCTTTCATTTTATGGGCAAAGCCTCGGAGACGCTGTGAAAGAATGGGATGCAGGAACAGGCAGATGAGATGCGTAACAGGATTTTCCAATGCAAAAGCTATCATTCTGCCTTGAGCATTATCGGGGATTATGTGAATATCACATCTGCCCATCAGGAAGAATGTATGGACATGGAAATGGAATAAAGCCATTATGGAATCCGGAAGGAAACCATCATGGCCTTTTTGCGTTCTATGGAAAAATTCATTCCCACATTCTTATCCCTTACTACCACTCTATACATAATCAGTAGCTATGCCTATCTGTTTCGCAAAAACCTTTAATATTCCCATCCCGTTGAGTTGCAAATCGCGTAAATTAGAAGGCTACAGTTCGACCACACAAAGATACAACAGCTCCAACCAGCCTCAAATGCCCCATTTGTTCAAAATCTTTTCCGCCTATTTTTGGCAGTTTTTTCAAAATTACCCCTGTAAGTGAGTTAGAGCAGTAACAAAAAAGATATCATAATCTCATGCTTTAATTTTTCCACCGTTATCTTTCTGCAAAGGATTGTTTTGCGTTTTATTCCATCCTCATCCGGATAATAAAAATCACTGTAGAACAGCAATGCACTGCAGTCATCCAACGCAACCATGGTGGGGTTGTTGCAAGAGCCATCCCATTGATGAAAGTTCGGGTGTTCTATTTTCAGATTATTCAGGCAAGTAGGTATTATCTGAACAGATCTGCATAGCTGCTAATTCTTGAAAAGTACAGCGCTTCCAGCGGCAATCTCAACATACGAAGCAATTTTTGTAACGGCCCTGACACCTGAAACCGTGTATAAGTAACTGGACCACATCAACAGCGCTATGGAGATAAAGGGATATATCACATGTTCCTAGCTGAAAGCATTTTTGTTCGTACCTATATGCGTGTCGATGGACAGTAAAAGTGCCTATCTGTACTTCCATAATTATTAAGGGTAATTTTGGAACGATAGAAATACCATACAAATACCTTGGAAATATCACGGCTTTGGGATACTCCCACCTCTATCCCAAATGTCTCATAGGAAGGGCTATTTGTGGACCTGGAGTGTTCCCACAAATTAGAGGACGTGAGCAGTTGGATTTTATGAGCAGAATAGACAATTCTGGTATTGTAAAACGAGCACAGATTTGATATAATTTAAATCGAAAAGTTGTAGGTATCTATAGGTATCTGATTTGCAAAGATTATACCGGATGTGTTTGGGGCGATTGTATGAGATATTCATTAAATGTAAAAAGCCAAAGTGTTGAAACATCAGGCATTCCAAAAGACTATAGGGATGCAATCTGCGAATATGTGTGGAATGGTCTTGAAGCAAATGCAACTACCATCGCCATAACGCATACAGAAAACGAATTGCAGGGCTTATCTGAGGTAATCATCTCAGACAATGGCAGTGGAATCTGCTACGATTCAATCCAGGATACCTTTGGTGCCTTTCTTGCCTCTCAGAAAAATGCCCTTTCTCTTCAAATTAAATCGAAGGCTAACCAAGGAAAAGGGCGGTTTGCTGGTTTTTCTTTTGCCGAATGCATCAGATGGGATACTATATGTGACTGCAATGGGCAGAAATTACAGTATTCTATTTCCGTTTTCAGCGCAAATAAAAATGAATATGAACTTTCTAACACCACACCAACAGAGGCGGATACTGGCACTACTGTAACTATCAGTAGCATTGACCATCTCCGGGCAGAGCAGTTATCGCTGGAGGAGTTGGAGGATACACTGCTAAAAGAGTTTTCTTGGTATTTGTATCTCAACAAAGACCGCAATATCAGAATATTGGTTGATGGTAAGCTCCTAGATTATACAAAATATATCGATACTGAATTCAGTGCAGAAAAGCGGCTGGTGCTTGATGGCGTTGGATTAACAATCAATGTAGTTGTATGGAAAGAGAAAATCAGCGAGAAATTCTGCACTTATTTTATGAATTTGGATGGTGTTCTAAAGGGTACTGACACTACTACATTCAACCGGAATACGGTGAATTTTAATCACAGTGTATTTGTTCGCTCTATTTATTTCGATGGAAATGGTGGTATATCGCTTCCCTCAGTCCAGGATGCCGAAAACGACCAAATATCTATGGAGGATTTATCTCAAGATCGCACCTTCCTTAAAAAGCTGAAAAGCGAAATTCAAGAAGTTATAAATGATGTTCTTAAGGCTTTTTTGTCAGCCCAAGCGGGTAAAGCTGTTCAGGAAATGATTGGGCGGAAGTCTTTCCCAGAGTTTTCAGATGATATTCTGGGACATTTTCAAAGGAAAGAACTGATTGCGGTTACGCAGGAACTCTATAAGCTGGAAGCTCGGATTTTTTATAAGCTGAAACCAATTCAAGAAAAATCGCTGCTTGGATTCATTAATTTGCTGCTCCAATCAGAGGAAAGGGAAAATATTCTCAACATTATCGAGAGCGTTGTCCAGCTTACGCCAACACAACGAAAGGATTTTTCTGATATTTTGCGGCGAACACAGCTCGGCAATATTGTGGAAACCATTCATTTTATTGAAGACCGGTACAAGGTGATTGAATCGTTGAAGAAGATTCTATTCGAATATACCGATTATGCAAATGAGCGGAACCATATTCAAAAGATTATTGAACAACACTACTGGCTGTTCGGTGAACAGTACAATCTCGTTACAGCTGATCAGCGAATGCAGCGTGCGCTAGAACAATACCTAAACATTCTTTATGGTGCGGATGCTCCAGAAACTGTCCTTTCTCCCGACCAAGAAGAAATGCGTAGAATGGATATTTTCCTTTGTGGTGCACGGAAAACCGAAGATGCTGTCGGAGATGTAATTCAGGAAAACCTCGTCATTGAGCTGAAGGCCCCAAAGGTTATTCTTTCAAAAAAAGTCCTTCGCCAGATAGAAGACTATATGGACTTCATTAGAAAGCAACCCCAGTTTAACACGCAATTATGCAGATGGAAGTTTATAGCTGTCTGCAACGAGGTTGATGACGATGTCCGGGCACGATATTCAGCAAATCAGGCGGCAGGCAAAAAGGGACTTGTCTTGAGCGTAGAAAACTACGAACTATATGCTTTAACCTGGGCGGATGTCTTTAAAAGCTTTGATCTAAAACATAGTTTTTTGCTGGACAAGCTGAAAATTGATCAAGCTGCCATTGCAGAAGAACTGTCCCAAAAGGCCGGAGAAACCACCGGTCGGGAGACTGTGAACCACTTATCAGCAGAGGTATTACTCAGTTAATTCGAATACTTCAGCTTTTGCTACAATTGGAGGTGCAAAGAATGGCTTCTGAAAAGAGAAAGAGTAAAGCACGAATTGAACAATCCGCACTACTTCCACCCCAAAAAAATCCTAGTCCACTCATTGATCGTGATGAATGGATTAATCATGCGGCGGCAAGTTTTGTGACATCAAGCCAATCCAATCGTGAAATTTATAGGGTTATTTTGGAAACATTGTGGCCTGCTGGACATGGTATTCCCGGGCCGATTGTTGATCGGGATTCCATCCGTGAAGCAGTCAATACTGCCAAAGGTAAGCCATATCTCGATGTTTTCAGACGGCTCAGAGAGTTGCAAGGAGAAGAGGGCTTTCTTGGAATTGTTAAACAAGGAAACCAATATCAACTAATTGATACAAACATTTATCCAAAGAAAACACCCCGTACGCATTTATCTGATGATAATTGGAGCAAAGTACTTCTCCACTACGGAAATGTTTGTGCTGCCTGTGGTAGTTCACCTGATGAAAAAGGATTCCAGCAGGATCATAAAGTCCCCCGCTCAAGAGGTGGTACGGATGCCCTCACAAACTGGCAACCACTCTGTGATTCCTGCAATAACATCAAAAGTACTGCTTGCCGTGGCTGTAAAGAGGATTGCAGCAAATGCAGTTGGGCCTATCCGGAATACTACCGCCCCGTTAAAATACAGGGATCTGTTCTCAGATTGCTTCACCAATATGCGGCTTCTGTTGGAAAAGACTCCGATTCGCTCGTTACTGAATGGATCCTTGAAAAGGTGAAAAAATGAAAAAATAGCTGCCCCTTCCGTGTAGATGTTTCCATCCTACGAAAGGGGCATATTTTCATCGGTATTTGTCTAATCTCGGATCTTTTTTAATAACTATTTCAGAAATCATGTCTATTGCCATTCCCAGCGCCATCCCAGCCAATGGTGGAATTGCATTGCCGATTTGGGCATTTCGAGGAACATCAACACCACGTGCTGGTCCATTTAATGTGTACCGCCCATAAAATTGAAAATCATCTGGAAAAGATTGAAGTCTAGCCATCTCCCTTAGCGTAACTACGCGCGGATGCTTATAATGAATAAGTTCTTCTGGGGCAGTCGTAAGCGTGGAGCATGGCCGCGATATGTCAAGAACAAATCTTTTGTTTGAATGGCATCCATTTTCGTATAAGAACTCTTTCGATAAGCGTCCTGCCGGCTGAGTTTCCAGTGCTTTTTTATACAGAGCAACCGATTTAGAACTGTGATTGTTGAAACGATGGCACGACGGGACTTCAGTATTTTTCATGTTTTTTCGCATCATTTTCTGATAATTTCCGTCGGGAGGCAAGTATTTTGCTGTTTTGTATTTGGGAAATTCTAAATCATCTATCAATTCATCGCCCGAAAGATCACTGAGCGCTTCCTCAATATTTACAAATCTATCTACCGGAAGTCCTAGTTGCAAACGCTGTGTAGTACTAATTTCCCTTAAGCAATCTTCAAAAAGCTCTGTAACTCGCAGATTTCCAGAAAAGTCCCTCCGTATTCCAAGAATTATTACACGCTCTCGAACCTGAGGTACACCGTAGTTGGCTGCATTTATCTTCACCTTTCCAACATTATATCCAAGTTTTTCAATTTCTGAAATTGCAGCTTCCGCAACGCTCACCGTAACATTGTCAATTGGGCGCTGAACAAATTTTCTTGCAAAACCTCCGACGTTTTCAACCATGCAAAAAACAGGACGTATAAGCTCTATTGCTCGTATTTGCTTAAAAACCAACAAATTACGAGGATCATTCCCATTTCTTGCGCCCGCTACTGAAAACCCTTGGCAAGGAGGTCCTCCGGCAACTAACGCTACTTTTCCTCTCAATGACTTCAAATTCTCACAGGTGTCAGGATCATCAAGTATATCTTCGATGGCATGTGCTTCTTTTGATAGCCATTCAGGCCAGTTATCAAAATGCCTGTATGGAGCATTATCATCAATTAAATTATGCTTAAAAGTGGAAAACGCCATTTTGTCTTTTTCGATTGCAAACAGGCCGTTCCATTTATCATACCCCAACCCTAGGGATAATCCCCCGCATCCAGCAAAAAAGTCTATATACAACTTAGATTTCAGAACATCAATAAAACTTTCTTTATCTATGGTTTGCTGTTCCATTTCGCGCCTCCTTCCAAGCCATATCAACTGCTTTGTGATCGATATTATTCTTTTCGCAAAAGGCAACAATTTTTTGCATCATAACATAATTCGGAATTGTTTTTCCTGTTTCCCAGCGATTAATCGTTGAAAATGACACTTGCAGTGCATTCGCAAATGCATCTTGGCTAAGGAAGCAATTTTGTCGTATATTTTTAATTTCATCATGAAAACCCACTGTAATTCTCCTTCCTCTGTGTGTCATAAACCCTGCATGATTCAGTCATAAGTATAGCATTTTTATAGCAATATTTCAAGCCATGTTTCGCCTTTTTTCGATGGCAGTTATGCAGACTTTCAATTTGAGTAGAGCGTAAATGCTCAGGGTGCATTGTATCAATCTTCAGGTTCAATGCCATAGTAAGTGTACACTATAGATATCAACCTGATAAAGTTGAGTTTATAGTCTACACTATCTGTTTATAGCAGTTTTGAACATGTGAAAGTTGCTAGAACGAGGGAGAAATGTTAACACGATTATGGCGGATTCCATAGATATTTTTCCGTGGTGAATAGATATCAACGCAGTTCGGCAACGCAAAGCTCCAACTTGAATAGAATATGAGCAGCGCCCTTTTTGATTTCGGACTGAAATTCAAAAAGGGCACAGCTTTTTTATAGTGTTTTCAGAAATTATCATATGTGAATCAGCCGGGATTTTTGGGGCGCGGAAGCCTCAAGAATCCCGGCTTTTTTGTTTTGAAAAAGGGCGCTGGCTGTCAGCCCCCGATTCCAGGCCGTTCTCCTGTTTCAGGGAGGACGGCTTTTTTCGTTTTCTCACACAATTATTCCGTGCCTGAAAAAGGGTGCCGGAGGAAATGGAGGTCAAAAGTGAAGAATCCAAACCAAGCAAATCCCAAGTCAAACAGAACCAGACCGGAATACTGTTCCCACACAGGGCCTCCCGCACAGACTGAGAAGCCTGTGTGTACAGCATCCCCACTGTGTGAGGGATGCCCCTTTCCCGGGCATGGTTTTCTGTGCCAGGGTGAGGACGGAGAATGTATGCGCACGCGATTGATGAAGCTATCTGAAAAGGAGGAACCCAAATGAATATGCTATTTCCCAGCCGCGGTCAGGTGGAATTCACTCGGAGCTGTTATCCACCCGGCACACGAATTGTGTTGAACAGCATGAATGACCCATATGCCCCTGTAGAATCCGGAACGCGGGGTTCTGTTCGGTATGTGGACGATGCCTGGCAGGTCGGAGTTGCCTGGGACAATGGGCGCAGCCTATCGCTGATTCCCGGTGTGGACAGCTTCCGGAAACTGACCCAGCAGGAAATTACTCAGGAACAGTCTATGACAATGGGGGAGATGAAGCTGTGAGTATTCAGAAGATTTCCAAAGAGCAGCTCCGCCGGATGGGCAATCAGGAGGGCCTCATCCTCCAAGGCTGCGGCGGCGATCCCCAGGAATGGCTGGATGGAATCAACCAGATTCTTACCGATGAAGGCATCCTCAAAAAGGGCACCAGATTCGAGGAAGCCTATACCTTCCAGCATGATGGGGTGACGTGTCTAGTGTTTCCCTTCAAGGAGGGGATGGTGATTGAGATGGGAAGACTTGCCATGTGGCGACTGCAAACCCATCCTCACTTTGGGGGCACCTGGCTGTCTGACTATGTTCCGAACCGGCTTGGGGGCTTTCTCCAAGAGCAAGAACAGAGAATAGTCAAACCGGACTGTCCTCTCATAGGGGGAGATGGCAATATCTATAACTTGCTGGGGATTGCCGGTCAGACCCTGCGGGAGCATGGCATGAAAACCACGGCATAGATGCCCGATACACCGGGCCCCATGAAGTGTCCCCAACAATTTCAGCCCGATGTGGTACGGGCGGAAATAATGTTCCGCTGGTAGAAGAACCACCGACAGCCTTTTGTATATCCGGGAACATTGTTGACCGGAAACCCCATAATGGCGGCAATGGACTTGGCATCAATGAAGACGTGGCATTCTCCCTGACAACAGCGGATCGCCATGCGGTCTTCAGCCGCCAGCGGGTGGATGTGTTTGCGGAGAACGAGGTCGCCAGCACGGAGAGCGCCCGGCAGCATAAGGATGCCACAGACCTGGTGATGCAGCCTCCTGCTGACGAGGAGAAATCGTGTATCCTGCGTGGCACCAACCTGATTCGCCGTTTGACGCCCCTTGAGTGCGAGCGTTTGCAGGGTTTCCCGGACGGGTGGACAAACATCCCAGGGGCTTCGGATTCCGCCCGTTACAAGGCACTGGGGAACAGTGTGGCCATCCCCTGCGTGGAGTACGTTATGCGGGGAATCGCAATCGTCCTGCGAAGCGAACGCAGGAGGCGAGTCTGGATTGTGATTCTCATTGTTGTGCCCAAAAGCAGAAGCGCCGGAATCTGAATGAAACCGGCGCTCCTGTTGTTATTTGATTTCTTGCTCAATGTTGTCAAAGAGGTCGTCATCAAAGAATTGCCGCAAGGTGATTCCCAGCCCATCGCAGGGCTTCTGTAGGGAAACCACTCCTGGGTTCTGGCTTTTTACGTTAAGCATGCTGTAAACCGTGGAGGGGGACACTCCGGAACTCCCTGCCAGGGCGTTGATAGCGATGCCCCGTTCATCGCACAGCGCGATAATTCTAGCGGCGACTGCTTCTTTGGCGTTCATAAAACATCATCCTTCTGTTCGATATATCGCTGACTGTATTCTATAAAAAGTTGCGATATATCGAGTGGGATATATCGCAATTATGTGAAGCCTATGGTAAAATGTGCGATATATCGTAAAACGAGGAGGAAGATTTTATGGATTTGAGAGCGAAAACCTGCTGCTTTACCGGGCACAGAAGCCTGAGCGGTGAGGAAAAGATGAAAGCGGCTGTTCGTTTACGCAGAGTGATTGAGGAGCAGATCAAAGCCGGGATTGTGTTTTACGGAGCCGGAGGCGCAAGGGGGTTCGATACCCTTGCTGCTCAGATTGTACTGGACATGAAAAAAGAATACCCTCAGCTGCGCCTGATTCTAGTACTGCCTTGTGAGAATCAGACCAGAGGATGGCACAGTGAGGATATTGCAGTTTATGAGGATATCAAGCGCAGAAGCGACAAGGTTGTGTATGTGTCCCGGGAATACACCCCGGACTGCATGCACCGGCGCTCCGGAGAAGCGGTACGGCTTTCTGGCCGTGTGCGCCGGCGTAACCGCCATCTGGTGGATCACAGCGGAACCTGTATCTGCTACCTGACAAGAAGTACCGGAGGAACGGCATATACCGTGGATTACGCCCGGAGAAGGGGGCTTCGCATTATCAATGTTGCGAAAGATTCTTAGGCAACACAGCGTTTTAAGATATTTCATTCTCCCACATTTTTTGGATGAGTTTCGGTGTAGGAGAATTTCAATGGGTGAGAAGATCCGGTCTCATGACCGGCTCCTCTCACCTTTTCTTTTTACAATCAAAAAACACTATGGAGGTAATCATCATGGCACAACAGAACGCATTATCCAGGCATCAGTTTAAGGAAACCGAATTCAATGGGAAGGATTACAAGTTCAATATGCAGTCGGGTGAATTCGTTGCCACCATCGACTGTAAGCGGTGGGGCAAACGGAAGAAGCTGATCACCTACATGACCTTTGCAGACGGCCGCAGGGGTGTAGCCCCAACCTGGCCCCGGAGCCGATATGAGGGGCTGGCAATTATGGAGGTAGGCTCCAAAATCCGTGTGCTGTATGAGGAGAACCGAAGCGGGACGCTCTGCATCCGCCGTGCAGTTCTTCTGGCGGAACCAAGTGAGATAATCTCACGATCAGAATTGATTCAGCTCATGGAGCAGCGCGGTTGACAGGCCGGTTTTGAAGCGGTAAAATGGGGAATCATAACCTGCGAGGTGATTCTTCGTGTGCGGTAGTTTTTTTGTACCGGAAGATGACAGCATTGAAATGATCCGCGCTATTGTGGAGTATTCACGAAGAAGCGAAACGCTTTCATGCGATGCACGAATGTTCTGGATTTTTATTGTATTCTCTGCTATACTGTTCATGACTGATAGCGGAAGAAGGGAATTCAATGTCGGAAAAGCTGTATGTACCCTATAAATCCTTGAAGCAGAAACGGAAAGTTCGTATTCTCTCCACAATTCTCGAAGGTAATGTGATATGCAGGGGATTTCGAGGAAGACATGAAAGAATGGCATCTTTCATGTAATACTACGTAAAAATATATAGGAACGTTGGATCATTGATCCTGCATAGAAACCTACATACTTCATGTTCGGTTCTAAGGAGAGAGTATTATGCTGAATTACTCCAACTTGAATGATGTTGAATTTGAGTATCTTTGTAAAGATATAATGTCTAGGATGCTCAACGTAAAATTGGAACGCTTTGGTTCAGGTAGAGATGATGGAATAGATCTGACGGATAATTCATATAGGAAAAGCATCATTGTTCAAGTGAAGCATTATACAAAAACTGATGTCAGGGGCTTAATAAATGCGCTCAAAAAGGAAATTCCAAAGATAAAGTCAAATAATCCGGACCAATATTATATCTGCTGTTCAAAGGAACTTACTCCTGACAATAATGACAATAAATGTGAGATATTTGCTTTATTTTCTGATTTTATGGAATCTACTGCAAACATCATCTCTCTTGTTGAGATTAATGATTTCCTCGATCTACCAGAGAATGCAGACATTCTGAAAAAGCATTTCAAGCTGTGGATAGAATCCACAAATATCTTAACAAATGCCTTAACGAATGATGTATTCATTGATTCCGAGGGGCTATTAAGTGATATAGAAGATGATGTGCGAATGTTTGTTGAGACAAGTGCATTCAATAGAGCTCTTTCAGCATTGGAGCAGAGGCGTGTGTTGATTATTGTCGGCAACCCTGGCGTGGGAAAATCTATAACCTCCAAGATGCTTGTGCTCTATTACGCTTCGCTAGGCTATCGAGTCAGATATACCACAGATGGTTCCGATTTAGCTGCATTAAAGAAGTCCTTATCTCAATCACCTGATGCCAAAGAAATAATCCTTCTTGACGACTGCTTCGGACAAGCATACTTCAGCATGAAGGAAACACAGGAAAACGAATTACTCTCCCTGATAAGGCATGTAAATATATACCCCAACAAAGTTTTAATCATGAACTCTCGGGTAACAATTTTTCAGGAAGCTCAGGCACGAACGCCTACATTAATCAAAAGCTTAGATCGAAAGGAATATGGTGCCTATGTTCTAAATATAGACAACATATCTTTCGTGGAAAAGGCCAGAATATTCTATAATCACCTGTTTTTTATCATGTTCCGGAGTTATATCGTGAAGATGTTATTCGTCATAAAAACTATCGGAAAATTGTAAAACACCGCAACTTCAATCCACGAATAATCGAATTTGTTTGTTCGCCGCGGCAGTGGGAAAACATTACGCCGTACGGATTTTCAAAATTCATATTACAATGTCTGGATTCAGAAGATTTCCAAAGATCAGCTCCGCCAGATGGGAGATCAGGAGGGACTTGTCCTCCAAGGCTGCGGCGGCGATCCCCAGGGATGGCTGGATACTTCCGATCTGGGCAACGGAGAAACCAGTCACGGTTATGCTGTGAAAGGCGTGGAATCAAGAAACAGTGGGTGCGTTGTGCAGGGGAGATGAGAAAGGGACCGGCAATCAATACGTCAGCCAAAGCAAGTGCATCGTTAATCCACCGACTGCCCAAGCGGGACTTCTCATCCGCCGCCTGACGCCCCTTGAGTACGAGCGCTTGCAGGGTTTTCCAGACGGCTGGACAAACATCTCAGGGGCATCAGATTCCGTCCGTTACAAAGCCCTGGGCAACAGTGTGGCGATTCCATGCGTGGAGTACGTTATGCGGGGAATTGCAATTGTCCTACGAGCTGGACGCAGGAGGCGAGTCTGGCTCGTAATCGTTATTCAGCAAATAGAAATCAAGAGCGCCGGGATCTGAATGAAACCGGCGCTCCTTCTGTTTATTTGATTTCTTGCTCGATGTTATCAAAGAGGTCATCATCAAAGAACTCTCGGAGGGAAATTCCCAGCCCATCGCAGAGCTTTTGCAGGGAAACTACGCCGGGATTCTGGCTCTTGGCGTTTAGCATGCTGTAAACGGTGGAGGGAGCTACCCCGGAACTGCTAGCAAGGGCATTGATGGCAATGCCCCGTTCATCGCATAAGGCCAGAATTCTGGCTGCGACAGCTTCTTTCGCATTCATATAACATCATCCTTCTATACGATATATCGCTGACTATATTTTATAAAAAGTCGGGATATATCGTGTGGGATATATCGCAATTCTACGGAATATGTGGTAGAATATGCAATATATCGTAAAAATGGAGGAAGAAAGATATGGATATGAGAGCGAAAACCTGCTGCTTCACCGGGCATAGAAGCCTGAACGGGGCAGAGAAGTTAAAAGTGGCTGTTCGTCTACGAAAAGTTATTAAGGAGCTTGTAAAGCAGGGCATTGTCAAGATTATGTGTTCGGTTGTTCTTCAAGCTCATCAAGAATTGCAGAAAGTTTTTTCCTTTGATACTGAACTCCAATTAAAATCTTTAAAAAAGATAATGCTTATCGACTTAACGCAGCAAGCCACAATATCTTGAGAAAGTCCGGTTTAT
>OLOA01003615.1_pt1 | contig 12490 bp, 9 predicted proteins | sample 1672201 | NCBI WGS metagenome assembly OLOA01 (sample SAMEA3136658, study PRJEB25190) | human gut metagenome
AATCTGGAGAACCATCAGATCACGCTGCTGAAGGACGTGGCCATGTTCGACCAGATGTATGAGCTGAACCTGAAGTACTACAAGGAACTGACCATGTACATCCTGGCCGGCAAGAAGCGCCTGGCCGAGGTGCGCTCCACGGAGCTGGAGGAGCTGCGGAAGAAGGCGGAGCAGTCCGGTCTGGCCGAGGATGCCCAGGCGTACAACGACCTGGTGAACCTGTGCAACCGCTTTGAGAAGAAGCTGCACGATCTGGAGCTGACCCGCATGGTATCCGTGCAGATGGGCCCCCAGACCCGGCTTTTGCAGAACAACGACACGCTGATGATCGAGAAGATCCAGTCCTCCCTGGTGAACACCATCCCCCTGTGGAAGAGCCAGATGGTGCTGGCCCTGGGCATGGAGCACGGCCGTCAGGCTACCGCCGCACAGAATGCCGTCACCGAGATGACCAACGATCTGCTGAAAAAGAACGCCGATACGCTGAAGATGGGCACCATCGCCACCGCCAAGGAGGCCGAGCGCTCCATCATCGATATCGAGACGCTGCAGCACACCAACCAGCAGCTGATCTCCACCCTGGACGAGGTGCTGAACATCCAGAAGGAGGGCGCGGCCAAGCGCAAGGAGGCCGAAGTCGAGCTGGGTAAGATCGAGGGTGAGCTGAAGCAGAAGCTGATGGAGCTGCGGAGCTGAAAATAAGATCAATCTCCTTTGGAAAGGGGAACAGGTATGAAGTTTTTTGAAAAACGCGGCGTGGCACTGGTGGTGCTGATGCTGGCCATTGCTGGCGCGGTGTTCATCGGGCAGAGCCGCAAGGACGGCTTTATCGCCAAGAAGCCCACGGAGCTGCTGGACGTGCAGTACCAGGACTGGATCTGTGACGAGGCCGGTCTGCTGAACGGACAGACGGAGCAGCTGATCCGGGACTACAACGACAGCTGGAACAGCAAGTATTACGCCATTACGGCGGTGGCCAGCATCGACCATCTGACCGGCTGGGACGCGGAGGATTACGCCGCCAACCTGGGCGAGAAGTGGGGGCTGGGACGCAACGACATGATACTGCTGCTGGTGAAGGACGGCGACTGGCAGGTCTACTGCGGCGACAATGTGGGCTACACCATGACCGACACCCAGCAAAATCAGCTGCGGCAGGCCATTGAGACCACCTATTACAGCGGCGACTTCGACAGCGCCGTGACAGCCTTCTTCCGGCAGGCGGACGTGTTCTACGCCCAGGCAAAGCTGGACGGCGGCGACAGCAATGACAGCGGCTGGTACGCCCCAGCGGCACCGGCGGCCAGCAGCGGCGGCACGTCCATCGGCAGCGTGGTGGTGCTGATCATCGGTATCTTCTTGGTGTGGATGGTGCTGGATGCTCTGCGGTACAGCCGCTATCGCCGGCGGTATATCGTGGGCGCGCCGGTAAACGTGGTGCGCCCGGTGTACTATCCCATTTTCTGGGGCAGACGGTACGCGCCGCCCCGGCCTCCCAGAGCACCCCGCCCCCCGCGGCCGCCTCACGGCGGCGGGCCGCGACCGCCCTACAGCGGTGGTCCACGGCCTCCCATGGGCGGCGGCCCGAGACCCGGCGCACCGAGGCCGCCCCGGCCCAATAGCCGGCCCGGCGGCGGTCCGAGACCCAGCGCGCCCCGGCCCAGCCGGCCCAGTCGTCCCAGCGGCGGCAGCGGGTTCAGCGGCGGCGGCTTCGGCGGCAGTTCCCGCGGCGGCTCCCGAGGCGGAGGCTTTGGCGGCGGCGGTTTCGGCGGCGGCAAGCGTCGGTAAGCATAGTAAAAACACCCGGCCTGACGGCCGGGGGTTTTTGCGCTGCGGGGCCTTCGACCGGGGGGGTTTACTCCGAAGAGCTGACGGAAGCTACCGCACCTGGGTGATGAACTGCTCCAGGCCCTGCCGCAGCAGGGACGAGGCGGCCTGTCCCTCCCCCGCCTCGATATGGGCGGTGAATTGGGCCAGCCGTTCCAGACAGCGGTCGATGCCGGTAAGCTGGATATACTCCTTCCAGAACTCCAGGTTCACCCGGGTAAAGGCGTTGAACAGCAGCGGTGTGATGGTGTTGCCGCTGAGAAAGGTGATGCCCCGGTGGTAGCGGAACAGGGCCTCGGCCAGCGCATCCGTCCCCTCCTGCGCCGCCTGCTCCGCCTGGCGCTGTAAGGCCTGCAGCGCTGCCATGTCTGCCGGTGTGTGCCGCGCAGCCAGCTCCTCCATGGCGGGGCCCTCCAGATAATAGCGCAGCTGAAGGATACTGCCCGCCGTTTTGGCATCCGGGAGACCGCCATGGAAATCCATGATGGCCCGCAGCGTTTCCAAGCTGCCGGTCTGGGCGTAGTCCGCCACGGTGACACCGCGGCGGGAGGCGATGTCCAGAAAGCCGAGACGATGCAGCTCCCGCAATCCCTCATGGACCACGGTCTTGCTGATCTTCATTTCATCCGCCAGCTCACGCTCAGTGGGCAGCCGATCCCCCGGGCGCAGCTCGCCGGAGAGGATCATGCCCTCCAGCTGCTGGATGAATAGCTCCTTGACGGTAGGGGCGACGATCTCACGAAAGGCCATAGCTCATGCTCCTTTGCTTTCTTTCTGGTCCGACCAGGACCATATAAAAAGTTATCACACCTTTGGCAGAAAAGTCAATAGGATATTGGCAGAAAAGTTGGTATTATAGGTATAATAGAGCTTAAAGTCACAACGCTGCTCCCCTATGAGAGAAAAATATCTCTGGTCAGAGCAGCAGATAACGGAGGAGAGAGACGATGCGCGACATCAATGGCAGCAAGCCTACCAGCTTCCCCCTGGACGAGGAAAAGCTCTCGTTCAAGATCCCCTGTCCCGACCGGCCGCCCCGGGAGAAGATCCTGAAACTGGGCAGCATGATCACCAACCGCATTGGCCTGAAAGCCACCGCTGACGACCCCGAATACTGGGGGCTGGATGCGCTGGTGACCGATGAGATGGCGGACGTGGCACTGAAAATGGGTGTCCGCAAGCCCAAGACCATCGAGCAGCTGATGAAGCTGACGAAGATGGAGCAGGCGCCCCTGCAGAAGCTGCTGGACGAAATGGCCTGGCTGGGTCTCATTGAGTACAACTGGGAAAACCTGGACGGGAAAAACCCGAACCACGAGAAGCGGTACATCCTGCCCCTGTTCGTGCCCGGCAGCGCCGAGTTTTTGAATATGCGGCGGAGCCAGATCGACGCGCACCCGGAGGTGGCGGCGTTCTTTGAGCGCATGACCATGCTGCCCCTGGAGAAGATCACGCCGATGGTGCCCCCCGGAGGCGCGGGCATCGGTATGCACGTGATCCCGGTGGAGAAGGCCATCGAGACGGAGCAGGAGGCCATCGGGCTGGAGAAGATCTCCTACTGGCTGCACAAGTATGAAGGCAAGTACGCCAAGAGTATGTGCTCCTGCCGCGCCAGCCGCGACAAGCTGGGCGAGGGCTGCGGCGACGATGTGGAGAACTGGTGCATCGCCGTGGGCGACATGGCCGACTATGTGGTGCAGACCCAGCGGGGCGAGTACATCACCTATGACGAGGCGATGGCCATATTCAAGCAGGCGGAGGACAACGGCTTCGTCCACCAGATCACCAACATCGACGGCGAGCAGAAGATCTTTGGTATCTGCAACTGCAACGTCAACGTGTGCAACGCCCTGCGGACCAGCCAGATGTTCAACACGCCCAATATGTCCCGCAGCGCCTATGTGGCCGCGGTGGAGACGGAGAAGTGCGTGGCCTGCGGCCGCTGTGTAGAGAACTGTCCCGCCGGCGCGGTGAAGCTGGGCCAGAAGCTGTGCACCAAGGACGGCTATATCGAGTATCCCCGGGCCGAACTGCCCGACGAGGTGAAGTGGGGCCCGGAGAAGTGGAGCATCGACTATCGGGACCGCAACCGCATCAACTGCTACGACACCGGCACCGCACCCTGCAAGACCGCCTGCCCCGCCCACATCGCCGTGCAGGGCTATCTGAAGCTGGCGGCACAGGGCAAGTACCGGGAGGCTTTGCAGCTCATCAAGCGGGAAAACCCCTTCCCCGCCGTGTGCGGCCGCATCTGCAACCGCCGGTGCGAGGACGCCTGTACCCGCGGCACCGTGGACGAGGCCGTGGCCATCGACGAGGTAAAGCGCTTTATCGCCCAGCAGGATCTGGACGCGGAGACGCGCTTCATCCCGGAGAAGGTCATTCCCAAGGTGGACGGCGAATTCAGCGAAAAGATCGCCATCATCGGTGGAGGCCCCGCCGGCATGAGCTGCGCCTACTATCTGGCGGAAAAGGGCTATCGCCCCACTGTGTTTGAAAAGGAGAGCCGTCCCGGCGGTATGCTGATGAACGCTATCCCCTCTTTCCGGTTGGAAAAGGACGTGGTGGAGGCCGAGATCGACGTGCTGCGCGCGCTGGGCGTGGAGTTCCGCTGCGGCGTGGAGGTGGGTAAGGACATCACCATTGCCCAGCTCCGTGAGGAGGGCTACAAGGGCTTCTATGTAGCCGTCGGATTGCAGCACGGCGGCACCCTGGCCGTGCCCGGCGGCGACGCGGAGAACGTGATCTCCGGCATTGACTTCATCCGCGGCGTGCATCTGCGGGACGAAAAGGCGCTGAAGGGCCGGGTGGTGGTCGTCGGCGGCGGCAACATCGCGGCCGACGTAGCCCGCACCGCCGTGCGCTGCGGCGCGGAGAGCGTGAGCCTGTACTGCCTGGAGGGCTATGAGGAGATGCCTATGGGCGAGGAGGACCGCAGCGAGTGCGAGCGCGAGGGTATCGCCATTTACGCCGGATGGGGTCCCAAGGAGGTCCAGACCGAGAACGGCAAGGCCGCCAACATCGCCTTTGTCAAGTGCCTGAGCGTCAAGGACGAAAGCGGGCGCTTCGCGCCGGTGTACGATGAGAACACCGTGCAGATGGCCCCCTGCGGCACGGTGCTGTACTGCATCGGCCAGAAGGCGGAATGGAAGACGCTTCTCGCGGGCACCCAGGTGGAATTCAACCCCAACGGCACCGCCAAGGCCGATCCCGTCACCTATCAGACGGCTGAACCGGACATTTTCGTGGGCGGCGACGCCTATACCGGCCAGAAGTTCGCCATCGATGCCATTGCCGCCGGCAAGCAGGGCGCGATCAGCCTGCACCGCTATGTGCAGGGCGCCACGCTGACCATCGGCCGCGACCGCCGGCAGTTCATCGAGCTGGACAAGAAAAATGCGCTGATCGCCGTGGACAGCTACGACAACACGCCGCGCCAGCGCATCGGCTACAACGACGCCCTGCGTAAGACCTTCCGGGACGAGCGCGTGGCCCTCACCGCCGAGCAGGTGAAGGCGGAGACAGCCCGATGCCTAGGCTGCGGCGCCAGCATCGTGGACCCCAATAAGTGCATCGGCTGCGGCGTGTGCACCACCAAGTGCGCCTTTGACGCCATCCACCTGCACCGGGAGCGCCCGGAGTGCAGCACCATGTACGCCTGCGAGGACAAGATGAAGGCCATCCTGCCCTATATGATCAAGCGGAACATCAAGATCAAGAAGGCGGAGCGCAGGGCCAAGAAAGCGGCCAAGTAATATGCACGAGCTGGGCATTGTTTTCCACGTGATCAAGACCGTGGAGCGCGTGGGCGCGGAGAATGACCTGACCCGTGTGGCGAGTGTGACACTGGAGCTTGGCGAGGTGTGCGGCGCCATCCCAAGGGAGCTGATCAGCTGCTGGGACTGGGCCGTGCAGAAGTCCGACCTGCTGCGGGGCGCACAGCTGCACATCGACACGCTGCCCGCCGTGACACATTGCGGTGGCTGCGGTGCGGACTACCCCACTGTGGCCCACGGGCGGGTCTGCCCCCACTGCGGCAGCGGGGATACCTGGCTGCTGCGGGGCAGCGAGATCAGCATTAAAGAGATAGAGGGTGCGTAGTATGGATACCTATAAGATCATCGAAGTAAAGGAGAGCGTGTTTGCCGACAACGACCGGGAGGCGGCACGGGTACGGGAGGCGCTGAAGCAAAAGGGAACGTTCCTGCTGAACCTGATGTCCTCCCCCGGCAGCGGCAAGACCACCACGCTGCTGCGGACCATCGAGACACTGAAGGACGAGCTGCGGATGGGCGTGATGGAGGCGGACATCGACTCGGACGTGGATGCCGCCGCTATTGCCGGCGCCGGGGTGCGGTCCATCCAGCTGCACACCGGCGGGATGTGCCACCTGGACGCGGGTATGACGGAACAGGGCCTGCGGGAGATCGGCACGGACGATCTGGACCTGGTGGTGCTGGAAAATGTGGGGAACCTGGTGTGTCCGGCGGAGTTTGACACCGGCGCGGTGAAGAACGCCATGATCCTCTCCGTACCGGAGGGCCACGACAAGCCCCTGAAGTACCCCCTGATCTTCACCGTGTGCGACGTGCTGCTCATCAACAAAATCGATGTGCTGCCCTATTTCAACTTCGACATGGAGAAGGTGATCGAATACGCCCACCGGCGCAATCCGAAGCTGGAGGTCTTCCCGGTATCGGCCAAGACCGGCGAGGGTATGGACGCCTGGTGCGACTGGCTGCGTAAGCAGGTGAAGGACTGGCAAGCATGACAAAAGGCCCCGCGGCGAAAGCTACGGGGCCTTTTCCTTTTATGAACGGTGTCTGCAGGTCAAAAGTCGGCCTTGTAAATCCAGGCGGTTTGGTTTATAATACTATGTACTGTCAAAACGGCTGCGGAATGCAACGCAGAAGAACATAGAAAAGGTGAGAATGATATGGAACGAATGAGAATTGCCGCGATCTTCGCCGATCAGGAGTCCCTGGGCGGCAAGGACGTGACCGTGTGCGGCTGGGCACGCACCATCCGCGACATGAAGACCTTTGGCTTCATCGAGCTGAACGACGGCTCCTGCTTCAAGAACCTGCAGGTGGTCATGTCCGCCGAGGAGCTGGACAATTACAAGGACATCGCGGCGCAGAACGTGGGCGCGGCGCTGATCGTCAAGGGCACCGTGGTGCTGACGCCGGATGCCAAGCAGCCCCTGGAGGTGAAGGCCCACAGCATCGAGGTAGAGGGCAAGTCCACGCCGGATTACCCCCTGCAGAAGAAGCGCCACAGCGTGGAGTTCCTGCGGACCATCCAGCACCTGCGGCCCCGTACCAACCTGTTCTCCGCCACGTTCCGGGTACGCTCCGCGGCTGCCTACGCGGTGCATGAGTTTTTCCAGAGCCGGGGCTTCGTCTATGTGCAGACCCCCATCATTACCGGCAGCGACTGCGAGGGTGCCGGCGAGATGTTCCAGGTGACCACCCTCGACCTGAACAACGTCCCCAAGACCGAGGACGGGCAGGTGGATTACACCCAGGACTTCTTCGGCAAGAAAACCAGCCTGACCGTGTCCGGCCAGCTGAACGCCGAGAACTTCGCCATGGCCTTCGGCGATGTGTATACCTTCGGCCCCACCTTCCGTGCGGAGAACTCCAACACCCAGCGCCATGCCGCCGAGTTCTGGATGATCGAGCCGGAGATGGCCTTCTGCGACCTGGCCGGTGACATGGATGTGGCCGAGGCCATGATCAAGCACATCATCCTCCGGGTGCTGGAGCGCTGCCCCCAGGAGATCGACTTCTTCAACAGCTTCGTGGACAAGGGGCTGAAGGAGCGTTTGGAGCACGTGGCGTCCAGCGACTTTGGCCGGGTCAGTTATACCGACGCGGTGGAGATCCTGAAGAAGAATAACGACAAGTTCGACTACAAGGTGGAGTGGGGCACCGACCTTCAGACCGAGCACGAGCGGTATCTCACCGAGCAGGTATTCAAGAAGCCTGTGTTCGTCACTGACTATCCCAAGGAGATCAAGGCGTTCTATATGCGGTTGAACGACGATGGCAAGACCGTGGCCGCGGCAGACTGCCTGGTGCCCGGTATCGGCGAGATCATCGGCGGCAGCCAGCGCGAGGAGCGTCTGGAGCTGCTGGAGAGCCGCATCCGTGAGCTGGGCATGAACCCGGAGGATTACTGGTGGTACTGCGACCTGCGGCGCTACGGCTCCTGCCGTCACGCCGGCTTCGGCCTGGGCTTCGAGCGCATGGTGATGTACCTCACGGGCGTCAGCAACATCCGCGACGTGGAGCTGCACCCCCGCACGGTGGGCAACGCGGAATTTTAAGCGAAAGCCAAAAGAGCACCCATGGGGTGCTCTTTTTTCTGTGATAAAACGGCGCGCAGAGGGGCAAACGCCTCTCTGCGCGCTGGCACCCCCGGCCAGACTCTAACTGGCGGCCTACCGCTTAGGAGTCACGATTATAGCTTATACGTCGTCAATCGTAGTCCTTCACGACTCTCGTAGTACACCGAATTACACAGTCTTCAGGGGAGCAATTTCTGCATTCGACATTGTTGATACTCCGCTATATCTGCTGGTATTTCGTAGTGCAATTAGCAAAATGTTAGCAGTTTTACAGAGGAGTCAAAATCTAAATCAGTTGGTTCGATTTTGAATTATAGCATAGAACCATCGAGAATGGAAGTATTTTTGGAGGTTTCCATGTCAGAATATACACTTGAGATCAAACAGATCGTAGATTATCCACGATGCCGGATCTACCGACAGTTCGTGCAAGCCTTGATAGCAGACCGGAGCATTCGTGTGAGCGGAGGCTCCGGTCTTTTTTATTTTGTCGTACTCTGCGCCTATGCCAACTTCTGCACCTCATACAAGCGCATTGATGGCATTAGTTACACCATCTACCCCGGCGAATGGATCATGTCTGTGGAGGAATTGTCCCGGTATTTCCGCACACGCTTCCGCCGCCAGACCTTGGCCGCTTTGGAGGGACTGCAAAAGAAAGGGCTTATCAGTTTTCTTGTTCTCGGACATGGTAAGCTGGTCAAATTCAAGATTCGCGGCTGGCGGCGTCACAACACGATTCTCGACTACAATGCGCCCTGTCAGAAGGATACCGGCTTTTTCTTCTTCCCTGTATCCACTGCCACAGAGCTGGTCAGTGCCGGTCACTGCTCGGAGATGGACGCCGTATTGGATCTATGGCTGAACACGGTCTATAACGATCCGCAAGTCCTCGGTTCAGACGTCGGGCCGGTGGTCTATCTCCGCAACGGTACAGGCTGCCCGCTGGTCAGCTACGCGGAACTGGCATCCCGCTGGGGCGTCTCTAAGGCAACTGCCGGCCGATACCTCAAGCGCATGACGGAAAGGGGCTATCTGCAACTGGCAGCCTTCCCCGGCACACATGGCACCACGATCTATCTACAGAACTATCTCTCTACCATGTTCCAGATCTCTGACATCGTGGTGGATAAGGAAGAGATCGCCATGAGCCTTGGCATCAAGCTGGAGCTTCAGGAGGAAACCACCCTGACCACTGCGGCATCCAGCGGTTCAAATGAGGCCGGTAGCGTTTCAGAAATAAACCGCCATCGAATCGAGCGGAAGATGCGGGAAATCCTTGTGGCACAAGGACTGCCGTGCGCTTCATGTCCTAAATCCAAATATATGTTATTACCTTTATCCGACGACTGCAAGGTTACGATAGAAGGGGTGCCTCCACTGCGCCGGTGGCTTCAATTGGTGGTCACCTGCGGTGACGCTCAGGAAGTCTATCACTTTGAACTCAGATTGCACCCGACGGGGATGCGCGGCGATAAGGAGGTCGAACGATGAAAAAGACTGCACAAGAACCCAAAGTGACCGAGAATCCCTTGTATCCATCGGAGAGCCGGAATATCGGCGAGGTCTACAAGCTGTTAGTGCTGAACGCGGAGAAGGAGCTGGACAACCGTTTTTCCATGCTGCCTGCCAGCCATCCTGCCAGAGCACCCTATGCGCTGTTCAGCCAATCCTCAGATACGGTGCGCAGCGGCGTTATCATTGGGCTGGGCAGCCGCTTGCAGGTGTTTCAGAATCGGCCTATCTGCCAGATCACCAGCCATGATGAAATTGACATGGAGCTGCCGGGCAAGCAGCCCTGTGCCTATTTCTGTATCACATCCGATCAGGACAGTACCTTTGATTTTCTCACGTCCCTGTTTCTGTCCTTCGCGTTTATCAAGCTGATCCGTTACGCGGATAAAAACTGTGCCGACCGCAGGCTGCCAGTCCCCGTTCATGTGCTGGGCGAAGAGTTGACAGCCTGCGGCGTTATTCCAGACTTGAGCCGGAAGATCAGTGTGATCCGCTCGCGGGGCGTCAGCATGAGCTGCGTGTTTCAGAATCTGGCGGGCTTGCAGAACCGGTATCCCTACAACCAATGGCAGGAGATATTGGGCTGCTGCGACTATCAGCTTGCACTGGGCTGCACCGATGAGCTGACTGCCAAATTCCTCAGTGACCGCACCGGGGGGGGCAGCGTCCATGTCTCCAGCAAGGCCAAGCAGTTGGGTACATGGCGTATCAGCAACTACACGCCGGAGTTCCGCGAAACCAGCGGCGTGGGCAAGCGCAAGCTACTGACTATGGATGAGGTGCTGCGCCTGCCGGTAAACCGCGCGCTGGTCATCACACGCGGCAACAAGGTGCTGCAGGTAGATAAGTATGACTATACCAATCACTACGAGGCAAAGAAGCTGCGGGACTGCAAGGCCTCCGCCCATATCCCGGAATGGCGTAAAAGCCCTGTGTTTTCGCCCGCACCGAAACAAACAGAGCAGCCTATTAAGTCAAAGAAGGTGCCGAACAGGCGCAGTGAGTTTGTAAAAACCGATAAGGATTCCATCATGTCAACCAAAATGTGAGCTAAGGAGGAAAGTAATATGCCGAGAAAGAAAACAGAAGAACTTGCCGTGATGCCGGAAGCACCGGCACTTCCCGTCGTCCCCGAGGAAGCGGCAGAACAGCCGGTGACAGAAGAGTGTTTGCCGGAAACCGCAGCCAATCCTATTGTGGAGGATACTGTACCTACAGAGAGTGTTCTCGCTGAGCCTGCGGAAGTGGTGACTGTGCCGGAGGATCCCCAGCCCTCTGAAAAGCCGAAGCGCACTGTCCGCAAACGAACCGCTGCAAAAAAGACGGTAGAGGTGGAGAAACAGGCTACGCCGCCTACTGAGGATGCTGCCGCCTCTGCTGAACCTGCCCCTGCCGCTGTCCATCAGAGAGATATTCTGACATTGGATGCCCGAGGTGAAGCGGAAACACAGGCGCAGATGGAGGACATTATCTGGCACGAGATCCACAATGCCTACCGCACCCGGCGCATGCTCTCCGGTATGCTGAGCGGCATTGAAAGAACGGAGGCGGGGAAAACCATTGCCATTGTGGACTACAAGGGATTCCGCATTGTGATCCCCTTGAAGGAGATGGTGCTGGACTTTCCGGCAGATATGTACGGTGCTGACTATAATGAGATGATCCTCCGACACCAGAAGATCCTCAATAAGATGCTGGGCGCAGAGGTGGATCTTATGGTCAAGGGCATCGACGCCAAAAGCCGAACCGTTGTTGCCAGCCGAAAAGACGCCATGCTGAAGAAGCAGCAGATCTACTATTTCGGTAAGGACAGTGACGGACAGTATCGTATCTATGACGGACGCGTGGTAGAAGCCCGTGTGATCGCTGTGGCGGAGCAGGTCGTCCGGGTCGAAGTGTTTGGCGTGGAGACATCCATTCTGGCTCGCGACCTTTCGTGGGACTGGATCGGCGATGCCCATGACCGCTATGCTGTGGGCGACAAGACTCTGGTACGTGTGCTGGAGATTGACCGCACAGAGCCGCAGCACATCAGAATTAAAGCCGACATCAAAAGCGTATCCGGCAACAGCAAGAATGACAATCTCCAGAAATGCCGTATTCAGGGCAAATATGCCGAGAAGGTCACCCATATCCATAAGGGCGTTGTGTATATCCGCCTTAGCAACGGTGCCAATGCCATAGCACATTCCTGCTATGATCGGCGCAGACCCGGACGAAAGGATGATGTCAGCTTTGCCGTTACCCATCTGGATGAGGAACACGGCGTTGCGCTGGGGATCATCACCCGAATTATCAAGCAGCATATTTAGGATGCGCGAAAAGCAGCTGGCCGCAAATGCGACCAGCTGTTTTTTTTGTGAATTATTCAAGCATCATGAACGTATCAGTGTTGTGCCTGTGCTATCAGGCCGGTAGCTGACCGGTGTGCAGGTAACGGAGAAGCTGCTCTTTGTCCAAATGGCCGATGCCGAGATAGTCCAAATCGAAGGGATTGTCTTCAAAGAAGCTGGTTTCGTGCATGGCACCGCCCAGCACGATCATGCTGTCAATGATCGGTGTCGGTACGCCGAACTTTTTGCCTAGGTCGTGGTAGATCTTGCAGCCCACGGGAATGTCCTCGGTGATGTAGCGGTGGTCGATGGAATTTGGCCCCGTATTGCCCTCGTCGCAGGGCTTGTCCAGCGGAAAGATCACATTATCCTCGCCCTCGGAGCCAAGGCCCATGTACTCCTGCGTCAATATGCTGCGGCGGGAGAAGAATGACTCATAGGCATAGTCCGGGATGCGGATGCC
>OLOA01003622.1_pt1 | contig 12470 bp, 4 predicted proteins | sample 1672201 | NCBI WGS metagenome assembly OLOA01 (sample SAMEA3136658, study PRJEB25190) | human gut metagenome
AATATTTATAGGCAATAGATTTGTATCGTATAAATGAAATACGTTACATGGACTGTTGTGTTCCAATATTTTTAATACAGCATCTGCACAAACATCGACTGGCGTAAGCTCTATAGCATGTGTTAACATGTATTTTGGGAAGGCTCCAATTTCTACAAAAGATTTTATTCTTCTTGCAAAAGCATTATCATTAATGTTTATTTGGAATTTTCCATCAGAATATCTGTTAGTAATGTTTCCAATTCTTAAAAGTTGAGCATCTAATCCATTGCTTACTGCTTCTAGTACGGCAATTTCAGCCTTAAATTTAGTTGTTGTATATATTCCTTTTATATTTTGACCTACATATAGGTTCTGCTCACTGAATTTTTTTGTTCCTTCTTCTTCAGGATTATTTGAAAATTCTTCTTTTTCTCCAAACCCAGAAACGCTCATTGTAGATATATGCAGTAATCTTTTTTTATTTCTAGTACAGAATTCTATTACATTTTTAGTACCAAGTACATTAATGTTTTCAAATTCCTCTTTTTGACCGAAGTGCTTTACGATTGCTCCCGCATTTATTACAGTGTCTATATTTTTGATAAGATTAGAATAATTTTCATCTGTTAAACCTAAATTCTTTGATGTTATATCTCCTTTTATAACTTTTATTCTATTAGAATATTTGTTTAAGAAGTCTTTTTCAAAGTAAAATTCTAATCTTCTATTAATTCTGTATAAAGGACTCTCGTCATTTTTCTGTCTTATTAGACAGTAAACAATACCAGTTTCATTCTTTAAGAATGTAGAAATAATATGTGCGCCTAAATAACCTGTACCACCAATTAAAAGAATATTTTTTACATCATATTTACTAATATTTTTAATATTTTCAACACAGTTGTTTTGAAGAATTTTGTCTATTTTTGAATAATTGTAATTACTCATAAACTTTTCTTCTGGACTAGGTAATTTTTTAGATAATTGCCTTATTGTTGGATAGTTAAAAATATCTGCATATTCAAATTCAAGTCCATATTTTAATGCTTCAATTTGCATGTTTATAGCAGAGATTGAATCTCCACCAATATCGAAGAAATTATCATTAACATCGATATTATCAACTTTTAATATACTCTTCCAAATTTGAGTTAGTTTTTCTTCATTTGAATTTAATGAAGAAATATCAATGTGCCCGCTATCTACTAAATGCGTAACCTTTGGTAGAGGTAAAGCCTTTCTATCAATTTTTCTGTTTATAGTGTAAGGCATAGAGTCAAGCTTTACAACATGTGTTGGAATCATATATTGTGGCAAGAATTTACGTAAGTTTTCTTTAATTTGCTGTTCTGTTAAATCAGTGTCGCAAACATAGTATGCACATAAACATTCTTTATTGTCTAATGTTATTTTATTTACAACACAAGATGATACTCCTGGCATTTTGGCAATCTCATCTTCGATTTCAGAAAGCTCAATACGCAAACCTCTTAGCTTTATCTGGTTATCAATTCTTCCTAAACATTGAATTTTTCCATCAAATGTCCATCTACCGATGTCGCCAGATTTATATATTTTTCCAGAACCGAAAGGATTGTTTAGGAAGCGTTGTTCTGTCAGTTCTTTCTTTCCAATATAGCCTTCACCGACTTGAATTCCAGCAATATAAATTTCGCCAATAACTCCGATTGGAACTTGTTTCATGTCACTATCTAAAATATACATTTGTGTGTTCAAGATTGGTGGCCCAACAGTAATTTCTTTTTCATTATCAAGGTTTTGTACGTTTGATAAAACCGTTATTTCGCTAGGACCATATATGTTGTATATTGTAATATCATCGGATAGAGCACGTAAATCTTTTACGAATTTCTCTGGTAGAGGTTCTCCGCCGAATACCATGTTTTTAACTTGTGCAAGAGCCGTATCTGGTTCGCGATTATCGTAATTTATTTTCATTAAACTTGGAGTAACCGTCATTACGTCAACTTTATGCTTGCGTATTAATGCATCTAAAAGCTTAGGATTTCTATGTTCTGCGTTGTTTGCCATAACAACTCTCATTCCATGTGTAAGTGAAACTACTATTTCATACACAAATATGTCGAAAGGTGTAGATGTAACAGATGCAATTGCATGTTTTGGACCATCTTTTAAATAATCCAAAACTTTTGTCATGGCTTGTACCATGTTAGAAAGACCAATCTGGTTAAGCATTACGCCCTTAGGGGTTCCAGTAGAACCAGATGTATATATAATGTAAGATAAGTCTTGTTCGTGTATTTCTACATTTGGATTTTCAAAGTTTTTTCCATAAATTTCGGTATTATCAAGATCTATTTCTATTTTGTTTTTTATCTCTTCAACCTTTTCACGTAAAGATTTTTGAGTAAGCACATATTCAATCTTACTATCTTCAATGTAATATTTTGTTCTATCAACAGGGTAGGTAGGGTCAATATTTAAAAATGCGCCCCCAGCCTTAAGTATAGCAACCATACAAACAATAGTCTCTAAAGATCTATTTGTCATAATTGCAACAATATCGTTACTTTTTATACCACGAGTGATTAAATAATGAGCTAGACTGTTAGCTTTAGTATTCAATTCGGCATAAGTAAGGGTCTTATCATCACAAATTACAGCAATATTATCAGGTGTTTTTTCAACTTGCTTCTCGAATAATTTACATAATGGAGCTCTTTCTATTTCACCAGAGGTTGCGTTGAATTTGTCTAAAAGCCTTTGCTCCAAAGGTGTTATAATGTTTATGCCACTTACAGAAGGGCTCAAATCTTCTAGAACTTGCCCTAAAACGAACATATAGTGCTCAACAAAACTGTTAATAGTCTCTTTCTTAAATAAATCAGTTCTGTATTCTACATTTATTTGACCAGATTTTGGAACAACTTCCAATGTTATATTGAATTTAGAAGTATTAGTTTCTACAGGTAAATATGAAACATTATCATCTACATTGATTTCATTTGATTGATTTTGGTAAGAAAACATTATATCAAATAATGGATTCCTAGAGTTGTCTGTTGGTACATGCAGAGCTTTTAAAAGAGCATCATATGGATATGCTTGGTTTTCTAAATCTTGCAATATACAGTCATTTACATATTTTAAAAAAGTGCTAATACTCTGGTTTGGCAAAATTTTTGCTCTAAAAGCTACATTGTTTACAAACATTCCTATTATGTTACGTGTTCCAATAATTCCTCTGTTTGCAACAGGACTACCGACAACAATATCAGACTGTTTTGTATATTTATATAAGCAAATATATAATGCAGAAAGAAATGCCGTGTAGCTAGAAACTTTGTATTTTCTAGCAAATGCCTCAACTTTTTCAAAAGTTGTAGTAGGTATATTAGAAAATATTTTTTCTCCAATATATGTCTTGTTTGCAGGAATTGTATAATCATATGGAAGGTTTAATGCTTCGAAACCGTAGTCTTTAAACCTCGTTATCCAATAGTCTTCATTCTTTTTGTAAGCATCTGTTTTAACAAAATCTTTTTCCCATACTGAATAGTCAACATATTCAAATGGAGTTTCCTCACATGCATTTCCTTTATATAATTCAAAAAATTCATTTATTAATACATTCATCGAAACGCCATCTATAACTATATGGTGTGAATCGATAAGCAACAGTGTTTGGTTGTTATCTAAATAATGTAATTCTACTCTTAATAAAGGTGCATTTTCTAAATCGAAAGGCTTAGAAAAGTTCTTTATAATAGCATCTTTTTCTGTAGATGTATTATTGAAAACCGAGATTGCAAAATCTACTTTATCGAGTATTTTTTGTTTTACTTCGTCTGCATCTAACACGAATACAGTTCTAAAGCTACTTTGCTTTTCAATAATTTGCTTAAATGCTCCTTCAATCCTCTTACTGTCTAAACGAGAATTTATTAGAAGTGCACAAGGTGTATTATAAACTAGAGTATCGTCTCCAACCATTTTACATGCGTAGTAAATTCTTCTTTGAGCAGAAGAAAGTGGATACAAATCCATTTTAGGAGCTTTCTCTAAAACAAAAGCTGTATTTTGAGTTCTAGCATTAGCAATATAATCAGAAATATCCATTATGCTAGCCATGTTCAAAAGGTCTTTTATATGTAGTTGAACATGTAATTTATTTTCAATTTCTGCGATAATGTTTATGGCAGAAAGAGAATCTCCTCCTAGCTCTACAAAAGAGTTCGATAAATTTACTGTTTCTAATTTCAAGTATTTCTTTAAAATAGAAACCAAAGTTTTATCTGTTTTGTTTCTAGGGCTTATAATATTTTCGTTTGTTGTTATTGTTGGTGTTGGAAGCAAGTTTTTGTCTATTTTTCCATTCACATTTAGTGGAAAGCTAACCATTGGCACAATATATGTTGGAACCATGTAAATAGGTAATACTTCCTTTAAATATCTCCTTAATTCATTTGTAGAAATGCCATTTTTAAGAATAATGTAACTGCAAATAAATTTTTCGTTATTATTTGTGTAAATAGTTGTGTAGCTAGACTTTACGTTAGAAAATTCTAGAATTTTATTATTTACTTCGCTTAATTCAACTCTAAAACCTCTAATTTTAACCTGGTTATCTATTCTTCCTATAAATTGAATTGTACCGTCAGGAAGCCATTTTACAAGATCGCCAGTCTTATATACTTTGTCGTTACCCATATAATTTTCAATAAATTTTTGCTTAGTCATTTCTTCGTTATTTATATAGCACTTTGCGACTCCATCGCCACCAACCCACAATTCTCCAGGGACACCAACAGGTTGCAGACTTCCAGATTTAGAAACAACATAACATGTTGAATTTGCAATAGGTCCTCCGATTGGAACGGAATCAACATAATTTTTTTCGATTTTGAAACAGCAAGAAAAAGTAGTATTTTCTGTTGGACCATAGCCATTTATTACTGTTAAATTAGGATTATATTTTCTAACTTTATTAATATGTTTTGGAGAAAGCACGTCTCCACCAGTTAATAAATATTTTACTCCATTAAAAATATTTGCATTTTCTTCACAAAGTGTGCTAAATAATGGGGCAGTTAGCCACATTATAGAAATTTTATTTTTTTCTATATAATTCTTTAAAGTGTGTGCGTTTAATAAATCTTCCTTCTTAATAATATATAGAGAAAGTCCGTTTAAAAGGGCACCCCATATTTCAAAAGTACAAGCATCAAATACGATAGAGCCTGTTTGTAACATTCTGTCATTTTTGTTAAATTTTATAAAATTAGTGTTTTTAACAAGCCTTACAATGCTTCTGTTTTCAATTAATACACCCTTAGGGGTTCCAGTTGAGCCAGATGTATACATAATGTATGCGGGAGCTTCAGCATCAAAATTGCGTAGTATATTAGACGTATTACTTAATTTATAAAAATTTTCATTTAGTGATACATTTATAGTGTTTAAATTAAATCTTTCCGTGTCTGTATCTGTTAAAATAGTAGTTGCTCCAGAATTTTTAATTATGTAGTTAATTCTAGAATCCGGATAATGTATATCAATTGGCAGATAAATTGCACCACATTTTAATATTGCTAAAATAGACACAATCATCTCCAATGATTTATCCAAGAAAATTCCAACAACATCGCCTTGTTTAACTTTATTTGATATTAAAATATTTGCAAGTTGATTTGCTCTTTTATTCAATTCATCATATGTAAGTTCTGAATCTTCAAAAACAATGGCTACCTTATTTGGAGTTTCCTTAACTTGATTTTCAAATAATTCAATTACAGACATGTTGCGTGGATAATCTGTTTTAGTATTATTGAATTCGTTTAAAATTTGCAATTTCTCTTCTGGTGTTACAATTTCTATGTTTTCAATATCAATGCTATCATCTTGCAAAACCTGTTCAATAATATGATTAATACGCTCATGCATTTGTTTTATTTCAGATTTTACATATTTCGAAGTTTTGTAATCATAAAAGATACTCAAAGTTCCGGAACCATTGTAATCAACAATATGAATCTGCATATCATCGGCACAATTTCCATTGAAAATCCAATGAGATTCACAATCAATATTATCATTTACTGTGCTAGTAATCTGGTAAGATAAAATAATGTTATATAAATTTGGAATGTTAGAATCTTTTTTTCTCAAATCTTCCAAAATACATTGGTATGGATATCTTTGGTGTCTTAACATACTAAAACAAGAAGCTCCAATCTTCTTAGAAAAGTCTATAAAAGACGAGTTTTGGTCTATGTTTATGCGCAAAGGCACTGTACTTACAAACATTCCATTAGTTTGTTTATTTGCTTTATTTAATCTATTTAAAATTGGAGTTCCGATTACAAAATCGGCAAGATTTGAAACTCTACCTATGTAAATTGAATAGATAGCCATAAGAAAATTATATACAGAAATTCTATTTTTTCTGCAATAGTCTAAAATTTTAATAGAGTCCTGCTTAGAAATATTAAATGCTTGTCTTGCAGCAGAACATGTAATTTTGTTAGTTAGTTTTTTTACTGTTGAAGGCACAGTAGCAACCTCTGGAATAGTCTCGAAAACATCATTCCAGTATTTTTTATCTTTTTCAAAAGAATCACTATTTAAATAATCAATATCTTCTTTAATAAAGCTTTTGTAAGAGAATTTACCACATAAAGAGCTATCACTTTCAATGTTTTCAGCATCAAGCAGTGATTGGTATTCGTTTACTATTTCGTTACAGTACAAACCTAGAGTCCATGAATCTGATATAATGTGATGCATAACCACAATTACACCGCCATGATTGTTTGGAAGTTTAAATAATTTTGTCTCAAATAATTGCTTGCTAGAAAGTAAATCAAAACTTTCTTGGCATAGCTCAGACTCAACCTTATGTAGTTCCTGCAAGTTTTTTATTTCAACAATTGCAGGAACATATTCTTCAAACGTAAAATACTGTTTAACAACATTATTTTCTTTTGTAATATGAATATGAAAATTATCATTTTTTCTCAGAACATTGGCAACAGCTTTTTGCAAAATATTAAAATTTAATTTTGCCTTTAAAAGCACAGTGCCACCAACGTTATTAACCGCAGTATTATTATAATACTGCTCTGTAGCCCATATGTTCATTTGTGGATTCGTTAGATCGTATAATTTTCTATTCATAATAATTCACCCTATATTATTTCTTTAAATTTCGCATCTCTTCATGTCTCTTAATCTTTTGTGTAGTAGTCTTTATTAAAGGTTCATCAGTTACAGTAAATTCCTTAATATATTTATAAACTGGTAAGTTAGATTTATTTAATGTTTTTATTTCTGGTTCGATTAAATCATGTATTTCTTCTCCTGAAAGATTTTTTAGTAATTGATTATCTTTTGAATACACAATTTTTGCACATACTTTATCATTGTGCTCATAAACCATGCTTTCCTCAACGTAATCTAATTTGTTTATTAGAGCTTCAATCTCTTCTGGGAAAACTTTTTTCCCATTGCTTAAAACAATTAAATCTTTAATTCTGCCAGATATAAACAAACAACCATCTTTGCCAAATCTTCCTAAATCACCAGTGCAAAACCATCCATCCTTAAAGGCTTTTTTATTGGCTTCTGGATTATTATAATATCCAAGCATTACATTAGGACCTTTTACCAAAATTTCACCTGTTCCAGTCTCGTCAGGGTTATCTATTTTAACTTCTTCATTATATAAAGGAAAACCAGAAGAGCCCTTCTCACTATGATAAATGTCATTTTCACATGCAATAACAGGAGAAGTTTCTGTTAATCCGTAGCCCTGTATCATAACAATGCCAATAGTATTAAATAAATGTATAACCTTTTTATCTGATGATGCAGAACCATAAATTATGGTTCTCATGTTTCCACCAAGATTGTCTAAAATGTCTTTGAAAAACTTTCTGCGTAAATCTATGTGAAAAAACAAAAGAAAGTTAGAAATTGCAGACAATATCTTGAAAGGAATATATTTTCCAGATTTTTTTATTCCTCTCATAATTTGTTTGTACATAATTTCCAAAACAGCAGGTACGCATACTAAACCACTAATCTTGTATTCTACTAAATTTTTTCCAATATCTTTGATGCTATCTGCAAAGCAAAGTCTAAAACCAATAAAATAGCAGAATAAGAAACTTGCAAGGCATGCCAATGTATGGTGTAATGGTAAAAATACCAAAATACTATCATCTGGGTGGTATTTTATTAATGTTGTCATGGCAGATAAATTAGAGCAAATATTGCCCTGCGAAAGCATTACTGCCTTAGGATTGCTTGTAGTACCAGAAGTATAAATTAAAATAGACATAGCATTTACGTCAATACTAATATTTTCATACTTTGACATTTTATCTTCTATTAATTTCTTGCCCTTTTCTACTAACTTAGAATAGGAAAGAATATTATCTTCATCATTTATGCTATCCATGCAAATAAGATATTTTAGTGCTGAGCCTTCTTGCTTGCAGATTTCTTGAACCCATTTAGTATATTTTTTATCAAAAATAATAGCATCAACCTTACTTTCAATCAGAAGTCTTTGAAGCTCAATTTCTGGAAGCAGATGGTCAAGAGGAACTACCACATTATTAGATGTAGAAATTGCAAAGTAACTGCAACACCACTCATATCTATCTTGCGAGATTAATGCAATCTTTTTATTTTCTAGCCCTAAATCAAGCAGGGCAGACCCCAGCTCTTTAATATTATTTTCGAATTCTATAAACGAAATATCGTGTAAATTCTTATTAGAGTCCTTTATAGTAAAAGCTGTTCTATCGCCGTAGTTTGTAGCACAATAAGATACTAATTCTCTAAAACTATGAACGGTTTTTTCATTATATATTTTATTTTTATTCACTTAAATCACCTACGGTCACATTTTACCATTGTAGAGATGATTTTGCAATAAAAAAGTTGTAATTCCGTAGAAAAAAATCGACATTATTAGTAATAAAAAATTGTGATTTTCAAAATTGCATGAAACACAGCCCCAAATAACAAGTGTGCAATAATACATTTTGTAAACAACAAAATTAAATCAAATGAAGATGATTTGAATAAAACGAAACGCAATGGTAATAATAAGAAAAAATGGATATTGGAGGAATTAGTTTGAGAGAATATAGAGGGCAGAAAATAATTAAAAGTTTAGAAACTATTGCAATAATAATATTAATAATTTCATTTGTGGCATTAGCATATTGCGTGTACATATCCTTCACAACAGAAAAAAATTATGCAAGTGATTACACTGCAGAGCCGACGTCTGTATCTAATAAAACAGAAGAAAAAGATATTTCTACATTGATAGAAAACGTAAATAATGCTGTTGTAGGAATCTCTAAAATTGCCAATAAAGGGACTACAATTTTCTTACAAGATGGTGCAAGTAATTTAGGATTGGGAACAGGATTTATAGTTTCAAAGGATGGATATATTGTTACAAATCAACATGTGTCAGGAGAGAAAAATAGTACATGCTATGTAACTTTAGAAAATGGAAAAAATTATAAAGCAAATGTAGTATGGTCAGACACAGATTTAGATTTAAGCATAATAAAAATAAATGTAAAGGATTTGGATTACTTACATTTAGGAGATTCAGATAAAATAAAAGTTGCAGAACAAGTCTATGCAATAGGAAACCCAATAGGTTTCGAATTTCAAAGGACCGTAACATCTGGAATAATAAGTGGATTAAATAGAACAATTAAAATAGAAGAAGATAATAAAACATCATACATGGAAGATTTAATACAAACAGATGCAACAATAAATCCAGGAAATAGTGGAGGCCCATTAATTAATATAAATGGGGAAGTCTTAGGAATAAACTCTGTAAAAATTACATCAGCAGAAGGGATTGGTTTTTCAATACCAATAAATATAATAAAACCAATTATAGAAAAATTAACGAGTACAGGCGAATGTATAACACCCTCATTGGGGGTATTTGCATATGATAAAAACATTGTACCATATATAAATCAAGAACTTGACCAAAATATTAAATTAGATAAAGGCATATATATAGCAGACGTAACAAAAAATTCACCAGCAGAAAAAGTAGGAGTAAAAAGGGGTGACATATTGCTAGAAATAGACGGGATAGAGCTAGAAAAGATGTCTGAACTTAGAACATATATATATGGAAAAAATGTGGGAGAAAAAGTAAACATAAAACTTGTTAGAAGCAATAAAGAATATCAAATATCAGTAACTCTTGCAAAAAAATAAAAACCTGCCGAAAGGCAGGAACCGTACACGGTTTTTGGGAAAAACTTAAGTGGAAGTAATTTTGAATGCATCGGCCAAAAAGTAGCTAGGAAAATCGCTGAGTTTTACTATGTTATACTTACCGAGCTTCCATTCATCTTCCACGATGTAGGCTCTACCAAATTCCAATTCAATATTGGGATTGTGACAAAACCATACCTGAGGAACATTCTTGTTGACAAACTTTGCCCACTTAATTTTTTTCGCCATGGTAATGCCTCCTTTGATTGTAGTAAGGCGAAATTCTCTAAAAAGAATTTCTAGAAAAACCATACTATTATTTTAACACGAAAAGAAATTAATAGCAATAAAAAACAAGAAAAATACTTTACATAAAAATGAAAAGATGGGAAATAAATAAAATTTAATATAAAATATCAAAAAAACATTGCAAAAAAATAAAATCTGTGATATATTAAATAAGTACTTTTTAAAAGGTACTTATTTCGAGGTGTAGCGCAGTTGGTAGCGCGCGTGGTTTGGGACCATGAGGTCGCAGGTTCGATCCCTGTCACCTCGACCATATTTTAAAATATATAATGAGGAAGTCCAACCTTAAATTGGGACATTAAACGAGGATACTTTGGATAAACTTCCAAATACATCCTTGTTTTTTATTATATTTTATAATAAAGTCTAATAAAAAGGATGAATTAAGATGGAGATGTTACAATTTATTTTAAATAATAAAGATTACTTAGAAGATTTAATTACAAGAAGCACGTATCATTCAAATGCCATTGAAGGAAGTACACTTACCTATGCCGAAACTTATGCTATACTTTATAATGATAATAGCTTTAAAATAGAAGGAAAAGAACCTAGAGAAATATATGAAGCTATTAACCATAAAAAGGCTTTAGAATTAGTTTTTAAGAATTTACAAGATAATGAAGTATTTGATGAAAGATTCATTAAAATATTAAATGAATCTATAAATAGAGATATTAAAGATACAGAAGGTTATAGAACTGTACAAGTATTTATTCAAGGTAGTGAACATATTCCGCCTGAACCTGAAAAAGTACCAAATTTGATGATGTATTATATATACAATTATAATCACGACGAGCAAGATATATTTACTAAAATTGCTAGATATCATATCGAATTTGAAAGGATACACCCTTTTGAAGATGGAAATGGAAGAACTGGCAGATTACTTATAAATTATGAATTGTTAAAAAATAATTTGCCACCTGTTGTTATAGCAAAAGAAGATAGAGTAAAGTATTTTGAATTTTTAAGAAATAATGATAGTAATGGCTTTGCTGAATGGTTGAAAGAATTATCTACTAGAGAAAGAGAAAGAATGGAGAAGTTTGGATTCAAAGAATAGAGGTTTTATTATGGCAAAGAGTAAAATTATAAAAGAACTAGCAAATAAAGAAATATCATTAGAAGAAGTTTTGAAAATTGAACAAATTGATAAACATGATGTACAAAATAAAATAAAACAAGAAATAGATTCAGAAGAAAAGAAGGTAAAAGATTTAAAACAATTAGGGTATAATATTTATGATAGAGACATATCAAGTGATATCTATAATATAGAAAATACAACAGAGTTTTATTTAACTGGAAGTGAATTATATCTTATATATGCATATGGAAATGATTCACAAACTAGTGAAAAAGATCTAGTTATTCTATAAAAAGTAAAAGAGTTCACATTTAAAGTGAACTCTTTTTTGAAAATAAAAGGGGATGTTTTTAAATTCAAATCAGTTTTTCTTACTGATTATGAATACATTTTAACAACCAATTTTTTTCATTTTTGTGAACTGAAAGTGAAAAGTTAAAATTGTTCACCTAAAGTTATAGTAAGTTCTTTTTCACTATTGTCTCTTTTTATTTTAATTTTCATTTCGTCACCAATTTTATGAGAGTTTTTAATTTCGTTTAATTCATCCATTTTAGTAACTTTTTTTCCATCAGCTTCTATAATAACATCACCAGATTTAATTCCTGCTTTTTCTCCAGCAGAGAAGTCATCGACAGATTTTACATATATACCAACAACTAAATTATATTTTTTTGCAGTTTCTTCACTTAAGTCCATACCAGAAATTCCAATATAAGGTCTTTTTACTTTACTATATTGAATTAATTGTGAAGTAATATCTGTTGTTGAATTTATAGGAATTGCAAATCCCATACCTTCTACATTATCACCTGTTAATTTTAAAGTATTT
>OLOA01003628.1_pt1 | contig 12452 bp, 13 predicted proteins | sample 1672201 | NCBI WGS metagenome assembly OLOA01 (sample SAMEA3136658, study PRJEB25190) | human gut metagenome
CGGCCATCGCCGCAGGGCTCTTGCCGCCTTTGACCTTCGCCGGCTTGAAGAACTCCGGCGCCGGCTTCGGCTCGTCTCCATGGTAGAAGTGGAGCCCGTCGATGGGCGTTCCGTCGCGGACGGCCTGGCTGATCGCGGCGGGCGATACGTGCAGGGGACGGGCGGCGGCCGGATTGCCCTCGAAGGCCTCACCGGTTTCCAGGCAGACGATAGGCCGGGTCTTCGAATGGCGTTCCCTGAAGAATTCCGGCGCCGGTTTCGGTTCGTCGCCGAAATAGAAGTGGAGCCCGTTGCGCTCGACACCGGTGCTTGCCGATGTGCGCACGGCCCCGGCGGCGATCCCGAACGCGCGGCCCGCCTGGAACGCCGACTCGAACGTCTCGCCGGTATCGAGGCACACCACGGGACGCGGCGGCCTGTTCGGCGGGATGAAGAACTCCGGAGCCGGCTTGGGCTCGTCGGCATAGTAGAAGTGCAGCCCTTGGGTGCAGGTGCCACGCTGGATGGAGCGGAAGATGTTGCGCGAGTCGGCGAAACCGAGCTCCTTGGCCGCCCGGTAGGCGGAGTCGTAGGTCACCCCGGACTCCAGGCACGTGATGGGCCTCTTGCGTTTGGCGTCCCGATTGTCCATGGCGGCACCCCTACTGCCTGATCCCGGCGCCGCGCGCACGGTCGCCGACGGTCGAGCTGGCCGCGACTGAGGCGCGGTGACCCAGTTCGACGGGGTCGGGCTTCACCCCGACGACGGCCTTGGGTTTCTTCTCGGAATACTCGATGCGCCCTCCGAAGGGATCGGAGAAGCCGAAGCAGTCCTGGGGGGTGTACAGGTCGATGCGATCGGACTTCCACTCGCCGCGCACGGGTTCCATCATCGTGTACGAGATGTCGTGCGGGTCGATCTCGAAATCCCTGTCGAGCACGGTGCCCATGGTGCCGCCGCACCCGCCAACGGGATCGTAGATACCGAAGATAGGTTCATACGTTCCGGGCTTGACCGTAAACGTGCCGACGTTTTCGCCCTCGCCGCGGCAGATCATCGACAGGCTGGCATCCAGGAACGCGTCGAGCGGCAGCGTCGCGAGGACCGCGAGCCCGACAGGGCGATTCTGCGGCATATTGAAGATGTCCTCGCGGAAGCTGCGCTCGAAAGGCGTAACGGGGTCGTTGACGACCTTCTCGATGGTCGTGCCCTGCGAGGCGCACAGCTTGTCGAAGATGCTCTCGGGGATGTCCGCGGGACGCGTGAAAGGCCTGTAGTCCTCGGCGGGCTCGTACTCCCACCTGTCATCCTCGCCCTGGCCGCCCATATGGCAGACGCACGGGAGGTAATCTTCCTGCCAGTCGCTCGCCGCGTCGATGACGTCGCCCTCGGAATACAGGCCGTTGACGGACAGTATGAGCGAGGTCTTGAAGGAGAGCCCGCTGAAATCGATGTCGTAGAAGAACCCGAACTTATCGGTCAGGTCGTCGCGGAGGCAGTCGCCGTCAACGTAGAGCGCCCGACCGAGATGCCCCGACCCGAGCCGAGATTCGATTGCCCGGGCGAACTCATCGGCGATATTCTTGCAATCCGCAAGTCTCGCCTCATCGAGCCTGTCGTTGAACCTGTCCGTGAGCACGCAGGTGACGGCATGCGACAGGTCGCCGGCGGTCAGCCCCTTGTGCGTCTTGATCTTGTCCGGGTCGATGAGGTCATCGGCCCACGCAAGCGAGGTGTCCGCGAGCAGTTCGCCGCAGATGCGCGCGGCATAGCCGTACTCCCCGTATTCGGGCCAGTAGTCGAGGTGGATATCCCCTCCGTTCAGGATGGCCTTCATTATGTCCTGCCGGTTGAACCGGTTGCCGACGGCATCCGCGAGCATCGCGGCGGCCTCGCCGGCGCCGAGCAGGTTCACAACGTCATCGTAGCTGTCGATCTCGAGGCCATCGGTAAGGGTCGCGCTGTCGTTAGGGTTGATATCGGCCATGTCGGCACCTCCAGTGAAACGGTTGTCCCCATCGATGCTACCCGCCGAAAACCCGCACGGAAACGCCCCTTCCCGAACGGGAAGGGGCGCCCCTCCATCACCGCGCCGAAGATATCCTGTTGCAAAAGACCCGTCAGTTCGGAGAGGACATGACCGTAGAGCGGAAGTTCGATGCGAAGTCGATGCTGGGGATGCTGAGGAGATACGAGGCCACGGTCGGCGACCTTTTCGCCGTCGTGCCTCCCCTGATGCCCCGGGACAGCGTGAAGGCCGCCGATATAGACGGAGTGACCCTTAGGCGCATCTCAGTGAAAGACCTGGTGGAAGGCATCCTGATGCCGGAGGAAAAGGTGGAGGGGGTCGAGCTCATCCGGGTCGATGCGGCCAAGGCGGACCGTTACCGCCTGCGTGCGGGCGATATCCTGATGCCGAGGATGCTGCCCAGGCACAAGTACGCGGACTACATGGTGGTGAGCGCGGAGTATGCGGAGCAGGACCTTGCCTCGTTCCACAACATGATAACCATACGCCCGCGGGCCGTGGATATGGCCGAAGGGGGGCGCATAGCGTATTCCGAGATGATGGCGACATGGCGCTTATAGGCCCAAGGCCTGAACGCCCGGCTTTTTGCGCCGAGTTCGAGAAGCGCATTCACGGCTGGAACTATCGCGCTCTAGTGAAGCCAGGGCTCAGCGGCCTCGCGCAGGTGAGGGGCGGCTATGACCTTTTGCCGAAGGAGAAAGTTGCACTCGACTTGTGGCGCATGGGGTATCCCAGCCTGCGCATCGCGCGCGTCACCGACCCGCCGCACTCCTCGATCATATCGACGGCCCTGCGCTTCTGCTCGTCCGTGCAGCTCGGCATTCGCGAACTCCTAACCGGACCGATTCGGTCCAACTATTTTGTCCGCACCCCCATTTGTTTCGAATGCAACGACGCGATGTCCAGCTATGGCTCAGCCTTCGCAACCTGCTGGACTGCTCAGCAGTGCCCAGTAACTACTTGGTAGATACCCAGTAGCTGCGGTGTGGCGCAGGTAGTCGGCGATGAAAGACGCGGGGTGCGCCATGCGGCCCGTCCTAGATGACGCCGCACGGTAGCGCTATCGGACAGCTGCGCTACCGCAGGTAGACGCTCTTGAGCACCTCGACGACCTGCTGCGCCCCGACGCCCTTGATCTTGAGCGCCTTGGGGTCGACGGGGTCCGACTCGTAGGCCTCCATGAAACGCCGCATGTCGGCGCGGACCCCCTCGCTCATGGCGGGGCGCTCGCCGCCCGCGAGCAGCGTGGCGAGGCGGCAAACGTCGTTTCGGTGCTTCTTCACGCTCTTCTCGTCGACGGCTTGGCCGCCCGCCCGCCTGGCGGAAAGGTCGAGCCACGCCTTGGCCTTGAAGGGGATCAGCCCCTCGACCGACAGGACGGCGACGCCGCCGGCCGACGTCCTGTTCTCGACGAGCAGCCGATAGTAATCTTCGTCAAGCAGAATCGCCGAAAGGCTCGACACCTCGTCGTCGATGTGGATCGGCATGAGGCCGGACTCCGCGTCGCGCAGGCCGACGTCGGTGCGCGCGAACAGCTCCAGCATGGCGGGGAAGGCCGGGTCCTCCGGCTTGGAGAACCGGTAGAACTGCGGCTTTCCGCCGCTCTTCTGCCTGTTCTCGTAGCCGCCCTCCTTGACGAAATCCCAGAAGACGCGGCCGAACTCGGGCGTCAGCGCCTCCACCAAAAGGACCAGGTCGAGGTCCTTGGTGGCCCTGAAGTCCTGCCCGGCCTCGCCGAACAGCAGGTCGCAGGCGCCGCCGCCGATCAGGACGTACTCGCCATCGTGGCCCGCGAAGCGCTCCTTGAACTTATCGATTCCCTTCATGATCGCCTCCAAGCACCCGGGTCAAAACGTTCTCGATCTCGCCCGCGACGCGCGGGTCGTCCCTCTCGTCGGCGGGAAGGGACAGGATGGCCGAAAGCGGGTCGACCGCGCATCCCGGCGCCGGCACGGGCTCGTAGCGCAGCACCTGCACCACGCACGCGGGATCCTCTGGCTCGTCGAGGCCGGTGTCGTGCGCGCCGGCCGCCAGCCGCAGGGCGCGCTCCTGCGCTTTGGTTGCGGCGAAAGTCGGCCAGGGGTCGTCCTGCAGCATCGAGAGTCCGCACAGCGCCGAGATCCCTCCCAGCGGGAGATCCATGTCGGGCACGCGGCCCAGGCGGTGCTCCCTCGCGACCGGGCTCGACATGCGCGGCTCCAAGCGATGCCACATCGCCATCTTGTTCCTGCCGGGGCGCAGCACCCGCCGCCGCCCCTCGGCGGCGACGATCGAGGGGTCGGCGGCCGCGAGCTCGTCGAATGCGCGAGAGGCGGTCATCTTCGCCGCGCCGAGGAGGCCTGCCGCCTGGGTGACGCTGGCGCCGTCGAGGTCGCCGTAGAGCGCCATGAGCGCGAGGCGCTGCGCCTGGGGCGAGAACGCGTCAACGTCTGTCTGCCGCCTGTCGCGCGCGTGGCTCCGCCCGCTGCTCAGCGCGATTCCCAGGAACGGCAGGTACACCTGCTTGTCCGGGGCGATGAAGGGCAGGCCCGCCTCGAGCATCCGCCCGACCCTGTAGCCCGTGGCGCCCTCGAGGGCGAAGGCCACAGGGGTCCCCAGGGCCGCCTCCAGGGCGTCGCGGTGCTTCGCCATGGTCTTCACCGTCGGGCTTTCGACGGGGGAGGCCACGGCGAACGGCACGCCGAAGGCGGTCCACCGCTCCAGGGAGTACAGCCCCCTCAGGTAGAGGGGGAGCCCCGAGGCGTCGACGGGCTCGCGATCGACTCTCGTGTGCAGCGCCTTCTCGACGTACTCCCTCATGCTCTACCCCCTCATGTAACTAAACAATTATCAATATACCATTATGAATGGTACATAGCAAATCAATTAGTTACATTTAATGACGCCTTGCGAGCCCTCGTGGGCTTTCGGAATCGCGATGCGTCTAGCAGGGCGTACCGCTCGTTTTTCCCTGCGTTTTCGTCTTGACAAAAGGGATATCTCACCAGGGGCCGAGATGATCACGAGGTTCCTGGACGCCCTGGAGGATACCGCGAAGAACCCGACATGGCGCCCGGCGGAGCTCCAGGCGATCGACGCGCCGCCGGCACTGGACTACCGGACGCCAGACTATACGGCAAATGCCGCGAAGTACATGGATCTGTACGGCGCCAAGCACCGCGCGGAGGCCAAGTATGCGGAGGCCCTGGAGAGGGCCGAGCAGGCCCGAAGGAATGTCGCCGTCGTCCTCGAGAAGGCATCTCCTGCCACCCTCGCGGCCGCGGCAAAGAAATCGGCGGCCGCCGGCATAGCCGACAGCCGCCGAGACGATCCCGCAAAGACGATCCGTTAGCCGGTAGGCATCGACGCCCTAGTGCTTGATGCCGCCGGCCTCGTCCGCATGCGAACCGGCAGTTCGGTTCGCCGCCGCGCTCGCGGCCTTGGCGAGATCTGCGGGATGCCTGTCGCCGCCATGCGCTTGCGCGCCGTCGTGCGCCGGCGCGCCCTTCACGGGATCGAGCGTCATGGCGTCCCCGTCGAGGTGAACATCGGTCCGATGCACCGGTTCCGAATCGCGCCCGTCGTAGGTGAAGACATGCACCGGCGTCGGGTAGTCATCCTGGAGCTCAGCCGGCGTCGACTCGATGAAGGCGAGCTGCCCGCTGCCCTTCCCATCGGGCAGGTTGATATCCACGCTGATGCCGCCTGCGAACGGCGTGGCGATCAGCTCGCCGAAATCGGTCATTACAGAAATATGCTCGTTCATAACATACGCTCCTTGATGCCCAAATTGCCATCGGATCCGTTTACGCTCCGCGCCGCCGCCCAGGCGGACACGGTGGCATCGGGGAAGCGTCCCCGGGCGCGGCTGAAATCGGGCGCGACGGTCTCGCACCAGCAGAAGTCGTAGCCGCAGGTCCACACCTTCTCGCCGCCCATCTCGACGGGCACCGACATGTGTACGGGCGTGCCGTCGAAGGCCTCGATCACGCGCTCGCCGTCGAACAGGACGGGGAAATCGTCCCCATCGTCGATCAGCTGCGCGACGATCTGCTCGATGGACTCGCGCGGGAAGTAGTAGATCGGGCCGTAGTTCCAGCCGACCCCCATGGGGTCGCAGTAGGCGCGGAGTCCGTCCGGGTCCCCGGTGCGCTCCGCGTAGATGCCGTCGATATCGACATGGCATGCGAAGAGGCAGTCGGCGCCGCAGGTCTCCCCGACGGGAGCCCGCTCGGCGACCTCGGTGAAATACGAGTCCAGCCACCTGGCCGCGGCGGAGCGCATCCCCGCGTTTTCCCTCAATGCCCCGACGATGCCGTCGCAGGCAAGGCAGCCCCGGATGATATCGCCCCGGGTTGCGCCCCGGGGGAGCATGAAGGCGGGGTCGTCTGGACCGAAGCGGCAGGCGACCTCGTCGCCACGGCGCTCGAGCTCGATGGCACCCTGCGCACGGGCGATATAGATATCCTCGAAGGTGGGGAAATCGGGTTTACGGGAGAAGTAGTCCATGCAGATCGCCCTTCTAGATATGGAGCCCGGTGCCGCCATCGGCCCCGCCTGCGGTATTTGCAGCCGCAGCCCTCGCGCCCTCGAACAGGCACTCTGGGATACGCCCGGGAATTACCTTCCTATCTACCCTTTTTGCGTTTGCCCGATACGCCTTCACGGCCTGGACCACATCGTCGACGCCTCTGGCGGCCTTCTCGCTGTACGAGGGGGCGCACTCGATCCAGGCGGGACAGTTCACGACGAGCTCCTTGACGGATTCGATGTCGTTCGCCACGAGCCCGGCGGAGAGCCCGTCTGGGTCCATGCCCACTGCGTCCTCGAACCAATCGAGGCGGTTGAGGCACGAGCCGTCCCAGCCGTCGTCGAACCCGAAGGAGGGCACGTCGTTCAACGTGACCCCGCCGAAGAGCTCGAAGAATTTGCCCGGGAGCCCGTCGCCGCCGAAGGCGGCGAACACGTTCAGCAGGTAGCCGTTGTAGGACGGGTCGGGGTCGACGGCGTCGGGGCACCAGTAGTACCCGACCGGTAGGCTCTCGATATCCTCGATGGGCCCGCGGACCAAGTACGAAGGGCTCTCGAAGCGCCTGAGCGCCGCCGTGATCTCCTTTGCATCGCACGTCTCGCCGTCGGGACCGCAACCGGGGTTGAAGCATCGCGCCCATGCGGCGGCGGTGGCGGTCGTCTCGCTTGCGATCCAGTCGCTGAGCGCCATGTCGTCCGGGAAGGTGACATCCACGGTGGAGTCCACGGCCATGTCCATCCAGGACCAATCGGGGTCCCCGGCCGCGTAGCGCTCGGGGCTGTCGAGCCCGATCCCGAGCCTCACGTCGTAGCTTCCGTCATCGAGGCGGCTGATAAGGATGCCCGGCTCGTACTGGCGCCCGGAGTACCCGAACGGGCACCAGAGGAAGCCGTTCTCCGCGTCCAGGTCGCGCAGCGTCGGCGAGCCCTCGATGAGCTGATAGGTCTCTTCCATGGCTATGCCTCCCTTCCTAGTGCTTGATGCCGTCGGCGCCGACGGTGTCGGGCTTGCCGCTCTTGGCGGCGGCCTCCTTGGCAGCCGCGGCGACGTCGCCGGGCAAATGTGCGGAGGCCTCGGCAGTCAACTGCCCCTCGAGCACCATGTCCCCGTCGAGATGCACGTCGGTGCGGTGATCGGGCTCCTCGTCGCGGCCGTTGTAGGTGAAGGCGCGGACGGGCGTCGGATAGAGGTCGTTGGCACCCGGGTCCGCATCGATGAAGGCGATATCCGCGCACTTGCAGCCGGAAATGTCGATGCCGACGCTGATGCCGTCCTCCTTGGCGTTGGCGATGAGCTCGCCCGCCTCGGTCTGCACGGAGAGGGCTCCGGCACCGACTCCCATACGCTCCTCGAGGGCGGTGATGACGTCGCCGTATCGCCCGATGTGCTCATCGTCGATAAGGCCGCATGACAGGTCGTAGCTCGCCATCGCGGCGGCCATGAGGGCGCCGGTCATGCTGGCGCTGCCCTCTGCGATTCGGATATCCGCCGGATCGGTATGTTCCGCGGTATAGCGCATCTCGTCGTAGATGGCCGCCTTCTCTTCCAGCTTTCCGACCTGGCTCTCGATTTGTTCCACCTTCTTGTGGAGCGGTTCGTTGTAGAGGCGCTTGAGGTCGCGGTTGAAGGTCGCGATGCGTTCGTCCAGCTCTTCGCTCGGCCCATCGATATTCCTTGCGATCTCGGCGAAAACGATGCCCTGCATGAGCATCAACGCGATCCCGGCGCCTCGCACCTCGTCCATGGGGGTCTCGTTGACCTCCATGAACGAATCGAACGTCTCGGCCTTGCGATGCTCTTCGGCTGCAAGCAACTCGTCATAGCGCACTTGCTCGGAAGGGGAGACCACCTCATCGAACTGTTCCCGCCAGTCGCGATCGACGGCGCAGTCCGGATGGTCGCCGAGGAAGATCAGTCTGCTGCACTCGTCCTCATCATGATGAAGCCAAAGGTCATATACGGCATCGTAATCCACGCCCGTGATGGCGGCGATCTTGGAGAATACGTTCTCGCGCACCAGGGAGTCCCCGACGCCGAGATACTTATAGATATCGCCTCCGTCCGCCATGCATTTCACGGCGCCGGCAAAGGTGGCGAGCGGGTTGATCCTGTAACCGAGCTCATCGGATGGAAAGGCCCGGATATACCAATCGCGGATACTAGACTTGAAATTGAAATGCTTCTTGCTCATTTCGCCAGCTCCAAAAAAGAGGGTCGGCCAGATACACCGAAGATGCTACCCACATCGCCCATCAACGAGAACGGCCCTTCCCGAACGGGAAGGGCCGCCAACTGACCGCGGCGAAACTAAGAAGGCGCTAGATATGCTTGCCGCTGCCGGCCCCATCGGCCGACACGTTGGCACTGGCCGCTTTCTTGGCCGCCGCAACTATGTTAGTTGGGCTGTTCTTAGCATTGCTCCGCTTCTCGATATCGGCAACGGCCTCTCTGGCGACGGCAAAACGAGGGTGAGTAAATGCACCAAGGCAACAAGCCAAGATATAACGACGTGAAAACGGATGAGAGGTATAGACGGATTCGAAATGCATCTTATCCGTCGTCGGCTTCGCGCAGTCAAGCGCTTGAAGAACGAAGTCCGCCTGTATGAACGCCAACTGGACCTGGCAGGCCGCGAACAGCTCGGTGGCATGGCTCCGAACGGCCTCGAGGTTGTAGTGCTCGGCGTGGCGATCGCAATAGACCGTATTGATGGCATCGATAGCGATAGAATCGGTGCGCCACTCGAGATTGGGCAGGACTCGCTCCGCAATACCGTAGAGAACAGGGTCGTCAAGGGATGACATAACCTCGTTCAGCATAGCGTGATTTGCGATGGCGAAGGCCTTGCCGAAATCGATATCGACAGTGGAAATTCGCCTAGATCTGGGCTCGATCACGAGCTTGGCGGCCTCAATGAGGCGCAGTTCGTTCTCGCCGATGAAATCGCTATTCATCGGCGCCTCGTGACAGACATTTGAAACGGTCTCGTAACTCTCCCCGGTGATCTCAGCCAGTTTCGCGAGCACGATGTTGCCGAAAATCTCGCTATTGGAACCGATAAGGTCGTTCAAATCGACACCGTTCGCCATGCCCACGACGACGTCTGCGAACGTGATATCGGGACGAGTCCACACCTGGAAGCTATTCCTCGGGCAGAAGTCCCTATACCAATCGAGGACGCTCGAATCGAGTTCGTATTGTTTTGCCGCCATAAACCATCAGCTCCAAAAACAAGTCAGCCAGATACATAGAAGATGCTACCCGCACCGTCCGACAACGAGAACGACCCTTCCCGAATGGGAAAGGCCGCCATTAATCGACAATGAGAACGGTCCGCACTAGATACGCTTCCCGCCGCCACTGCCGTCACCCGATAGCTTCGCCGCGGCCGTCTTCTTGGCCGCGGCGGCCATATCGGCAGGGTTGTAGGCCTTCTGAACGGGACGCACGTAGGTGGCCTTCATCTTTTCCGGTTCCTCGACGCCCACGATAGTGAAGTCCCCGTTGACCGTCTTGCCGACCATGCCGCACAGCTCCTCCGCGGTATAGCCGGAGAAGAAGATCTGTTCGTCGATATCGAGCGGTTCCGTGTCCTGCTCGCAGAAGAGTCGATATTGGGCGGTACCGGGCTCGTCCGGGAAACTGACCCACGCGGGGATGACCGTGACCTCGGTCACGGCATTCTTGGCCGCCTCCGCCTGAACGCTGGGTTCGGGTACGACATCGGTGGCCTTGGGGATCGGGAGCGCTTCGCGGCCCTTGAGCCCCGGCGCCTCGATGCCGAGCCTGACGCACGCGCGCGCCGCCAGGCGGTCGAGCCCGATATTCTCTGCGAACTCGCGGGCCTCCTTGCCGTCGAGGGTCCAGAAGTCCGGTCCGATGGTGGCGCCGGACCAGGAATCGGCGTTGAGGTCATACCCGATGGTCGTCTCATGGCAGAAGAGCTTCCTGCCGTCCACATCGGGGGCATGCGTGATGGGGGAGAAGTTCAGGATGATGTTATGCTCACCCGACGGGAAATCGATGCCGATGGCGTCGACGGAAAGCGAGTCGGGATAGCCCGTTCCCCAACCGTAGCCGAGGCCGGAGAAATCGACCCTACCGAGCCCGTGGACCGCCTGCTCTTTTTTCATGGGGACGACCTTCGACGTTGTCTCCGACTTCTTTGTCTTGCCGACCACGGCCGTGTCACCGAGCCCGAGTTCGCGGCGGCGCGGGACCATCCTCTCGTTGAAGGCGAGCACCGCCGCGCGGCACTCATCGGCTCCCGCGGACGGGATGATCGGGCGCCCGTCCAGCTTCGCGATCTCCTCAGAGTCCATGAGCGTGAGGTTTTGGAAGAATGTCCTCGCCTCGACCTCGGAAAAGTCCGCCATCGTGCTCTCGCAGAGCCAGTCGCGGGCGGTGTCGTGGTCGGTGAACTGGTCAGCGTCCTCGATGATGGCGAAACAGCGCGAACGCACCTCGTTGTTGCCGAGCCCGTGGTCCCAGTCGTCGGCCAGGATGCGCGCTCCCACCGTGAACGCGTCGGGGAAGTACGCCTCATGGTCGCGGCGCTCCGCGGGCGTGTCGTCGTCCCAGTCGAGCAGCATGCCGTCAAAAAGCCCGCAGGTCCCGGTGGGGTCGAGCTCCATTTCTGTATAGTCCCAGCCCAACTCCTCGACGTTGCCGGAAGACATCACGTTGACGGCGGTGAAGCCGTTGCAGACGACCGCCGCCCACCTGTCGAGCTCGTATTTCTCGGCCATGGCCATATCCTTTCAAACGCGCTTTTACAGCTTGATCGCGCCGGCATCCCCGGTGCCGTCGCCGGCGGAACACCCGGCGGCTTTCTTCGCGGCCGAGGCGGCCTTGCCCGGGACGGGCTTCTTCTCCTCGTCGGCGAGCTCGCGCATGAAGTACCGATAGCACCACGCTTTCGCCTCTTCGGCGGAGGCGAAACGGGTTCCCGCATCCTTGCCGACAGTCTCTCCCGCCGAGACCATGACCTTATAGGGCTTGTCCGTGCCGCTGGTTTCACAGTAGATATCGAACACCGTCTCCCCGAAGCGGTAAGACTCCTGCGCCGCGCCGTAGGCACGCTCCGCGAAATGCGGCAGCGAGCACGGCCCGACATCGGACACATCGTAGAGGTTGCCGAGGAGGATATGGAAATCATCTAGGTCCATCTTGCCGGGCGCGTAGCGCTCGCCTCCGAGCCTGAACCCCTTGCCGTCGAACGATACCCCGGAGATGAGCCGCACGTCCAGGTAGGCGGTGCCGTCATGGTGGGACGCCTCGATGCTGAACGTGCCGTTCGTGTCGACGATGCGGTCGATTTGGCAATCCACGAGGGCATCCGCGCTGCCCTTCCCGTCGATGAGGTCGCGCAGCGAGTTGGCCGCGACGAGGCCGCGGGAGGGAACGTCCCAGCGCCCGACCGACCCCATGGCGACCACGGAGATCTCAGCCGGGTGCTCCGGGTCGTCGCCGCACTTCAGCTCGCGGAGCATGGAATCAAAGTTGGCGATCTCGTCGTCGAGATAGAGGTCGATGTCCCTGTCGAGCGCATCGCGGACCTCCTTCATGAGCTCGTCGGAGTACAGCACTTCGCCCACGTCGACTCCGTGCTCCTCGGCGACCTCGAAGGCGTAGTCTTTCTCCGCCTCATCGGAGAGGTAGTAGGCCCGGTCGTAGAGGACGCGTTCCGCGGGCATGAAGAGATTCATGGCGAAGTCCTTTCGGTTGGAAACGAAGGCACGGGACCGGTCCGGTCACCGCTATAGACCGATAGTACCCGCCCGAATCGCCAACAGTCATGGCCACGCACCCTCTTTCCCGAACGGGAAGTCGACAGGCCTGCTGAGGTCTTGAACGCAAAAGGCCCCGGACCCAAAAATGAACTGCCTCCCATTTCTGCAAAGGACCCCGTTTCCTGAACGGCAAAAGAAGTG
>OLOA01003634.1_pt1 | contig 12437 bp, 9 predicted proteins | sample 1672201 | NCBI WGS metagenome assembly OLOA01 (sample SAMEA3136658, study PRJEB25190) | human gut metagenome
GCCTGAATTGTCTCCGGACGGCAGCGCATTTACGAATGCGTAATTCGGAAATCCCGCCGCGGTGAGCGCGTCGGTCTGCTTTGCGGAAGCGTCGGCATCCGATCCGTCGAGAAGTACCCGCAGTCCGTATACGCCGAACGATCCGGATATCTTATCGAGAACGTCGGATATCACCTGCCCGGCCTCGTCGGCGCTGCCGTATTTTTCGCTCATGTCGATCGAAAGAAAGTCGGCGTAGCTTGAGAACAGCTCAAGCTGAGGCGAGAGCGACGGCGTTTCGTAAATTTCCCGTCCGAACGATATTCCGAGCAGGGAAGAGCCTTTCTTTTCGGCGAGTGTGCCGAGATATTTCAAAACAGCCTTCGAGGTGTCCGAGTCTATCCGATTCTCTTTTACGGGGAGGACCGCTATGATCTCGTCGAAGCCCGCCGCCGCCGCGTCTGCACAGACCAGCGCGTCTATCGCGGCGGAAATTTCGTTTTCCGAAAAGTCCTCCGATGTGAAGATCACGGCGCTTGCGCGCATGGAGAGCGCGTGCGCCTTTGAGACTGCCGAGGTGATAAAATCAAGCTTCTTTGATGCGGGGCTTTTCTGCTTGGTGAACGATGAAACCGCGTCCGACGCATATGTCAGATACCCGTCGCGCCCGGTCAGAACCACCGTAATTCCCGTGTATTTGCCTTCGGAATAAGCCGATACGGCTTCGCTTTGTGCCGCCTCATCCGCAAACGAGTCCGGCACTATGCATGCGCTCTTTACCTCCACGCTTTTTGAAAAAGAGGTGGTTATCTCGCTTTCCTGTCCGTCTCCGTCGGAGCTGTGCGTCCGTCCCGCTCCGGAATAGTCGCTTCCGGCAGTGCCCTCGGCCTTCGACTTCAGATAATTTCCGTATGCAAGAGTAAGGGCCGATATTACGATGAGGCTCACAAGAACAACGAGAACGCGCAGAAGAATCTTTTTCTTTACACTGCCGGTGTAACTGTTATGATAATTCATCTTTCGGACAATCCTTCCCCGTCACCCGGACGGATTTATTTCATGGTGTATACGGTATATTCGGAGCAGAGCGGCTCTTTCTCGAGAGTTATCCCGGCGACGGCATCCTCTATTTTGCGGCGGAATACACCCTCGCGGTAGGTGTCGAACAGAGTGGATTCGTTTTCGTCGATATATGAGCTTTCCTTTTCCGCTCTCATGAGTATGCGGCAGCCGTCGCCGCCCTCGATCACGCCGCTTATTTCGCCGATCCCGAGTGAGAACGCCGCATCCTCAAGCGCGATATCCCATATTCCGCGGGTTATATAGTAGCCGTCGCTGTTCTTGAACATGAACAGCGATTCCCCGTTTTTGTTTACATACGAATCAAAGTCCGCACCCGCGCGAAGAGCTTCCTCCGCCTCGTCGGCAAGTGCGCGGCATTCTCCGGCGGAATGCTTCTGAACCGAGAACATAATCTCCTTTATACGTATGAATTCGTCGGAGAAGTATATCTCCCGCAGCTTTTCACGGTCGGTGACGATCTCACCCGAGTTAAGCATCGCCTCATATATTTCGGAATATACGGTGTCAAATACGGCTACAGTGTGTGCGACGGTCTTTGTCATATGCTCGTCCTCGAGAGCCTTTTTGTAGGCGCGTTTGCTTTCGTAGGAGGCTTCCTGCGATTCAACGGCGGCGTTCGCGCTTTCGATGATCGCTTCGTTTTCGATATCGATCCCGTATTCCTTTGCGAGGGCGAATACCGCGTAAAGGGATTTTATACTTTCGTCGGCTTCGGCGAGAATGCTTTCGTTGAGCGCTTTCCCCTCGTCCGACGCGATGAATTCGTCGGTGATCTCGAGCCCTGCGTTTTCCTTTCTTTCGTCGAGAGCCTTCAGCGCAAAGTAGCGCCATGTTTCATATGTTACGCTGTATCCGCCGCAATTCATTACGACCGCGGATTCCTCCTTTGAGCTTTTGAAGCTCGTGCAGGCGGCGAGCGATAATATCATGACGGCGCAGAGCACTGCGGAAATGATCCGTTTCATTGTTACCTCACAGATAATAACACATTTATATCTATTATTTTACCAAACGCGCGCGCATAATGAGTTAACAAATTGTTAATGAAAGTTCGATGATAAAAAAAGCTTATAATTTCTTGACCGCGGGAAAAGGATATAGTATAATAATATTGCAGAAAATTTGATTATGCGGAAAATGCGCGGCGATTGTCGGAGGAGGCGGATTACCATGGTGCGTATAACCGGAGTTTCCGCCCGCTCGAGGGCGCACTCTGCCGGACTCGGAACGGGGGATATCCTCGTTTCGATAAACGGTCATGAGATATCGGACGTGCTCGACTACAGATTCTATCTCACGGAGAAGACCCTCGATATAGTTTACCTCCGCGACGGGAAGAAGCATGCCGTTTCCCTGAAGAAGGATATGTACGACGATATCGGACTTGACTTTGAAACTCCGCTGATGGATAAGAAGCATTCGTGCGAGAACAAGTGCATATTCTGTTTTATAGATCAGAATCCGCCCGGAATGCGCGAGAGCATATATTTCAAGGACGACGATTCACGCCTGTCGTTTCTGCACGGGAATTACATCACGCTCACGAATCTGAGAGATCACGATATCGAGCGTATAATAGAAATGCATATGTCGCCCGTCAATGTCTCGGTTCACACGACGAATCCGGAGCTTCGGCGGATGATGATGCACAATAAGCGTGCCGGAGAGGTGCTCGGATATCTGCGCCGTCTTGCCGACGGCGGAATCAAGCTGCGCGGGCAGATCGTTCTCTGCCGAAACGTAAACGACGGCGCGGAGCTTGACCGGACGATGCGCGATCTGTACGGACTTTATCCGGCGATGGACAGCGTATCCGTGGTTCCTGCGGGAATGACGGCGTACCGGAAGGGGCTTTATCCTCTTGAGAATTTTACCGATGAGGAATGCGCCGGTGTCGTGCGCCAGGTAACCTCGTTTGCCGATGGCTGCGAGAGGGATTGCGGCGAGCGGATATTCTATCCGTCGGATGAATTTTACCTCCGCGGCAAGGTTGAGTTTCCGCCGTATGAGACGTGGGGCGAGTTTTCGCAGATCGAGAACGGAGTCGGGATGATAGCTTCATTCGACCACGAGCTCGGATGTGCGCTTGAAATGCTTGACGACAACGACCGCGAGTCGGTGCGCGACGTGTCCGTCGCCACGGGAGAGGCTGCATACGATTTCATCTGTTCGATGGCTGGGCGGATAAGCCGCGAATGCCCGTCGGTGAAAATCCGCGTATTCGAAATAAAGAACAACTTCTTCGGCGGCGGAGTCACCGTGACCGGGCTGCTCACGGGGCAGGACCTTTACGAGCAGCTGAAGGATGAGGAGCTCGGAGACGAGCTTATCCTTTCATCGTCGATGCTGAGAAGCGAGGGCGATATGTTTCTCGATTCCTCGACTCCGGAGGAGCTTTCGGAGAAGCTCGGGATAAAGATATCGTTTTCGGATAACGACGGCGCGTCGTTTTTGTTCTCGGTTCTCGGAGAGCCGTAAATAATCGAAAATAACAGGAAAGATAAGGATTAATTATGTCAAAGCCCGTTTTAGCAATAGTGGGACGCCCGAACGTGGGCAAAAGCACGCTTTTCAATAAGCTTATAGGCGAGCGGCGTGCGATCGTCGAGGACATCCCCGGAATTACAAGAGACCGCATCTACGGAGAGACCGAGTGGCGCGGCAGAAAGTTCATAGTTATCGATACCGGAGGAATCGAGCCCAAGACCGACGATATCATCCTGCGCAAAATGAAGGAGCAGGCGCAGATCGCTATAGATACGGCGGACGTCATTCTTTTTATGTGCGATATACGCAGCGGACTTGTCGCGGACGACAGGGACATTGCGGTCATGCTTAAAAAGAGCGGCAAGCCGGTCGTGCCGTGCATAAACAAGTCGGATAAGATCGGCGATGTCGATGCGGGATTTTACGAATTCTACGAGCTCGGATTCTCGATAGATCCGATCCCGCTTTCCTCGATCCACGGAAGCGGAAGCGGCGACGTGCTCGACGCGGCGTGCGAGGCACTCGGCGAATGGGAGGACTCCGAGGACGACGGCGATGTTATCAATGTGGCGGTCATCGGAAAGCCTAACGCGGGCAAAAGCTCGCTTGTCAACCGCATCCTCGGCAGCGAAAGAATGATCGTGTCCGATATCGCGGGAACAACTCGCGACGCGATAGATACGCCTTTTGAAAACGAAACCGGAAAATACAATTTTATCGACACCGCAGGTATCAGACGTCAGTCGAAGGTTGACGACAGGATCGAGAAATACAGCGTGCTGCGCGCGCGCCTTGCCGTCGAGAGGGCGAACGTCTGCATTCTCATGATCGACGCGACACAGGGGATCACCGAACAGGACGAGAAGATTGCCGGGATCGCACACGAGGCGGGCAAGGCGACGATAATCGCGGTCAACAAATGGGACCTTATCGATAAGGACAACAGCACGGTAAACGAGTTTACGAAGAAGGTATACGACGCGCTTTCATATATGACGTATGCTCCGCTTCTCTTCATTTCCGCGCAGACGGGGCAGAGAGTCGATCGGCTTTTCGAGCAGATTAAGTATGTCTATGCACAGTCCGTCATGAGAATCTCGACCGGAATGCTCAACGATATGCTTTCCGACGCGGTGAACAGGGTTCAGCCCCCCACGGATAAGGGACGCCGCCTGAAGATATACTATATGACGCAGGCATCGGCCGCGCCGCCGACGTTTGTCGCGTTCTGCAACAACTCGGAGCTGTTCCATTTTTCGTATCAGAGATATATAGAAAACTGCCTGCGCAAGACCTTCGGCTTCCGCGGAACGCCGATACGGATAATCGTCCGTCAGCGCGGTGACAGCGAAGAATAAAGATCATCGGAGGAACTTGTTTTGGAGATTTTATTACAGTCGGCAGCGTCTGCCGAAGCGCTCGATCTTGAGAGCCTCGGCCGTATCGTGATCGGACGGTCGGGAAGCTATATTGCGGACTGCGCGAGCCGCGGCTCCTTCGGCGCGGTGTTCTGGGTTGTGACCGTTTTTTCCGTGCTTGCGCTTCTCGTCGTTCCGTATTTTCTCGGAAGCATAAATTTCGGGATTATAATATCAAAGCTCTTTCACGGCGAGGACATCCGTGAATACGGCAGCGGCAACGCCGGAATGACGAATATGCTCCGCACATACGGCAAGCGCGATGCCGCGATCACACTTATCGGAGACGCGCTTAAAGCCGTGGTCGCCGTGATCCTCGGAAGGATACTGTTCGGAATAAGCGGAGGATATGTCGCGGGGCTCACCTGCATCCTCGGTCACGCGTTCCCGTGCTACTATAAGTTCAAGGGCGGAAAGGGCGTGGTCGTTACCGCAGCGACGATCGCGGTGATCGATTGGAGAATATTCCTCGTGCTTCTCGGGATTTTCATCCTCGTCGTCGCATTTTCAAAGTACATATCGCTCGGATCCGTCTGCGGAATGCTTGTTTTCCCGCTTCTTGTGCAGGTGTGGGATCGCGGACTCAGCATAAATGTCCTGCTTTCGTGCTTGATTTCGGCTCTCGTCATATTCCTTCACCGCGGAAACATCAAGCGTATATACAACGGTACGGAATCGAAGCTCTCCCTGTCAAAGACGGATAAGCACAAAAAGTCGGAATAAAAACGCACACATTCCGAAGAATGTGTGCGCATCCGGTATTCATATTGTGTAGAGCGTCAGTTCCCACGCGGGGACACATCGCGGACGGCGGAGCCTGAACCGATATCCCGGATTCATCGAATTTATGAGAAGCGGCAGGGCGAAGATGTCCTCCGTTCGGTGGTACAGCGCGACCGAAAGCGGGCACATCGTCCGGGCAATCGTTTCGCGGCTTCCGATGAGCGCATCGCGCTCCCCTCCCTCCACGTCGTACTTTATGAAAAGTTCTCTGCCGACCGATGCTTTTGCGATCTCGGTTTCGTCGATGCGGACGACGTCGCATTCGACCTGCTTGGCACGGCGGTTTTTGCCTCCTGCGGCGCTTGCACGGCTTGACGACGACATGAAAACGGTTTTCCCGCTTTCACTTCCGACGGCGGCGTTCACCGCAAGACAGCGCGGATCGGATTCGGCAAATGCCGAAAGATGCTTGAACGTGCGCGGATCGGGCTCGATGCACATGATCTCATCGATGTTTTCAAGCTCCGACAGAAACAGCGATGCGGTGTCGCCGCGAAATGCTCCGCAGTCGATGACGCGCCGTACACCGTGCGGCACAAGCTCGCGGACGGATTCGCGGACCTCCTGCGTCCTCAAAAGATACGCCGGGTCTCCCGAAAGCCGCACCGCAAGCATTTCAAAGAAAAGCTCTCGTGAGTATTCCTCGTCGAATAGGGAATATGCCTCTTCGATCTCACTGCGGTGAGCGGCGGCATAGTCGGCGTTGAACAGCTCGTCCGCGAGACTGCGGCAGAAAAGAGGCACTTCGGGAATATAGAGCGTGTGGCGGCGTCCGAGCTCCCCGAGAAACGAGAGAACCTCCTCCCTCGGAGAACCGAACGCGCACAGGATGACGATGTCATCGCCGTATTCCGATACGGTGTCCGAATACGATCGCACTTTCATCCCGCGGAACGTGCGGTCCCGCACGAATCCGTCGGACGCGAAAACTCCCTCGCACGGGATCTCATACATGCTCATTGCGTCAAGTATCTTGTCGGCACCGTTGCCGGTTCCGTAGAGAAATATCGGGCGGCTTTCGTCCCGGAGGCGTTCCGGCAGATCCGGAACCGACATGAGTTTTTCGAAAATCATAATATTCTCACATGATAAAGAAAGGATTGGAATTTATGGACTGCCTGTTTTGTAAGATAATTGCGGGGGAGATCCCGTCGAAGAAGGTGTACGAGGACGATCAGATATTGGCTTTCCACGATATAAACCCAGAAGCGCCCGTGCATGTGCTTATCATTCCGAAAAAGCATATTGGCTCGGCGGATGAAGTGGATTCGTCAAATTCGTCGTACGTTGCCACAGTGTTCGAGAAGATTCCCGAGATCGCAAAGACGCTCGGTGTGACAAACGGATACCGCGTCATCACGAATGTCGGAGAGGACGGAGGACAGAGCGTTCATCACCTCCATTTCCATCTTATCGGAGGGACGAAGCTTCCGCTTCATGTTTTCCCCGAGAACGAGCGCTGAGCAGACGCAGATAAATAATGAGGGTTGCCGGATACGGAATTTCCGTTTCCGACAACCCCGTTTTTTGTTCCGAAGGTGTAATTATTTCGTGAATTCGGCGTATATTGCCCGTATAGCCTCTTCAAAGTCGTGCTCGTCAACTCCGACCACGATATTGAGCTCCGACGACCCCTGATCGATCATGCGGATGTTGATCCCCGCGCTTGCCATTGCGTTGAATATGCGCGCCGCGGTACCCTTTGCCTTTACCATTCCGCGTCCGACGACCGCAATCAGCGCGAGACCGTTCTCGAACGAGAGAAGATCGGGCGTGACCGATTTCTGTATTGAATCAAGCACGCGGTCCTTGACGGGAGTGATGTCCGCGGTTGATATGAGGACGCTCATCGTGTCGATACCGGAGGGGAGATGCTCAAAGCAGAGACCGCAGTTCTCGATCGCTTCAAGCACACGCCTGCCGAAGCCGATCTCCGCGTTCATCATGTCCTTTTCGAGCGTCAGAACCGTAAAGCCTTTTTTGCCGGCAATACCGGTCAAGATGCTGACGATTCCCGTGATCACCGAATCCTCGTATGTGTCGGAGGATGCCACGATCATCGTTCCGGGATCGGACGGATCGTTGGTGTTTCTGATGTTTATCGGGATACCCTCGCGCCGAACGGGGAAGATCGCGTCCTCGTGGAATACCATTGCGCCCATGTACGAAAGCTCGCGCAGCTCCGCGTATGTGATGACATCGATGCGGCGCGGATTTTCCACGATGCGCGGATCGGTCATGAAGAATCCGGACACGTCGGTGAAATTCTCGTAGAGATCGGCGCCGGCTGCACGGGCGACGACGGAGCCGGTCACGTCCGATCCGCCGCGCGAGAAGGTCTTGACCGTGCCGTTCGGCATCGAGCCGTAGAATCCGGGAATGACGGCGTGGGTGTGCTTTTTGAGAAGCTCTTTCAGCACTTCGTTTGTGCCTTCGTCGTCGAAGCTTCCGTTTTCCCTGAAATAGATGACATACGCGGCATCTATGAAATCGTATCCGAGAAGCTTTGCGAGAATGATTCCGTTGAGGTATTCTCCGCGGCTTGCCGCATAGTCGCGTCCCGCGTGATGCGTGATCGAATTCCTGATCTGGTCGAATTCGGAGGAAAGATCGAGGTCAAGCCTGAGCCCGTCGATGATCGACGTATAGCGCTCGGTTATCCGGTCGAACACGGGATCGATGTCCTCGCCCGAACGGACCGCATCGTAGCAGGCGTACAGAAGGTCCGTTACCTTGTCGTCTCCGGGAAAGCGTCTGCCCGGTGCCGAGGGTACGACATAGCGCCGCGCCTCTTCCGCTTCAACGATTTTTTTCACCTGAAGAAAATGCTCCGCATCTGCAAGAGATGAGCCGCCGAATTTGAGGACCTTTATATCGTTCATTTGATGATTTCCTTTCAAAACACTGCATGACTTTTCTGTACAGTATCTATATATTATATGTGATGTACCGATTTTTGTCAAGGGCGGAGGTGCCGAAATTCCGCCTAAATCCGCATATTTCGCTGCTGCGTCTTGACATTACCCTCTTTATGATGTAAACTGTAATCCAAGGAATATAGGAACGGAGGCGGCGGCGTGGGGCATATAACGGATAAAGTAAAAGGCGCGGCAGGTTTTTTTCGCAGGGCGTTCGGCTTTTTCGGCGAATACGGTATCGCCGGATGCGCCCTGCTGTCGCTCGCTCTTGAATTTGTGATCGAGTGCCTTTCACATAAAGGCATAATCTCCGCTCTCTGGTTTACAATCTCGTCTCTTCAGTTTTTTATAATCGGATTTGCCGTAATCGCCGTTACGATGTCCGCCGCGCTGTTCTTCAAACGGAGATGGTTTGTTTACGCGGCTGTCGCAATACCGTGGATGACCTTCGGAGTGACGCAGCGCGTGCTTATGGGGATACGAGCCGAGCCTTTTGCGGCGGTCGATTTCGTGATTCTTATGTCGGCTTTCCGCCTGGTGCCGTCATATATAGGTGTCGGCGGGATCATTCTTTCACTCGGCGCGATAGGTGCGGCGGTGTTCGGGGCGGTCATCCTATTCAGACGTGCGCCGAAATGCGAGCCGTGTCCGAAAAAGGCAATTGCCTTTATTCTCTCCTGCGCGCTTGTGATCCTTTTCGGATATGCGGGAGGCAGCTTTGTCCCGGAGCTTGAGTTTTCGTACGAAGATGCGGTCGAGGCATACGACCGATACGGCTTTACATACTGCTTTACAAGATCTTTTTTCGATTTCGGTGTCGAGGAGCCCGACGAGTATTCCGAGGAGAGCGTGAAGGAGCTTCTCTCGAAGCTTTCCGATGAAAAAGACGATGCGACAGATTTTGCATCGTCGCCGAACGTCGTTTTTCTTCAGCTTGAATCCTTCTTTGATCCGTCATATATAAACGACCTTGAGATGACGGAAAATCCGCTTCCCAATTTCACCGCTATGAAAGAGAACTTCACCTCGGGAAAGCTCCATGTGAACACGATAGGCGGCGGGACCGCGAATACGGAGTTTCAGGTGCTCTGCGGAATGAATCTCTCGCATTTCGGAATATGCGAATACCCGTATTCAACGATCCTTGATAACAAGACAGCGCCGTCTCTTGCAACGGTATTTACATCGGTCGGATACACGGCGTGCGCGATGCACAACCACACAGCAACCTTCTACGGCAGAAACAGCGTCTACGCAAATCTCGGATTCGATACGTTCGTGCCCGTCGAGTACATGAACGGCGTCGAATACAATGCGATCGGGTGGGAGAAGGACTCCGTGCTGACATCGCAGATAACTGATGCGCTTGAATCGAGCGCAGGACGGGATTTTGTCTTTGCGGTGTCCGTCGAGGGACACGGCAACTATCCCGATTACGATACGGTCGGTGAAAACGGGATACACGTCTCCGGCGTGACGTACACCGAAAGCCGATACAGGATGGAGTACTATGTAAATACGCTGAAGAGCATGGACGATTTTCTCGGCTCGCTCACCGAAGCGCTTGAAAAGTATCCGGAGCCCGTTATGCTTGTCGTCTACGGCGATCACATGCCGTCGCTCGGGCTTACGGAAAACGATATCTCCTACGGCAGTCTTTATTATACGGAATACGTGATTTGGACGAATTACGAATCGGAGAGGGAAGTGCGCGATATCGAATCGTACAAGCTCGGAAGCCTTGCACTTTCGAAGCTCGGTATCCGCGGAAACGCGATAAACAGGCTTCACAATGAAATGTCCTTTTCTGGCGGCGATTTTCAGGAGAAGCTGAAGCTTCTCGAATACGATATCCTTTACGGGGATAATTTCAGCACGGAAGCTTTCGTTCCCGACATGAAGTTCGGACTTCACGATATCCGCATCACGTCGTGCGTGATGCGCGATTCCCTTGTGGTCTACGGCGAAAACTTTACTCCGTTTTCTGCGGTGTTCGTGAACGGTGTGAAGCGGACTACGGAATTCGTAAGTCCGAATATGCTCGTCTGCCCTTCGGTCAGACTGAGCATGGGGCAGGAGATCTCCGTTTCGCAGATAAGCGGATCGGTGACTAAATTGCCCGGAAGCAAAAGCATAAGGTACGGCAAATGAATCGGGGTACGGCACACTGTGCCGTACCTTATTTTGTTCGCCGCTCTTTCGCGCGTGCGCCGAGCCTCCACCGCGCCGCCATGTGCGGCAATCTTCCTCTCGGAATCGTCGGAGAACGAGAATCTTTTGCGGGCGATATACGGATATTTTTCGTATTTCTCTTTATTTTGGGCGAATGATATGATATAATATCTTGAATAACATCTGCCGGAGCGAAAATGCCTCGCGCGCTGCGTGCGTTCGCTGTCTTTTGCGGACATTCGCTCCGCTTTGCCGCAAGGCGTTATTCGGTGTCACGGCATAATCGGCGATACAACTTTCAACGAAAGGTTTTCTCATATATGTGCGGATTTGTAGGCTTTACCGGGAATATAGTAAACAGAGATAAAATACTGCGGAACATGGCGAACCGCATCATTCACCGCGGTCCCGATATGGAGGGCTTCCATATGAGCGGAAACGAGCCCTCCGATTCTGTGAACCTTGGATTTCGGCGTTTGTCTATAATAGACCTTTCCGACGGCGCGCAGCCTATGTACAACGAGGACGGCAGCGTTGTCGTGGTGTTCAACGGCGAAATATACAATTTCATGGATCTGCGCCGCGAGCTTGCCGAGCGGGGACACATTTTCAAGACCCGCTGCGATACCGAGGTCATCGTTCACGGCTGGGAGGAGTACGGCGAGAGCCTTGCCGCACGTCTTCGCGGAATGTTCGCGTTTGTCGTATGGGATATGCGTACCCGTACGATGTACGGAGCGCGCGACTATTTCGGAATCAAACCGTTCTATTATTCGCTTCTCCCCGACGGGAACATGCTTTTCGGCTCCGAAATAAAAAGCTTTCTCGAGCACCCGTCGTTCCGGCGCGAGGTCAACCCGGACGCACTCCGTCCGTATCTTACGCTTCAGTATTCCGCAACCGAGGAGACGTTTTTCAAGGGAACGTTCAAGCTTCCGCCGGCGCATTATTTCACCTTCCGCGACGGAGTGATGAAGAAAACGCGCTTCTGGGATGTGGATTTTTCAAATAAGTCCTCAGCTTCGTTTGACGAGCTCTGCGCACAGATCGACGCGGATGTTCACGAATCCGTCGCGGCTCACAGGATAAGCGATGTGCCCGTCGGTTCGTTCCTTTCGGGCGGCGTCGATTCGAGCTATATAACGGCATCTCTTATGCCGCGCGACACCTTCTCGGTCGGATTCAATTACGATAACTTCGACGAGAGCGGGGAGGCGCGAGAGCTTTCAAAGCTTCTCGGAGTGGAAAACTTCACCCGCATGCTCACCGCGGAGCAGTGCTTTGAGGCTTTCCCGAAAATACAGTATCACATGGACGAGCCTCAGTCGAATCCCTCGTCGGTCCCGCTCTACTTCCTTGCACAGCTTGCGCATGAGCACGTTACCGTCGTGCTCTCCGGAGAGGGTGCCGACGAGATTTACGCGGGCTACGAGTGGTACGATGAAAACGCGATGATGAGAAAATACAAGAAGATTCCCGCACCGCTTCGCCGTGCCGCGGCGGGAATCACCTCGCATCTTCCGTATTTTAAGGGTCACGATTTCATTATGAAGGGAACCGGACGCCCCGAGGATTACTTTCTCGGTCAGGCGCTCGT
>OLOA01003641.1_pt1 | contig 12420 bp, 12 predicted proteins | sample 1672201 | NCBI WGS metagenome assembly OLOA01 (sample SAMEA3136658, study PRJEB25190) | human gut metagenome
CTTCGGTTTTCGTTTCAGGAATGACGCTGCCACAAATGCCGTCCTCCTCCAAGTAGTTGCTGATATCATATCACATCTGCGGCAAAATTTATCAACAAACTGTATATTTTCAGAAAATCGTAAGAAATCATGCACCGGACGGGGAAATTCCGATACCGCCCATACTGCTTGCGGAAAAAGATCAGCATTTGATCGTGGTTGCTCTTGTAATCAGCAAGTACGCTCGCTTGCCTTACATATGGAGACGTCCGTTTGGATGCGGGAAAGCGCGTGATATGGAAAGGGCGGTTCTGGCGGAAGGACGTCTGGCGAGGATGGAGAAACAGAACGCTTCTTTCAGATTCCTGTTTCTTCACCTCTTGCTTCGCCGTGCGTCGCTGGAGCGGAAAAACCGCAGTGTTATCCGAATAACGTGTTTTACTTGAAACTATTTGCGGATTGGGTATAATGGAATGGATAAAACCGGTAGCCGGGGAGGCAGCTATGGAATACTATGCGAAATCCGAAAATCTGCAGGGGCATCAGGAAACTGTGAAGGAGCATTTACAAAAGGTCGCTGCGCTTGCGCGGGAGTACGGGGAGGCGCTTGGCCTTGCAGATGCCGCAGGACTGGAAGGGCTGGTACATGATTTTGGAAAGTATACCGAGGCGTTTCAGGATGTGTGGAAAGGCAAACGAACAGGCGTTGACCATGCGATAAGCGGGGCCTGCTTTCTGGAATGCTGCTATAGGGGAAGACCCGGCAGCCGTCCTGTGATAGAGGCGGTCAATGGACACCATGCCGGTCTTGTGGCCTACGATATGATAAAGGCGGAGCTGCACGCGATTGCAGATGATCGTAAGCAAGCCCACGGAAACGCCGGAAAAACGCCCTCGATTGAAAACGCAGCGCAGCTGAAAGAGGCAAACGCCGCGTTTCAAAAGGATTTTCCTGATTTCAGACTGCCAAAGCTTCCGATACCTCCTGCCGATGAACTGGAATCCATGCTGTATACCAGATTGCTGTTTTCCTGTCTGGTGGATGCAGACTACACGGCCTCTGCAATGAATGACGACAGTACATACCTTGATCGTGCGGAGGACTGCTATTTTGACCCGCAGGCGCTTCTGGAAACACTGTACGCCTATTGCGGCAGCATCCGGCAAGCCTCCACTGCGGACAAAACCTTGAATCAGTACCGGGATCAGGTCTTTGAACAGTGTGGGAAGATGGGTGATAAGCCGGAGGGATTATATACGCTGACGGCGCCTACCGGAACCGGAAAAACGCTGGCGCTGCTGCACTTTGCGCTGCGGCACTGCCTGAAGCATGGGAAAAAGCGGATCATTATTGTCCTCCCGTTTTTGACGTTGGCGGAACAGAATGCAGATACGTATGCTAAAATCATTCCAAACGTGCTGGTCGACCATAGCCAAAGTGATTTACCGGAGGAGGCCCGGGAGCTGGCCGCCAGATGGAGCGCTCCGGTTATCATCACCACGTCTGTCCGTTTTTTTGAAGCTCTGTTTTCAGACCGCCCGACCGTTTGCCGAAAGCTCCACAACATTGCAGGCAGCGTTGTGGTATTTGACGAGGCCCAGAGCCTGCCTGCCAGTCTGACCTCCGCCACGCTTCGCGCAGTGAATGCGCTGTGCAGCCGCTATCACACGACCATGGTATTCTCCACAGCGACGCAGCCGGATTTTGCCGCGCGAAAGGATCTGAATTGGACGCCCTGTGAGATCCTTCCGGAGCACAGAAAATTGTTCGAGGCTCTGAAGCGGGTGAATGTGGAATGGCGGATCGGGAATGAAACGCCCCTCGAAGCCATTGCGGAGGAAATGGCGGGCTGTGCGCGGGTCTGCGCCATCGTCAATCTGCGCCGTCACGCCCGGCAGATCGCTGACGTACTGTCACGGCTTTGCCACGAAGACACGGTTTTCTTTCTTACCACGGACCTGTGCCCCGCGCACCGGAGCCGGCAAATTGAGATCATCCGTCAGCGGCTGAAGCAGAAGCTGCCCTGCCGGGTTGTGGCGACCCAGTGCATCGAGGCTGGGGTAGACCTTGACTTTGAAACGCTGTATCGCGCGCTGGCTCCGCTGGATTCCATCATTCAGGCTGCCGGACGCTGCAACCGGAACGGCTGCGGTTCTATGGGGCAAGTGATCGTATTTCGCCCGGAGGACAGCCGTATACCGTATCCTGACGACTGGTACAACAATGCTGCAGTCACAGTACAGGAAATGAATCCGCCGTTTTCCATCCACGACCCGGAGAACATCCGGGAATACTACCGGCGGCTGTTTGACGGCACGGTCGATAAACCGGAGCTGACGAAGGCAATCGACGCACGGGCCTTTGCAGAAACGGCGGCGCAATACAAGCTGATCGCCAGTGCCGGTGCGCAGGTCATTGTTCCCTACGCCGCAGAGCGGAAGCTGTATGAACAGACCGCGAAGCAGCTGCGCGAACAGGGTGTCACCGGTGTGCTTCTGAAGCAGGCAGCGCCGATCACCCTGACCTGTTTTGCAAAAAATCTGGCCCTGTATGCCGAGCAGATTCCGTTTGCCCGCCGGGGCAGAGAACAGTCTGCCGAACAGGCCGTAGGCAGCAATGTCTATCTGCTGCTCCCGCAGTATGAGGACCTGTATTCGGAGCAGCTGGGCCTGCATTTTCCGCAGGAAGAACGATTTGACTCCATATTTTGAAAAACAGCACACTGGCTGTCCGGATTGACGGACAGCTGGTGTGCTATTCTATTTTTGGAAAAAACTATTGACATCCATTTCGCGGTTTATTATACTATACATGACAGCTTACACTAAGCTGATGAGTAGAAATAGGTATAGTATTATTTGAATGCTCTGCCCGTAATCCGGAGCAGAGCGAACAAATCATGGAGGTGAACATTATTTGAAAGAAATCACAATCGAGGTCTGGGGAGATTTCGCTGCTTTCAATGCTCCATACAGCAAAGTCGAGCGGCTGACCTACCCCTTTCCAACCCCATCCGCCGCCAGAGGGATTTTTTCTGCAATTTATCTAAAAAAACGGGAGTTCCGCTGGCAGATCAACCGCATTGAGGTATTGAACCCCATCCGCTATATCAGCTTCAAGCGCAACGAGGTCAAATGTACCGTCGGTTCGGAGCCGATCTCCACCGAGGAGGAGCGAACGCAGCGGCAGACGACGGCGCTGCAGGACGTCCGCTACCGGATCGCGGCGTCGATCATTCCCCGCCCGGCTTTTGCGGGAAAAGAGCTCCAACTGTACGAGCAGGCGCTGCGGCGCATCCGAACAGGAAAATGTTTCCATCAGCCGGAGCTTGGAATGCGCGAGTTTGTCTGCTATTTTGAGGAGAGCGACGGGACGCGTTCGCCTATCCATCAGTCGATGGACGCAGGGCTGATGGTCTACGACCTGTTTGCGCCGGATGATGTGGAGGTCACGAAAAAGACGAAAATCAAAATGTCCCTGTTCCACGCGGTCATGGAGAACGGCGTGATTCTGATCCCGCCCTATGACAGTCCGGAGGTTCTGAAGGGGGAAGGCCTATGCTGAAAGCACTATATGACTACGGAGTACGCCGCCAGCTGGCTTTGCCGCCGGGATTCGCGGGGAAAACCATGAAGGCATATATTTCCCTCTCTGAAAGCGATGACCATGTCAGCGTCTATCTGGGGGAAGACGAGCCTGTTCCGTGCCCGGATATCGGCAGTCTGGCCAACGGCAAGGATAAGAGCAATGTTCTTGCAGAGAAGCGCTCCGTCGTCATTCCCGAGGAGCCCGGAAGCAAAAGCACATTCTTTTTGGAGGCACTCCGCAGCGCGGCAGAGGAAGAACCGCTGCTGAAGGTCTGCGTCCGTGCACTGGAAACGCCTGAACTTGCGGCGGCGGTTCGCGCAGAGCTGGATCGGGCCAAAATCAAGCCGGGAGATCGGATCTCATTTCGGGTCAACGGGCAGTCTATCCTGCAATCGGAAAAACTTCGCGCATGGTGGAAGTCCTACCGAAAGCAGTTTTCTGCGGCGGACGAACGCCCATCCGCCCTGTGCCTGATCACCGGCGAACCGACGGTTCCCATGACGACGACCACGCCGATACAGGGCCTGCGGGTCGTCGGAGGGCACGCGAGCGGGGATGCGCTGATTTGCTTTGACAAGACGGCATTCTGCTCCTATAACCAGAAAAAAGCGGCGAACGCACCTGTTTCGGAAGAGGCTTTCAGCGTTGTGAAGGCTGCGCTGGATGATCTTTTGAAGGATGCGCCGATCCTTGCAGGAATGAAATTTGTCCACTGGTTTGACCGCGAGATTCCACAGGAGGATGATCCGCTTTATACTGCGGACTTTGGTTATGATCTGCCGGAGGATGAAACGGACGAGGAAGCAGAACCGGAAGCCGCCGTCAACGAGCTGACAGCGCGAAATCAGGCGAACCAAATTCCGGAAAGCGTCTATTCCGGGCAGCCTGTTCCCGATTTGGACAACGTATCCTACTATATTCTGCTGCTGTCCGGCGCAAACAGCCGCGTTATGATCCGCAGATATGACAGAGGCAGCTATCCGGATCTTCGCCGCAATCTGGGACAATGGTATGCCGATCTGGCACTGACCAATCAGGGCGGTACCGGAAACATCAGGCCTGTGAAGCTGGCTGCTCGTCTGCTTCGTCTTTTAAAATTCCAGAAAACCGACAGCCGACCCTTTGAGCGGCTGTCAAAGGAGCTGGCCGGGATCACCCCGGCGGTCGTGCAGGCGATTTTGTCAGGCGGATGCCTGCCGGATGCCGTCGCGGCAAAGGCGCTGGCTTATATTCGCTCGGAGCTGCTGTCGAACGACGACAGCGACACGCGAAGCACCCTGCCCAACAGTCTGGCCTGCCAATGGCTGAAGGTCTGGCTGCTCCGGAAAAACCGAATCCATCATCAGGAGGGAACAATTTTGGAAGCATACAATCTGCATCTTCGCAATGCCGCATATCACTGCGGCGGATTGATGGCCGTATATGCGGCGATCCAGAGGACGGCCATGCCGGACGTCAATACCGGCATTGTGGAGCGGTACTACGCCTCCGCCATTCAGATGCCCGCGCTGGTCATCGGCCAGCTCAGCAGCCGCTCAAATCACCATCTGGAAAAGATCGAAAACGGATGGCTCGCCGATAAATACCGCGAGAAGCTGCAGGAAATTTCCGTCGCGCTGGGGACGTCCATTCCTGCTACGCTGAATCTGGAACAGCAGTCCTATTTTGCGCTGGGCTACTATCAGATGGGCGCGAAGCTCAATCAGGAGAGAAACAGAAACGTCGCCGCCGCCAAAGAAAAGACCGGCGCGGCAGAAGAATAAGAGGAGGAGTATCTTATGGCAATTCAGAACCGATATGAGTTCATGTATTACGTTGCGTGCACAAATTGTAACCCGAACGGAGACCCGGACATGGGCAATATGCCCCGGCTCGATCCGCAGACCATGCAGGGCTTCATCACCGACGCTGCAACCAAGCGCCGCATTCGAAATTACGTGGAGCTGGCCCATCAGGGCGAGCCCGGCATGAACATCATCATCCAGCAGGCAACCAACATCAACCGCCATATCGCGGAGGCCAAGCGGGCAGCCGGTGTTGAAGACTGCGCAAAGGCAAAGGAAGCCGTTTACGCGGGCAGAAAAAAGGCCTGTGAGCTGTTCTACGATGTACGTACCTTCGGCGCAGTCATGTCCACAGGCCCCAACGCGGGGCAGGTGCGCGGGCCGGTGCAGATCACCTACGGAAAAAGTCTGGACGCCGTTCTTCCGCTGGACATTTCCATCACCCGTATGGCGGTCGCCGACAAGGTAAAGGATGGCGCTACAGTAGAGGATTACGCGGCATGGGAGCAGGAGCAGCCGGAGGACAAGCTTCGCACAATGGGCCGCAAGCAGATCATCCCCTTCGGCCTGTATGAGGTTCGCGGCTTCGTCAGCGCCAACCTGGCTGAAGAGACCGGGTTTGATGACGAAGATTTGAATATCCTGTTTGAAGCCATTCTGAATATGTACGAGCATGACCACTCCGCCAGCAAGGGCGAAATGGCCGTCGTTTCTCCGCTGATTATTTTCAGGCACGTTGGCACGGATACCGACGCGGCGCAGAGAATCCGTCAGGCCAAACTGGGCTGCGCCCCGGCCCACAAGCTCTTTGATCTGGTCAAGGTCACGAAAAAAGCTTCCGTTTCCTATCCCAGAAGCTATCGGGATTATGACGCGCTTGTCTCTCTGGACAGGGTTCCCAAGGGCGTGCAGATCGGGTTCAAGCCAAGCGCCTTTGAGCCGGTAGTCTGGGACGCGCTTCCCGCAGACGAAGACTGGTTCTGCCATGGATGAGTGGGAGCCGATTCCTCTTTCCCGACTGTCTCACGCAGGGTTCTGCCTGCGTCGGGCTGCACTGCTGACCAATGAGCAGGTCTGGGCGGAAAGTGCGGATACCGCAAAAGGACGCTCTGAGCATGAGCGGGTCCACACGCAGCGGATAGAACGCCGGGGCGATTCAGCAAAGCTGTATGAGTTCCCTGTATTCTCCAAAGCTATGGGAGTTTCCGGGAAATGCGACTGCATAGAAGCGGAAGCATCCGCCCAGGGCTGCATGATCCCTGCGCTGGATTTCCCGGTCAGGCTGTATCCGGTTGAGTACAAGCACGGAAAACTCCGCGCAGAACAGGAATATGAGGTTCAGCTGTGCGCGCAGGCCATGTGTCTGGAAGAAATGTTCCAGACACAGATCCCGGAGGGCGCCATCTACTACATCACGTCGCACCGCCGCTATCCGGTCTCTTTTACAGCGGAGCTCCGCAGTCTTGTAAAGGAAACAATCGAAAGAATCGAGGCGTTTCGCCGAAGCTTTTCGATCCCGCCGGCGGAATACGGGGCGAAATGCAAGGCGTGCTCCCTGCGGGAGCACTGCCTTCCCAGCGTGCAGCGATCCGCGTCCGGCTACTGTATGCAGCTGCGCAAAGAGGCCATGCACGAGGAGGATGTCCCATGAAAAAGCTGCTGGAGACGCTCTATATTACAACGCCTGAAAGCTATCTGTTTGAGCGGAACGGGAATATCTGCATCTCCATCGGCGGTGCAGAAAAGGCCGCTGTTCCAATCACACAGGTGAACTCCATCGTTCTGTTCGGAAAGAACACACTCTCAACTGCGTTGCTCTCATTTTGCTCCCAAAACGACGTGACGATTACATTTCTCAGCGAGAACGGCTCTTTTCTGGGGCGGCTATGCGGCCCGGTCAGCGGAAATGTGCTGTTAAGAAAGCGCCAGTATGAAACACTGGCAGATACAGCCTTTGCAAACCGGTTTGTCAAGGATCTGCTGTTCTGTAAGCTGCGAAACAGCAGATCTGTGTTGGTGCGGTATGCCCGTACTGCCTCTGATGAAGCAGAAAAGAGCGGCGTTGCTGCGGCGGCAGCTGATTTGACCGCAATCGCAAATCGTCTGGATGACTGTACGGACATTGATTCCATGCGCGGAATCGAGGGCGCAGCTGCGTCTGTCTACTTCTCTCGCTTTGACGATCTGCTCTCCAGTCCGAAGGGATACCGCTTTGAGACGAGAAGTCGGCGTCCGCCGCTGAACGAAGTCAATGCGGTGCTGTCTTTTGTCTATACGCTGTTGGCACATGACGTTCGATCTTCGATGGAAGCCGTGGGGCTGGACCCTGCCGCCGGGTATCTGCACACCCTTCGCCCGGGGCGGCCATCCTTTGCGCTGGACATCATGGAGGAGCTGCGTGCGCCCCTGTGCGACCGGCTGGTCATTTCCATGTTCAACAGGGATCAGTTTCAGACGCAGGATTTTACGACAGACTTTGAAGCGGTATACCTCAGCGAGAAAGGGCGGCGAAAGGTTCTTGAACAGTGGCGGGCCAGAAAGCGCGAGTCCATTCAGCACCCGTTTTTGAAGGAGAAAGTTCCCATTGGGATGATCCCATACGTACAGTCTATGCTGTTTGCCCGTGTGCTGCGCGGGGATCTGGATCGATACCCGCCGTTTGTGTGGAGGTCATGACATATGATGCTGGTCGTAACCTATGATGTGGACACATCGGATTCTGCCGGGCAAAAGCGCTTGCGGAAAGTAGCAAAGATCTGTGAACGACACGGGATGCGTGTTCAAAACTCCGTGTTTGAGGTGCTCGTGGACGCTGCACAGCTGGTCGTGCTGAAACAGGAACTGGGAAAAGCTATCGATATGGAGCAGGATTCTGTCCGCTTTTATCGACTCGGCAATTCATACGAGAACCGGATCGAAAGCATGGGACGCAAGCCCCTCGTGGAAGCAGGAAGTGCCTTGATCTTTTAACGCCAACCCCTCCCGTACACATTTTTGCGGCAGGTTGGCGCATGAAATCCATGCAAGATATACAGCTTTTGGATCTCTTCTTGGAAAACCAAAGGAAGCCAGACATAAAACTGTATCATCTTTCGGCAATTTGCCGCAAAACCTCATGACGGACTTGTGGAAAATTGCTGTCGCCCCTCCCGCAGGGGCGTGAGTAGAAATAGATCACCATTAAGAGGAGTACCTGCCTTGAGGATGTCGCCCCTCCCGCAGGGGCGTGAGTAGAAATGCATTTCTACACCGATGGAGTTGCAGTTTCTGCATTCGTCGCCCCTCCCGCAGGGGCGTGAGTAGAAATGCTTAATTTTGTATATCCGACACTGAATAAAAATGTCGCCCCTCCCGCAGGGGCGTGAGTAGAAATAGAGCAAGAACAAGGTTCGTTGCACTACCAGCCCGGTCGCCCCTCCCGCAGGGGCGTGAGTAGAAATAGAGTATCTAGGGAACTTGGCACACACAGCTGCAAGTCGCCCCTCCCGCAGGGGCGTGAGTAGAAATTTGACGCGCTTGGCAAGCTCAGCATCCGCGATTTCGTCGCCCCTCCCGCAGGGGCGTGAGTAGAAATCCCCATTAGGGGACGTAAAGGAGGCGCGCGCCGATGGTCGCCCCTCCCGCAGGGGCGTGAGTAGAAATACATTCGTCTTGGTGACTGTGATCGCCTGTGTTGCGTCGCCCCTCCCGCAGGGGCGTGAGTAGAAATTGCATAGGGGATGATTTCAAGCGCCCATGCGTCAGTCGCCCCTCCCGCAGGGGCGTGAGTAGAAATAGGTTCTCATAAACGGTAATCAGAAAATTTGTGAGTCGCCCCTCCCGCAGGGGCGTGAGTAGAAATTGCGTCAGGCTGTACATCTTGATCAGCTCTGGAATCGTCGCCCCTCCCGCAGGGGCGTGAGTAGAAATGTGAGGATATCGCCGATGTGATAATTCGGCTCCGAGTCGCCCCTCCCGCAGGGGCGTGAGTAGAAATGGACGAAGAACTCAGGGGAAGCCTGAAAAAGCTGAGTCGCCCCTCCCGCAGGGGCGTGAGTAGAAATGACAATGTAAAACCGGACAAGCATACCAACCTCACGCGTCGCCCCTCCCGCAGGGGCGTGAGTAGAAATCAAGAAAGCCTATATGAAGAAATGGCGCAATCTCGTCGCCCCTCCCGCAGGGGCGTGAGTAGAAATCAGTGCTGATTTTTCTGACATTTGGATTGTTGGGGGTCGCCCCTCCCGCAGGGGCGTGAGTAGAAATTATACGGCTTCCGTTCTTTTTCCAGTCGCGGCGTGTCGCCCCTCCCGCAGGGGCGTGAGTAGAAATTGATTGCCTGGCTGCTGGTTGCGTCCTCCGGTTTGTCGCCCCTCCCGCAGGGGCGTGAGTAGAAATAATGTCCGTATTGACCTCGCCCGTGGTGAGCTTGGTCGCCCCTCCCGCAGGGGCGTGAGTAGAAATGCGGTTCATGGTTGTAATGCGGCTTTGCAGATCATGTCGCCCCTCCCGCAGGGGCGTGAGTAGAAATAGGCGGGTGAAAAGCTCTGGTGCGAGACTCGCGTCGGGTCGCCCCTCCCGCAGGGGCGTGAGTAGAAATCCGCAAATATTTGTACGCATTTGCGAGCTCGCCCGTCGCCCCTCCCGCAGGGGCGTGAGTAGAAATATGCTCGGCTTGCCGCTTGCATCGGCCTTTTTCACGTCGCCCCTCCCGCAGGGGCGTGAGTAGAAATGTGCAGACCGAAATGGGCATCACCGGCACGACCGGTCGCCCCTCCCGCAGGGGCGTGAGTAGAAATGCAAAGTCCCTGATTTACACTGTCGATCTTGCGCGTCGCCCCTCCCGCAGGGGCGTGAGTAGAAATCGTAGCTGCATGGGTTTGCATTGCCCTGATCGTAGGTCGCCCCTCCCGCAGGGGCGTGAGTAGAAATATGGTCGGGGAGCCGTCATTCAAACTCATATTTGTCGCCCCTCCCGCAGGGGCGTGAGTAGAAATGACGTGGGACGGCAAGTCCGATATCACGGCGGCGTCGCCCCTCCCGCAGGGGCGTGAGTAGAAATGCGTTTCCATTCTCATATGTCGCACGTTCGAGTGTGTCGCCCCTCCCGCAGGGGCGTGAGTAGAAATCGATTCATACATGCAGGTCATACTGCCGCTCCCGGGTCGCCCCTCCCGCAGGGGCGTGAGTAGAAATAAGACGTCGGAGCCGCAGACGAGCTGCTGCTCGGTCGCCCCTCCCGCAGGGGCGTGAGTAGAAATAGAGTATCTGGGAAACTTAGCACATACAGCTGCAAGTCGCCCCTCCCGCAGGGGCGTGAGTAGAAATCAGCTCCCGAAAAGCCTCAAGCGAGAGCACGACCGTCGCCCCTCCCGCAGGGGCGTGAGTAGAAATAGAGGCGCGGCCTGCGGCAAAGGCTGGGCGCCGTTCGTCGCCCCTCCCGCAGGGGCGTGAGTAGAAATAGAGGGGATGAGATCGTGTTGTATTACAATTCATGTCGCCCCTCCCGCAGGGGCGTGAGTAGAAATCTCGACGGCGCGACCGGAGGATTGCCCGCCTGGCGTCGCCCCTCCCGCAGGGGCGTGAGTAGAAATCGGGTCGGTGATGTTGTCCGGCGTGAGCGCCCGCGTCGCCCCTCCCGCAGGGGCGTGAGTAGAAATCGAAGTATTTGCGGATGATCTTCTCGGCCTCCGCCCGTCGCCCCTCCCGCAGGGGCGTGAGTAGAAATCGTCGATACGGCGGACGCAGTCGAAAAGGACAACACCGTCGCCCCTCCCGCAGGGGCGTGAGTAGAAATTGGAGAGAACCAATAGACAAAATGTGGTTTTATGTCGCCCCTCCCGCAGGGGCGTGAGTAGAAATCGTGATGGATACGGATTTTGTGTTGGACGTTTTCGTCGCCCCTCCCGCAGGGGCGTGAGTAGAAATAATATCACCGTCGAGGGCGATGTCAATGACGGCGTGTCGCCCCTCCCGCAGGGGCGTGAGTAGAAATAAGCAGGACGTCGAGTCTGTCCGCAAGGAAGCCGTCGCCCCTCCCGCAGGGGCGTGAGTAGAAATGTAACGGTATCCGCCGGTGCAACAGTCACGGCGACGTCGCCCCTCCCGCAGGGGCGTGAGTAGAAATGGTGTACTCGCGGAGAAATTTCACATCCTGACCAGCACTGGAGCGCTGAATCTCCAGTTATTTGACTGCAAATACGAGGATGTCCGGAAGGCGGCTGTTTTGCAGACGCTTGAGGCAATTTTCTCGAAGCATTGACGTGGAAAGCGAAGAAAGGAAAAAAGATGACCAGACAATATCAGATTCAAAAAATCACCGGGAAACCGGACTGGAATAAGATCGAAAAAGCGCCGATCGACCAGAAACTGTGGCTACTCTGCGAGCAGGTCAGCGCCTACGCGCAGCTTGCGTACGATGACAGCCGATTGTATGTGCGTCTTCACGCGGAGGAACCAACGATCCGCGCAGAAAATACTGGCATGCTTGACCAGCCGTGTCAGGACAGCTGCCTGGAGTTTTTCGTCAGCGCTGCGGAGCACGATGCGCGATATATCAACATTGAGCTGAACCCCAACCTGTGCATCTATTTCGGGTTTGGGACCGGAAGAGAGGATCTGATGCGGCTCCTGCTTCCGGACGGCGCAAAGACCTTGCATGCAGCCAGCGAAAGAACGCCCAATGGCTGGGATGTGACGTATGAGCTTCCTTTTCAGCTGCTGCGGCTGTTCTTCCCGGATTTTGCTCCGTCCGGAACAATCCGGGGCAATTTCTACAAATGCGGCGATCTGACCGTGCAGGAGCATTATCTTGCGTGGAACCGCGTGGACGCGGAACGGCCCGATTTCCATCTTCCGAAGTACTTTGGAGCGTTGATTTTTTCTGAATAAGCAAGCAGCCCGGCTCTGAATTCCGAGTCGGGCTGTTAAAGATGGCGGCATCTCATTGTATCAATGGGGTGCCGCCATTTTGCTATCATACAATACACCTCCATTCTCAGCGCCCTTTTTGAGCGCAAAAAAGGCGCTGGTCATTGGTTCGTGAAAACCAACAATCCAGCGCCCATAACTTTGTGAAAGATTTTTCTT
>OLOA01003647.1_pt1 | contig 12391 bp, 9 predicted proteins | sample 1672201 | NCBI WGS metagenome assembly OLOA01 (sample SAMEA3136658, study PRJEB25190) | human gut metagenome
TCTCCCCGGTGCGGGAGAAGAACATCCCCCTGAACATCCGCAACACCAACCAGCCGGAGCACCCGGGCACCATGATACGGGAGGCCTTCGACGACACGGCGGCGGAGCTGCAGGAGAGCAGCATGATCACCGGCATCGCCGGAAAGAAGGGCTTTTCCGTCATCACCATGACCAAGAACGGGATGTCCTCGGAGCTGGGCGTTATCCGCCGGGTGCTGGAGATATTGGAGCGCTATCACATCAACGTAGAGTACATCCCCTCCGGCATCGACTCGGTATCGCTGGTGGTGGAGGCGGCCAAGGCCGCGCCGTATCTGTATCAGGCACTGGGCGACATGGAGAAGGAGATCAAGCCCGACAGCCTGCACGTTACCGACGGCATGGCCGTGGTGGCGGCCGTGGGCCGGAAGATGGCCTTCCAGCCCGGTTCCTCCGGCAAGATCTTCGCCAAGCTGGGCGAAAACGGCATCAATATCCGCATGATCACCCAGGGGCCAGAAGAGCTGAACATCATCGTAGGCGTGGACAGCGCCGACTTCGAGAAGGCTATCCGGGTGCTGTACAACAGTTTTGTAAAATAAAGTGCGTCTCCTGCGCCCATACTTCACCGCAGCGGCTTGCCGTACACAAAGTCGATGCGCCGCATCTGAACGCAGGATACACCGCTTATTCGAGATCGAGAAAAGGAGTAGATCATATGAAAAAGTATAAAGTCGCTATTCTGGGTGCCACCGGCGCGGTGGGCCGCGAGATGATGAAGGTACTGGCCGAGCGCGATTTCCCCATCGAGGAGCTGCACCTGCTGGCGTCGGCCCGGTCCGTGGGACAGGCTGTCCACTGGAAGGGCCACGACATCCCCGTGGAGATGGCCTGTGACGAGGCCTTCAAGGGCATGGACATCGTGCTGGGCGCGGCGGAGAACGACATCGCCAAGCAGTTCGCCCCGGCCATCGTCAAGGCGGGCGCGGTGTTCGTGGATAACTCCAGCGCCTTCCGCATGGACCCGGATGTGCCCCTGATCGTGCCGGAGATCAATCCGGAGGACGTGAAGAAGCACAAGGGCATCATCTCCAACCCCAACTGCACCACCATCGTTTCGCTGGTGGCCATCAACGCCCTGAACCACGACAGCCCCATCGAGAGCATCGTGGCCAGCAGCTACCAGGCGGTGTCCGGCGCCGGCGCCGGCGGCCCCATCGAGCTGATGGACGAGGTGGAGCTGCTGCGGGAGGGTAAGCCGGTGGAGCCCAAGGTATTCCAGTACCAGATCGCCTACAACGTCATCCCCCAGATCGGCGGTGAAGCCTTTGAGGGCTATACCTCCGAAGAGATGAAGATGCAGAACGAGGGCCGGAAGATCATGCACCTGCCGGAGCTGAAGGTCAGCTGCACCTGCGTCCGCGTTCCCGTGGTGCGGAGCCACAGCGTGTCCATCGTGGTGCGGACCAAGGAGAAGATCAGCGTGGAGCGCGCCCGGGAGCTGATCGCCGCCGCCCCCGGCTGCCGGCTGGTGGACGACCTGGCCAACAAGCGCTATCCCATGCCGCTGGAGACCAGCGACCAGGACCTGGTGTTCGTGGGTCGTATCCGGGACGACCTGACCAGCGACAACGGGCTGAACATCTGGTGCTGCGGCGACCAGGTACGCAAAGGCGCGGCCACCAACGCCGTGCAGATCGCCCAGCTGCTGATCGCGGAGTAATTGTAAACAAAGTGAGGCCGCCCGGAGGGCGGCTTTACTTTTGACGCAAAACCATATATAATGGGGAAAAGTCTATTCCCGGAGGAAGTCCTATGAAACGATGGAAGCGGGGCGCGGCCATGCTGCTGTGCCTGTGTATGATGGCGGCGCTGCTGGTCGGCTGCGGCCGCGGCCGCAACGGCGAGAGCACCGCGTCGGTGGTGATGACCGGCAGCGTGTCCACGGTGGACCCGGCCTATGCCGCCACACCGGCGGAGCGCACCCTGGTGCTGCACCTGTTCGACAACCTGTACCGCTGGACGGCGGAGGGCGCGGTGCCCGCAGCGGCCCACACCTACGACTGCACGGACAACGAGGACGGCACGCAGACGTACACGTTCCACCTGCGGCGCGACGGCAAGTGGTCCGACGGCAGCGACGTGACGGCGGCGGATTTCGTATACGCCTGGCGGCGGCTGGTATCGCCGGAGACGGACAGCCCGGAGGCGGAGATCCTGTCCATGGTGGCGGGCTATGAGGACGCCCACGCGGGCGACCCGGAGGCGCTGGGCGTATACGCCGAGGACGAGCACACCTTCGTGGTGACGCTGAGCACGATGTGCCCGTACTTTGTGGACGCGGTGTGCACAGCGGCGGCCACCATGCCGGTGCAGCAGAAGGCTGTGGAAGGCGGCGAGGGCTGGAGCGCCAGCCGGACGTGGTTCGTGGGCAACGGGCCGTACCGCCGCACCGGCGACTGGAGCGACAGTCTCTTCGCCACGCTGGTGAAGCAGGAGGACCACTATAACGCGCGGCAGGTGCGCGCGGACCGGATCGAGATCCGGTTCAAGAGCACGGCGGAGGCCGCCAAGGACGCGGGCACCGCGGACGCGGTCATCGGCGCGGCAGGAGAGGACGGTACCTACGGCGGCAGCAGCACCGTGGGCGTGCTGCTCATCAACCAGATGGCCACCAACATGGACCGGACGGAGCTGCGGCAGGCCATGAGTCTGGTCATCGACCGGGATGCGGCGGCCGGCGCTCTGGGCGCGGACTATGCCGCCGCGGAGGGGCTGGTGCCTCACGGCATACGCACCGCCGGGGGCGAGGAGTTCCGGGCGGTCAACGGCGCGGTGATCGACTGCGAGGCGGATACCTACACGGACCGGTGCAGTCAGGCGCTGGAGCTGATGACGCAGGCGGGCCTGCGGCGGCCGGAGGCGCTGATAAGCCTGGGAACGGTGACGCTGCTGTACCGGAATACGCCGGCGCAGACGGCGCTGGCCCAGCGGCTGCAGAAGGTGTGGCAGGAAAAACTGGGACTGAGCGTGACCCTGCAGGGTGAGGATGCGGAGACGTATCAGCAGCTGCTCAGCAGCGGCGCGTTCACCCTGGCCCTGACGGAGCTGGACGCGCTGTACAACGATGCATCAGCCTATCTGGACCTGTGGCGCAGCGGCGACACGCGGAACTACGCGCTGATCTACATGAACGCCTATAACATTCTGATGCGGGTGGCGGCGGCCAGCACCTCCGCCGAGGCGCGGGACGCCTATTTGAAGGATGCGGAGTGGCTGCTGCTGGACACGGCCAATGTGATACCGCTGTATGAGAAGGAGCAGGCCTACGCCCTGCGCGGCGACGTGACCGGCGTGGTGTCCGACGGCATGGGTGCGTGGTACTTCGGCGCACTGTGGCGCGTGGAGCAATAAGTGAAAAACGCCCGGACCAACAGGCGTTAAACGCCTGCCCGCTATACTGTACAGAGAAAGCGCATATTTCCGGCCCCACAGCAGAGAGGAGCGATCATACAGATGATAGAAAAAGCTGAGGTCACAGCACTTTTGCAGCAGCTCACCGCCATTAAGAGTGCGTATTTCCACGAGGACGAGATCATGGCCTTTGCCAGAGACTGGCTGTGCCGGCAGGAACTGCCCGCCCAGCTGCACGAATACCACGATGCCAAGGTCACAGATTTCCATGGAAAAAATGTCATCGCCGTTATCGACGGCGGCAGACCCGGACCGGTCATCTGCCTGAACGGCCATCTGGACACCGTGCAGCTGTGCGGCGGTTGGACCCGCGATCCCTACGGCGAGCTGGACGGCGACAGGCTCTATGGTGTGGGCGCGCTGGACATGAAATCCGGCTGCGCCGCGCTGATGGTCACGGCTGCCCGCTTCGCCGCCGCCCACAAGACCTTCGCCGGGAAGATCAAGCTGGCGCTGGTCTCTGACGAGGAGGGCCCCTACGGCCTGGGCACCAATGCCCTCATCGAGGACGGCTATCTCTCTGACGTGGACTTCTCCATCATCACCGAGCCAAGCGCCGGCTTTGACGGCAAGCCCTTCCCCGACGTCTGCCTGGGCGCCCGGGGCGGCTACGGTCTGGAGATCCGCTTCTACGGAAAGTCCGCCCACGCAGCCAACCCGGAGAAGGGCCACAGCGCTCTGCTGGACGCCGCCAAGGTGGCGCAGGCCCTGGAGCAGGTGGACTATATCGAGGACCCGCACCTGGGCAAGGGCACCTGCTGCGTGGTGGGCATCAGCGCCGACGGCGGCGCGTGCAGCGTGCCGGACTTCGCCGTGCTCCGCCTGTTCTGGCACATCGTGGTGGGCGAGAGCCCGGACACCATCGTCCGCGAGATCGAAAAGGCCGTGCAGCGCGCCGGTATCACCGGGCGGTACGAGATCTGCTTCCGCGAAGCACCGTCTGAGGGCTCCCGGGGCTTCATGCCCTACACCGTCCCCCAGGACGAACCCATGACCGTCTCCCTGCTGGAGTCCATCCGCAAGGTCACCGGCAAGGAACCTACCATCTCCTACTTCGCCAGCATCGGCGACTTCAACTACCTGGGCACACGGCTGGGCGCGCCGGCCATCATCTTCGGCGCCGACGGAGAGAACTATCACAGCAGCGACGAATACGTCCTGCTGGACTCCGTCCACCAGACCGCCGAGGCCGTTTACGACTTCCTGGAGAAAACACTGCTGCCCTGAGCAAGCAAAACCACCCCCGGCGAGGAGCCGGGGGTGGTCTGTTTTTCAGAAGGTCATCTCCAGCCCGCATTTCAGCTGGTGCAGTCTGTCGCCCAGGACCGTCTCCATCATGCCGCAGGCCCTCTCCCGGGAGCAGCGGCGGCGCAGGCGTACTGCACGGCCAATTCCACTCTTGCGCTCCGCCATTTTTCGCGGTAAAATAGCACCACAAAAAAGGAGGGCAATGCCATGATCTATCGTGATTTTCAGGACCTGCACCTGTCCCTGCTGGGCTTCGGCACCATGCGTCTGCCCACCACGGTGGACGGCGCCATCGACGAGGACACCACCCAGGCGATGGTGGACTATGCGCTGGCCCATGGCGTCAATTATTTCGACACCGCCTGGGCCTATATGCAAAATCTGTCCGAGACGGTGGTAGGCCGCTGCCTGAAAAAGCATCCCCGGGACAGCTTTTACCTGGCCACCAAATACCCCGGCCATACGCTCACCTGCGACCCGGACCCGGCGGACACCTTTGCCCAGCAGCTGGAGAAGTGTCAGGTGGACTACTTCGATTTCTACCTGCTGCACAACGTCTATGAAAACGATGTGGATATCTACACCGACCCCAAGTGGGGCATCATCGACTACTTTGTGGAACAGAAGCGCCTGGGCCGCATCAAGCACCTGGGCTTCTCCACCCATGCGGACCTTCCCTGCCTCACCGCTTTTCTGGAGCGCTATGGCAAGGAGATGGAGTTCTGTCAGATCCAGCTGAACTATCTGGACTGGACCATCCAGCGGGCCAGGGAGAAATACGAGCTGCTGGAAAAGCACCATATCCCCGTCTGGGTCATGGAGCCGGTCCGCGGCGGCAAGCTGGCCGCCCTGGATGCCGACAGTGAACAGCAGCTCCACGCCATTCGCCCCAACGCCAGCATCGCCTCCTTCGGCTTCCGCTGGCTCCAGGGACTGGATAACGTCCACATGGTCCTCTCCGGTATGTCCGACATGGCGCAGATGGCGGATAACGTGGCCACCTTTGAGCGCCTTGACCCCCTCTCCCCCGCTGAGGAGGCGATCCTCTTTGCTGCGGCGGATAAGATGAAGAATTCCATCCCCTGCACTGCCTGCCGCTACTGCTGTGACGGCTGTCCCCAGCAGTTGGATATACCGGATCTGCTGCACAAGTACAACCAGCTCCGCACCGGCAGCGGCAGCACCATCAAGATGCAGCTGGACGCGGTGCCCGCGAACAAGTGGCCTCACGCCTGTCTGGGCTGCGGCGCCTGCGCCGCTGTCTGTCCCCAGAAGATCGTCATTCCCAACGAACTGGCAGCCTTTGCCGCCGAGCTGGACAAGCTGCCCGACTGGGTGGAGGTCTGCCGCCAGCGGGCGGAGGCCGAGGCGCGGGAGCGCGCCTCCCGCGGGCTGTAAGCGCATAAGAAGAAGTCCCTCCCGTCGGGAGGGACTTCGTTTGTTTACACCTGATATTTCGCCGCGCAGCGTTGGTACTGCTCCCGGAAGTCCGGGTCCCGGCGCCGCGCCGCATCCAGCGTGGCGTGCATATTCAGGTCGTGGTGGGCTGCGTCGATCACGCACCCGGCGATATTGGAGCAGTGGTCCGAGGTACGCTCCAGATCCGTCAGCAGGTCGGACCAGACAAAGCCTGCCTCGATGCTGCACTGGCCTTGCTGCATCCGCAGGATATGCCGGGTACGCAGCTGCTCCTTCAGATCGTCGATGACCTGCTCCAGCGGCTCCACCTGCCGGGCGGCGGTCATATCCTGCTCCCGGAAGGCGTCCAGCGCCCGCATGAGGATATCGTTGACCGCGGCGGACAGCACGCTCAGCTCCCGCTTCGCCTCGTCGCTGAAGGCCAGCCCCTTCTCCCGCAGCTCCTCCGCCGACTCCAGCACGTTCACCGCATGGTCGGAGATACGCTCAAAATCGCCGATGGCCTTCAGCAGCTCCGCGGACTCCTCGCTCTCCTGCTCGCCCAGCTTCTGGGCGCTGAGCTTTACCAGATAGGTTCCCAGCACGTCCTCGTAGTGGTCGCAGCGGCTCTCATCCTCCCGGATGGCGGAGGCCAGCGCTTCGGTGTAGTGGTCAAAGCTCCGCAGGGCGTTTTGCAGCGCCCGCACGGCAATCTCCGCCATCTCGCAGGTGACGACCCGGCAGCGCTCCAGCGCCACGGCCGGTGTGGTCAGCAGGCGCTGGTCCAGCTCCACCGTTTTATCGGCCGCGTGGGCCTTATCCGGCACCAGGCGGATAGCCAACTTCTCCAGCAGGTCGCCGCAGGGCAGCAGTATGGCCGTACACAGGATATTGAACACCGAGTGGGCCACAGCGATACCCGCCATAGACGCCGCCTTGTTCAGCAGTACCGGGGCAAAGATGGCCTTGACGATGCAGAACACCGTCAGCAGCACCGCCACGCCGATCACATTGAACATCAGATGCACCACGGCCGCCCGCTTGGCGTTTTTGTTGGTGCCGACGCAGGAGATCAGCGCCGTGACGCAGGTACCGATGTTCTGGCCCATGATAATGGGCACCGCGGCGGCGTAGCTGACCTGGCCGGTAGAGGCCAGCGCCTGCAAAATACCCACCGAGGCGGAGGACGACTGGATGATCGCCGTCAGCACCGCGCCCACCAGCACGCCCAGCAGCGGGTTTGTAAAGGCCAAAAACAGCTCTGCAAACCCCGGCACGTCCTTCAGCCCCGCCACCGCGGCGCTCATGGTGTCCATGCCGAACATCAGCGTGGCAAAGCCAAGCAGAATGGAGCCAGTCTCCTTTTTCCGGCTGTCCTTGCAGAACATATAGAAAATGATGCCGATCAGCGCCAGCACCGGCGTAAAGGCGGTGGGCTTCAGCAGCTGCAGCCACACGCTGCCGCCGTCGATCCCCGCCAGGCTCAGCAGCCAGGCCGTCACCGTGGTGCCCACGTTGGCACCCATGATAACATTGATAGCCTGCCGCAGGGTCATCAGCCCGGAGTTCACGAAGCCCACCACCATGACGGTGGTGGCCGATGAGCTCTGAATGATGGCGGTGATGCCCAGTCCGGTCAGGAAACCGGCACCCACGCTGCCGGTCATTTTATCCAGCAGCGTCCGCAGCTTGCCGCCGGCCCGGCGCTCCAGCGCCTGGCCCATGAAATTCATGCCGAACAGAAACAGGCACAGCCCGCCCAGCATGGTCAGCGCATGAAAAATATCCATTTTCTTTCCCTCAACTTTACATTTTCTCAGATGTCACCTTATTATCCATCTACATTGTACGGTATAAATGTCAAGTTCGCAGGCCATCTTTTGTAAAATCCATGTAAAACAGCGCAAAAAAGAAGCACCCGCGCGGGTGCTTCTTTTTTATGCTTCTTTTACCGCTGGCCCTTGTCGTAGGGGATACCCTCTGCCTTGGGCGCGCGGGATTTCTTGGATGTGAAGGCCAGCACCACCAGCGTGATCAGGTACGGCAGCATACGGTACACGTGGGAGCTGATGCCGATCTCCGCCAGCCAATACACGCCGTCGCCGTTGATATCCAGGCTGGAGTACGCCGCGGCGATGCACTTGAACAGGCCGAACAGCAGCGACGCCCCGGCGATGTTCAGCGGCTTCCAGTTACCGAAGATCATAACGGCCAGCGCCAGGAAGCCGAAGCCCGCCACATCGCCGTTGGCCGTGCAGTTGGCCGTGGTCAGGGCGTAGACAAAGCCGCCCATGCCGGCCAGCGCGCCGGAGATGGTCGTACCGGCATAGCGCATCTTGTACACGTTGATACCCACGGAGTCCGCCGCCTGGGGATTTTCACCGCAGGAGCGCAGCCGCAGGCCAAACCGGGTCTTGTACAGCAGGATCGACAGCACCACGAAAATGATGATGCAGACATAGGTCGCCAGATACACCTTGTGCAGGAAGGTATTGCCCAGGAAGCCCAGGTCGTCCGTTTTTGCGTAGCCCAGAGTGGTCTTCTTGATCATGAACCAACTGGCCGCATCGCCGGTGGCCATTTGCAGAGTGTTCTGGTTGGCGATGATACGGATGAGGAACAGCACCAGGGCCGGAGCCATCAGGTTCAGCGCCGTACCGCCGATGGTCTGGTCCGCCCGCAGATTTACGGAGGCAAAGCTCAGCAGCAGGGAGAAAATGGCGCCGAATATGGCCGCCACCAGCATAGCCAGCAGCTCAAAGCCCTGCAAAGCCACCCAGTCGCCGGCAGCCTTGGCCGCGTCGTAGACGTGGTTGGTCTGCATGATGTTCACGAACAGCACGCCGATAAACGCACCCAGGATCATAATACCTTCCAACGCCAGGTTGATGATACCGCTGCGCTCAGCGAACACGCCGGCCAGCGCCACGATCATCAGGGGAACGGCGTAGATCATGGTCTGTTGGATCAGAAATGTCATGCCTGCTCCCCTCCTTCCTCCGGCTGCTCAGGCACCTGCGGTGCTTCCTCCATCGGTATGTCCGGTATGTCCTCCGGCGGCACATCCAGTGGCTGTGTCTCCGCCTCTGCCGGTATATCCGCCGTGGTGGTCTTGTCGGCCTCCACGACGAGCTTCTTTTTCCGTCCGGTCAGCATCATCTGGATGAGCAGAGAGAAGGCGGACAGATACACGATGACGGAGATGATCACGTCGGTGATGTACTCGTTGTAGGCAGTCAGGTTGGTCAGCTGCAGACCGACGATATCCAGCATGGCCATGAAGATGCCGGTGAAAATGACCGCGATGGGGTTGTTCACCGCCAGCAGGGCCACGGGGATTCCGTTAAAGCCCACGCCGGGCAGGGCCTGATAGGTGTTCCAGTAGAACTCGGTGTTGCCGCTGAGCCAGTACAGCGCGGCGCCGGCGCCGGCCAGCGCGCCGGCAATGGCCATGGACAGCACGATATTGCGCTTATCGGGGATACCGGCGTAGCGGGCCGCATGGCGGTTGGCGCCGCAGGCCTTCAGCTCATAGCCGAACACCGTCTTCTCCATGATAATGTACACCACGATGGCCAGAATGATGGCCACCAGAATACCGGCATTGACCTGGGAGCCGGGAAACAGCTGATCCAGTCCCAGCTTGGGTGTGGCCACACCGTTGAAGGTGGTCTTGTAGATGTAACCGGACTTCGTGCCCTCTGTTACGTTCTTGAAGCTGCTGATATCAAACATCCAGGTGACAAGATTGGCTGCGATCCAGTTGGTCATGATGCAGGCCAGCACCTCGTTGATATTCAGCAGCGCCTTCAGCAATCCGGGGATCGCACCCCACAGGGCGCCAGCCAGCATACCGCCCAGAAAGGCCAGCAGCCAGATGATGCCCACGGGCACGGACTCGGAGGGGATGCCCAGCGCGACGGACAGCGAGACAAGCGTACCCATCAGATACTGGCCGGGTGCGCCGATATTGAACAGGCCCGTCTTGAAGGCCACCGCCACGGAAAGGCCGGTCATGATCAGCGGCATGGCGCGGAAGAGCATATTGCCCACATTCTGGGCGTTAAAGCCCCAGGTCAGCGCGCCCGCAGCGTCGCGGCCTGTGCTGAGGATGCCGGCAAAAATCAGCCGGACGCCCTCCCACATACCGGCAGTGGTGATCTTCTGCTCCGCCAGGCCCACAATAATGACCACGATGCTGCCCAGCAGCAGGCCGGCCAGGATGGACAGCAGAGAGGCCAGGACCTTCTTGGTGCCATTCTTGGCATACAGATCTGTCAGTTTTTGCTTCACGCCGTCTCACCCTCTTTCTTGTCCGCCCGCTTGGCGCCGGCCATATAGAGGCCCAACTCCTGCACGGTGATCTGCTTCGGGTCGAACTCACCCACGATCTCACCCTCGTACATGACCAGGATGCGGTCGGAAAGGCTCATGACCTCGTCCAGCTCCAGGGATACCAGCAGCACTGCCTTGCCGGCATCACGCTGCTTTACCAGTTCCTTGTGTACGTTTTCGATCGCGCCCACGTCCAGGCCGCGGGTAGGCTGGACCGCCACGATCAGCGGCTTGTTGCGGTCCACCTCGCGGGCGATGATCGCCTTCTGCTGGTTGCCGCCGGACATACTGCGGGCGGTGGTCACGGGGCCCTGTCCGCTGCGGATATCGTATTCCTCGATCAGCCTCTCGGCGTAGGCACGCACCGCGTCCTTTTTGATAAAGCCGCCCTTTTCGAATTCCGGCTCCTTATACCGCTGCAGCACCAGGTTCTGCTCCAGCGTAAAATCCAGCACCAGGCCGTGCTTGTGCCGATCCTCGGGGATGTGGCTCATACACTCTCCACGGCGACGGATGCTGGCGTGGGAGATATCCTTGCCGCACAGCGTCACCGTGCCGCCATTGCTCTTATCCAGGCCGGTGAGCGCGTGAATGAACTCCGTCTGTCCGTTGCCGTCGATACCGGCGATACAGAGTATCTCGCCGGCGCGGGCATCAAAGCTGACGTGGTCCACGGCGTTGCGCTTGTGGGTATGAGAGGGCACACACAGATCCCGGACCTCCAGCACCACATCCGTGGGCTTGGCCGGCTCCTTTACGACCTCCAGCTGCACAGCTCTGACCAGGACAGCAACCGGGCGGACTACTACGCGGCACAGGGTGGTCTGATGACCATGCACAACAGCGTCTTCCTGTCCAAAAAACTCAGTTCTATTGACCGCGTCACGTGTTCCCCCCTGCCCAACCGGCACACTGCCCTGTACGTCACCGGTTCCGCCCTGGCGCCCAACGGTGAGGCCAGCACCTCTACGGTCATCACAGACATTCTGGCGGTCCATGATGACGACCTGACCAACATCTCCATGGGCAAGGGAGAGCTGAACAGCTCGTCCACCCTGCGCAACAACCTGACCCAGGAGCAGGATATCAACTCGGACGGCATCGTGGAGATCCCCATCCCCTCCCTGGTGGAGAGCTATGGGCAGTCTGCCGGGAAGGAGAAATTCTACTCCCTCCACTGGCAGCAGTACGACATCTCCGGCGCCTTCCACATGGCCTGCGTCACCTATCACAACACCAACGACGGGTGGTATCTGGTGGTGCCCGACCACTGGACAGGACACATCAGCCTGACGCGGACGGAGAACACGTCCAGCGCCACGGTGGAGCACGGCATCGTGTTCTACTACCGGGGCACCCAGCGGGACACCCCCGTCCCCTTCCTGGCCATCTACCGCACCACCAGCAGCGACCGGCAGACCCGCATCGACCGGGCACAGAAGAGTGGTCGGTTCGTCCTGCGCTCTACGCCGGGCACCATCTACTCGGCAGAGTTTTTCGACTGCAACTGGGACTGCGGGCTGACGGAGGACACGCTGAAGGAGCAGTTCCACCTGATCCAGCCCCACTGGTCCAACAACTGAATCTGTTACGAATCGGTATCGTTTTTACATATTTGGAGGTCATTTCCATGCGAAAGGTACTTGTTTTAGAGGATGAAGACAACATTCGCAGTTTTGTCGTCCTCAATCTGAACCGCGCCGGCTACGACACCCTGGAGGCTACCACCGGGGAGGAGGCGCTGGAAATCCTGAAAGAACACCCGGAGACCCGCATCGCCCTGCTGGACGTGAACCTGCCCGGCATCGACGGCTTTGAGGTCTGCCGCCGCATCCGCGCCACCAACTCCAAGATGGGCATCATCATGCTCACCGCCCGGACCCTGGAGATGGACAAGGTGACCGGCCTGATGACCGGCGCGGACGACTACGTGACCAAGCCCTTCTCCCCGGCAGAG
>OLOA01003654.1_pt1 | contig 12364 bp, 9 predicted proteins | sample 1672201 | NCBI WGS metagenome assembly OLOA01 (sample SAMEA3136658, study PRJEB25190) | human gut metagenome
CCCGCCGGCAGCTTTTTGCGCGTGGTACGCATCGTATTCAGGAAATTCACAAAGATGCCCTGCGCGGTTTCGGGGCGCAGATAGATTTCGTTCGTGGTATCCTCGGTAACGCCCGCGTGGGTCTTGAACATCAGGTTGAACTGGCGGATGCCGGTGAAATCCTTCTTGCCGCACTTCGGGCAGACGATGTCGTGCTCGGCAATGTACTTCTCCAGCTCAGCGTTCGTCCAGCCGTCGCCGGTTTCCGCGCCGCCGGTGAAGTCCTCAATCAGCTTGTCTGCACGGTAGCGCGCCTTGCACGCCTTGCAGTCCATCAGCGGGTCGTTGAAGCCGCCGACGTGACCCGACGCCACCCACACTTCGCGGTTCATCAGAATTGCGCAGTCAAGCCCCACGTTGTACTTGCTTTCCTGCACAAATTTCTGCCACCACGCCTTTTTCACATTGTTCTTAAATTCCACACCGAGCGGGCCGTAGTCCCATGTATTTGCCAAACCGCCGTACAGTTCGCTTCCGGCAAAAATCAGACCGCGGTTTTTGCACAGCGCAACCAGTTTGTCCATCGTCAAATCAGCCATCGTGATTTCCTCCTGAAAAAGTGAGAATCTAACAAATGTAATGATAGGCGCAAACGCTCACTTTGTCAAGGCTGGAACGCATTTTTTCCACCGAAAACGCTGATTTTCCGTGCTGAAATCTGCTGATTTTCCCGCAAACAATATTTTTCGCAAATTTCCCGAAAAAAATTTCATTTTCCCTCTTGCATTTTCCGAAGAAGTGTGCTATTATATCAATGTTGTCAGTGCGATTCACTCGCCGGCACACGGATGCTGATATAGCTCAGTTGGTAGAGCGCATCCTTGGTAAGGATGAGGTCACCAGTTCAAATCTGGTTATCAGCTCCATAAGCCTTGCATTTTGCAGGGCTTTTTTCGTGTTTTGGGGCGAATTTTGCATTTATAAGCAGAACGCATTGCAGTCTCGACATTTTCCTGACCTCATCCCTATTTTTCTGCACCTGCCGCTTCCTTGACGGTGAATTTGCCTCAAAAGCAAGGTGCGCAGGTCTGATAATCGCCTGCGCACCGCGAGGTTCACTGATTTTCCGTCCCCTGCGTCTCCCGCCACGTCTCTTCCTTCACCAGCGTCGCGAACCAAATGCAATCCCCAACCATGCGGTTTTTGTGGCTCGACGGCGAGTTAATCTTCTGATTATTCAGCGCAATCGTGCTCGATGAGCCGCCGTCGAGGTTGTAGGCGTTGTCCAGCCCAAACTGCACGCACAGGTTCGCCATCTGCACAAGGTCGAAGCCGACGGATTTCGGGGCGGTGCTTTCCGGCCCCTCGTTCGTCAGTATCAGGTATTCCAGCTTGCCAATCTGCCCGATGACCATTCGCTGGGCTTTCTTGGCTTTGCCGTTGTCGATGGTCACGTCATCAAGGCTCGTGAGCGGAACGCCGTCCACCACCAGCGCGGGGCCGAAGCAGAAGGCGTGCAGCACCGTGCCGCCGCCGGCAATGTATTCGTCCCACTTTGCCTGCGTGGTGCAGGTGATGAGATGGAAGTCGCCATTTTCGTCCACAATCAGCTCGTCGCGGCCCTTATGCGGACGCATCCGCAGCGTCTGACCGTTGCGGACGACGATGCCTTGCTCATGGTAGAGACAGTAGTCACCGTCGATGCCCATGACGGCGTTGAAGCGCTTTGTCATGTCGTTAACGTGGCGCGCCTGCTTCGACGGGTACTTGTTCGCGAAGCCTGTGCGGAATTGGCTCACGTCGGTCAGCTTCACGCGTGCGGACATGACGGTTGTTGTGCCTTCGCCGGGTGCATCAACCTGCTGCAAATCCTGCGTCCAGTAGGTGACGTTAATCTGGATGTCGATGGAATCATCATGGTAGCCGCCGTTATTGGGCAGGTAACAATCCGGGTTCGGCAGGTTGGGGGAAACCTTGATATCCCACGGAATTGGCTCGAAATCAGGCGCGTCCTCCGCCAAAGCGGGAACAATCAGCAGCGCGCAGAGCAAAAGCGAAATCAGGCGTTTCATCGGGAAATGTACCTCCTACGGTGTTCTACTTATCAGACGAATCAAAAGGGGAAAACGTTGTCATGTACGAAAATTTAATTTTTTTGTAACAATTTTGCGGATGCGCACCATTTCGCCCAAAAGTTGAAATTCCCTCTTGCATCAGCGCGCAAAATGGCGTATAATAAGCCTGTCAAATGACCCCGCTTGACGGGAGAAAAGCAGCTTTTGTCCTTCCAGAGAGCCGCCGGATGGTGCGAGGTGGCAGGGCGCGGGTGCTTCTTCCACTCCTGAATGGGGGCAGACGAGGAGTCTGCCGGGTTCGCCCGATACAGCGAGCATGAGTGGTCTGACGTGCGTCAGGCAAACTGGGTGGCAACGCGAGCTTCTCGTCCCGGAATTTTACGGGATGGGAAGCCTTTTTGGTTTCCGCCAAGCAAAAAAGGAGGATTTTTTCCGATGCTGGACATCAATCTGCTCCGTACCAATCCCGAATTGGTGAAGGAGAACATTCGCAAGAAGTTTCAGGACGAAAAGCTCGTCATGGTCGACGAAGTCGTCGAGATGGACAAGGAGTACCGCGCCGCGATTCAGCAGGCGGACACCCTGCGCAACCAAATTAAGGTTGCGTCCAAGCAGATCGGCATGCTGATGGGCAAGGGTCAGAAGGAAGAGGCCGAAAAGGCGAAGGAACAGGTCGCCGTTTACAAGGCGGATCTGGAGGGCCTTGCGGCGAAGGAAGACGAACTGCAGGCGGAAATCCGCAAGCGGATGCTCGTTATTCCGAACATCATTGACCCGTCTGTGCCGATTGGCAAGGATGACAGCCAGAACGTGGAAATCGAGCGCTTCGGCGAGCCCGTCGTGCCGGATTTCGAGATTCCGTATCATGTGGATATCATGGAGCGCCTGCACGGCATCGACCTTGACAGCGCCCGCAAGACCTCCGGCAACGGCTTCTATTACCTCATGGGCGATATTGCCCGTCTGCACTCCGCGATTCTGTCCTATGGCCGTGATTTCATGATCGACCGCGGCTTCACCTACTGCATCCCGCCGTACATGATTCACGGCGACGTGGTGACGGGCGTGATGAGCTTCGCCGAGATGGAGAACATGATGTACAAGATCGAGGGCGAAGACCTCTATCTGATTGGTACGTCCGAGCACTCCATGATCGGCAAGTTCATCGACACGATTCTGGACGAAAGCCAGCTGCCGCAGACGCTGACCAGCTATTCCCCCTGCTTCCGCAAGGAAGTTGGCGCGCATGGCATTGAGGAGCGCGGCGTGTACCGCATCCACCAGTTCGAGAAGCAGGAGATGATCGTCGTCTGCAAGCCGGAGGACAGCCCGATGTGGTTCAACCGCCTGTGGCAGAACACCGTCGATTTCTTCCGCTCGATGGACATCCCGGTTCGCACGCTGGAATGCTGCTCCGGCGACCTTGCTGACCTGAAGGTGAAGTCGCTGGACGTGGAAGCGTGGTCTCCGCGCCAGAAGAAGTACTTTGAGGTCGGCAGCTGCTCGAATCTGGGCGATGCGCAGGCGCGCCGCTTGAAGATTCGCGTCAAGGGCGACGACGGCCGCAAATACTTCGCGCATACGCTGAACAACACCTGTGTTGCGCCGCCGCGTATGCTGATTGCCTTCCTCGAAAACAACCTGCAGGCCGACGGCCGCGTCCGCATCCCGGAAGCGCTGCGGATGTACATGGGCGGGAAGGAATATATCGGCTGATTGGGCTGAAGGGAAAATTGCAAAGGGACGGGTGCAGGGGGTGCAATGCTCCCTGCCCCCGTTTTGTATACACAATTATTCTGCATTGAGCAAAGGCAGTTTCACGAGAGAAGCTGCTGCGACAACAATAAATTTGCTGATATTTCCGTTGATATTTCTGCTGATTGATGATATAATATTCGTGTGAGAAAGGAGTTGACCACGATGACCTCTGTTATGAGCGCAATCAAGAACACTGTTCCGATTACCCAGTTCAATCGGGGACTTGCAGGAAAAATCTTTGAGGAAGTTAAGCAAACTGGTGCAAAAGTTGTCATGAAAAATAACACGGCAGAATGCGTTCTGCTTTCGCCGGAGGAATATGTACGGCTGATGGACGAATTGAACGATGCGCGTCTGCTGGCTGTGGCATCGGAGCGCATGGCGCACTACGACCCGTCGAAACTGATTTCCGAAGAAGAAATGAACTGTCGCCTTGGCGTTACTGAGGATGACCTCAAGGATTTTGAAAGCGTGGAAATTGAATGAACTGGAAACTTGAATACCTTCCGGAAGCCGAGGATGACTTCAAGGCGCTTGATGGCAGTCAGAGAAATCTTGTCCTGAAAGCAATTAAGAAGGTACAGCAGAATCCGTTGCCTGCGGACGAAAATGGCTATGGAAAGCTGCTTGGCAATCAAAACGGAAAAAACCTTGCTGGACTGCTGAAAATCAAGCTGCGCGCCGCTGGAATACGCGTCGTTTATCAGCTTCAGCGCACGGAAACGGCTATGCTGGTGATTGTCATCGGCGTGCGTGCGGATGAAGAAGTGTACGAAATTGCACAGAAAAGAGCCGCAAAGCATCATTTACTGGGGTGAACGCACAAGCGGGGTGCATGGAGCGCATTTTGCTCCCTGCCCCCGTTTTTTCTTTTCCACACGCCCTTCTTTTCCGCCGCCCGCCCGCATACCATCCATCAGCCGAATCAACGGGCAAGGAGGCGGACAAACATGAAACTTCCCAAACTTCCGAAACTTCCATCCCTCAAATCCCTTCATCTCCCCAGCCGCATCACGATGGAACGGCTGCTCATTGTCTCTGCGGCGGCGCTTGTAGTTGTCCTCGCCGTCCGCGGCGGACAGCAGACCCAAACCGCCATGCAGCAGACTGACTTCACCCCCGATGTCAGCACCCAAACCATCGCAGACGCATCGCCGGATGTCGAAATGACCGCTACCGTCTGCTGGTATGAGGACGGCGAGGGGTATCTCGTGCCGGTCACGCGCCAGATTCCGCTGCAGGACGGCGTGGCGAAGGCGACGCTGAGCCTGATGGTGAAGTCGTCCGAGAACGACCTCGCGGCGGCGCGGATGGGGCTGCGGAACGTTATTCCAGAGGGCGTGACGTTCGATTTGGACATTTCCGGCGGCAAGGCGCGCGTGGACTTGAGCAAGGAGGCGCTGAGCTGCCAGAATGCGGAGGAAGAGCTGCTGATGGTGCAGGGGACGGCGGCGGCGCTGTGCGGATTTGACACGGTGCAGGAGGTAACGTTCCTCTTTGACGGTCAGAAGCGGTCGCAGTTGACGCACGGGACAGACGTATCCGGCGTGTTCAAGGCGGATAGCGTGAATCTGGAAAGCGTGGAGACGACGGCGAACCTGACGAATGCGTCGCGGGTGCAGCTGTATTTCCCGTCGGCGGACGGGCGGCTGATGGTGCCTGTTACGCGGACGGTATTCTCCCCCGCTGACCTGACCACGGCAATGCTGGAACTGGCGAAAGGCCCGGAGAAGGACAGCGGGCTGGAAATTCCGCTGCCGAAGGACTGTGGTCTGCGGTCGGTGACGCTGAAGAACGGTGTCGCGACAATTGACTTCACAAAAGAATTTGCGTCCCTTGCGACGGCGGAGGACGCGAGCGCGGCGACAAGCCAGGCGCTCCGGGCAATTGTGTTCACGGCGAGCCAATTTCCGGGCGTGAAGAAAGTCGAGGTGCTGGTGGAAGGAAAGCCGTTTGAGGCGCAGCCGTCGGCGGTGACGACGTTCGTGAATCAAGCGGACGAAGTGATGGCGCAGTATCCGGGGCTGATTACGGTGGACTAATACAATTTCCTGCATTCGCCTGCGCCATCTGCTTGCGCCGCGAATTTGGAAATAGTATAAAAAAGGCGGGTGCGCGGAGCTTCAAACTCCATGCACCCGCTTTGCGTATATCAATAATTACTTCTTGTTTCCCCCGAACAGCCCCGTGATTCCGCCCAGAATCCCGCGCGTCACCTGCCGCGTCACTTCGCGGGTTGCGGTGTTAATCGCCGTATTCTGCACGCGCCCCAGCAGTGAGTCGTTCTTCCGGGCGCGCGCGGCACGTTCTTCGCGCAGTTCATCCGCGTGCTTCCGGCGTTCTTCCGCCTGGCGTTCCTTCTCGGCTTTTTCAGCCGCTTTGCGCTGCTTCTCCGCCTCGCGCTCCTGCGCCTTCGTCGTTGTCGGCGCTGCTGCGGGCTGCGCCTGAGCCGGGACGTAATTGCCCGTCGCGGGGTCAAGCTGCATCGGCATCATCTTCTGCACATACTGCCCACTTGCCGGGTCGTAGACCATCACCAGCATGTTTTGCACCTGCGGCTGCTGCACGGTCAGCACCGGGACAGGCTGCGCCTGACCTATCGGCTGCTGCTCCTGCTGATTCTGCCACGCCGGACGTGCGGGTTCGTCCGCCGCCATCCAGGCGGGACGCGGCGTGCTGCACTGTGCGGCAGGCTGTTGAACAGGCTGTGCCTGACCCACAGGCTGAGCCTGAGCCATCGGCTGTGCCTGAACCATCGGCTGCGCCTGAGTCATCGGCTGGGCAGCCTCGCGCTGCACATAATGCCCTGTCTGCGGGTCGAACACGAGGAACGCATCGGGGCGGCTGACTGTCGGCGCAGCGGTCGAAATCTGCGGCGCGGCGGCTTCCGGCGCGGGCATCTGCTCCTTCTGGAACGCGCTTGCCAGCATTTCGTAGGCGGAAACGCGGTCAACCGGCGTGTCGTAAACGCCGCGGAAGGGGCTGGTCTCGATGCACTCCTGCCGCACATCGCCGTCGATGGCGTTCATGGCACTCTGCGGGGGGAGGATGGTCGCGCGCTCGACGATGCTCGGCGCACCGTCCGCATCGAGGAAGGAAACCAGCGCTTCGCCTGTTTTGAGCGTGGTGATGGCTTCTGCCGTATCGAACGCGGGATTCGCGCGGAAGGTCATCGCAGCGGTGCGGACGGCCTTCTGGTCAAGCGGCGTGTAGGCGCGCAGGGCGTGCTGGACGCGGTTGCCGAGCTGCCCCAGAATGCTCATGGGAATGTCGCAGGGGTTCTGGGTGACGAAATACACGCCGACGCCCTTGGAGCGAATCAGCCGGACGACCTGCTCCAGCGTTTCCAGCAGCGCCTTGGGGCAGTCGTCGAAGAGCAGGTGCGCCTCGTCGAAGAAGAACACCATGCGCGGCTTGTCCAAATCGCCGCATTCGGGCAGCAGCTCGTACAGCTCCGACAGCATCCACAGCAGGAAGGTCGAGTACAGCCGGGGCTTGCGGTAGAGCACGTCCGCCGCGAGAATGTTGATAACGCCGCGCCCGCTTTCATCAAGCTGCATCCAGTCGGCGATGTTCAGCGCGGGTTCGCCGAAGAACGCATTGCCGCCCTCGTCCTCCAGCATGGCGACGGCGCGCTGAATCGCACCGACAGATGCCATGGACACGTTGCCGTAATCGAGCGTGTACTCCTTGGCGTGCTCACCGACATAGGCAAGCATGGCCTTCAAGTCCTTGAGGTCGAGCAGGAGCATGTTCTCGTCATCCGCGACGCGGAAGAGGATGCTCAGCACGCCCGCCTGCGTGTCGTTGAGGTTCATCAGCCGCGCGAGCAGCGTCGGCCCCATTTCGCTCACGGTCGTGCGGACGGGATGCCCTTCTTTGCCGAATACGTCCCAGAACACGGTCGGGAACGTGCGGTACTCGAACGTCGGCACGCCGCACTGCGTCAGGCGATTGGCGATATTGTCGCTGTGTGTGCCGGGCTGCACCATCCCGGCGAGATCGCCCTTGATATCCGCGAGGAACACGGGCACGCCCATGTCCGAAAATCCCTCTGCCAGCACCTTGAGGGAGACGGTTTTGCCCGTACCGGTCGCCCCGGCAATGAGACCATGGCGGTTTGCCATCTGCGGCAGCAGGCAGACGGGATGTTCACCTGTTCCAAGCCAGATTTTGCCTTCGTAGAGCATGTGTGTTGTGTTCTCCTTTTTCCTTTTATAGTGGTACTATTGGTACTTCGATGATTGTCTTTATCGCGGCAGGGGTTTCGCCTCTGCGGAGGCGACCAGAGGGCTTTGCGGTCGCCATCTGGACTCCTTCGCATGCACACCCATGTTACTTGGATTTTATCGAAAATGCGATTAGTGGGTGTGCCGTTACTCCTTCTTCTCCTCCATCTCCGCTGTGCGTTCCGAAATAATATACCGCGGACGCTGCTTGACTTCCAAGTAGATTTTGCCGATATATTCCCCGATGATACCGAGAAACAGGCACTGCATCCCGCCAACGAAGCATACCAGACAAGCCAGCGACGCCCAGCCAGCCACCGAATGCCCGGCAATCGCGGCAATCACCGCCCAGATAATGCCGATAAATGACAGAATCGTGATAAACAGCCCGGCGAAGAACACCATGCGAATCGGTTTGACCGATAGGCTTGTGATGCCGTCGAACGCCAGCCCCAGCATCTTCTTCAGCGGATAGTGGCTTTCGCCCGCAATGCGCTCGTGGCGCTCGTAAGAGACGCTAGTGGACTTGAACCCGACCAGCGGAACCATCCCGCGCAGATACAGGTTTACTTCGCGGAATTTCGCCAATTCCTGCAGGGCACGGCTGGAAATCAGGCGATAATCCGCGTGATTAAACACAACCTCCGCGCCCATTGCGCTGAGCAGCTTGTAGAAGCCTTCCGCCGTGAAGCGCTTGAAGAACGTGTCGGTATCACGCTTGGAGCGCACGCCGTAGACGATTTCGCAGCCGTCAAGGTACGCATCCACCATCGCGTCCATGGCGTTGATATCGTCCTGCCCGTCGCAGTCGATGCTGATGGTGATATCGCAGCGGTCTTTCGCCTCCATCAGCCCTGCCCAGACCGCCCTTTGGTGCCCTCGGTTGCGGCTCTGCGCAATGCCTTGGAAGCACGGGTCTTTCGCGGACAGCGCCGTGATAATCTCCCACGTCTTGTCCTTGCTGCCGTCGTTGACGAACAGAATGCGGCTCTTGTCGCTGATTTTCCCCGCGTCTGCGAGCTGACGCACCTTGTCGCGGAACATGCCGCTGGTAATCGGCAGTACGCTTTCTTCGTTGTAGCAGGGAATCACAATATACAATACAGGCTTGTGTGCCACGCAGAAACACCTCCAGTATGGTTGATTATGCCTTATTATAGCACATTTTCTCCTGCTTGAACAGGTTCTTTTTGCAACAGTTTCGACGCAATTATTGTTCACAAAATATTTACAAACACTTCCGACATTCGTTACAAAGTCGTGCTATGATACGGAAAGTACTCCAAGAGGGGTGCGGCTATCAAAGGAAGTGTGCTTATGAATCAGGCGGCAATTGGTCAGTATATCGCAGGCAAGCGCACTGCGCAAGGCATGACGCAGGAGCAGCTGGCGCAGAAAATTGGCGTATCGCAGAAATCCTTGATGCGCTGGGAAACGGGCAAACGTCTGCCCGATGCTGATGCGGTGGAAGCGCTCTGCGCGGCGCTGGGTATCACCCTGCCGGAACTGCTCAACGGCAAGGATTCGCCGCAGAAGGAAGAAATGCAGCTGACGCATGACGCACAGATGCTTGACCTGCTGCGCCGGATGCAGCGCACAGTCTATGAGCAGCATATTCTCTACGGCGTTCTGCTGATTCTGCTGGGCATCGCGAGCAATGCATTGTCTGCGCTGGTCGGCGGCAGCCATGTCAAGGAATTCTTTTCGGGTGTGCTGATGGGGATGTCCGTTGCGGAAATGCTGGCGGGGGTCGTCATTGTTGCCATCCATGTGATTCACGGAAAATGCGAGGAGTAATTAGCAATTTGAGAAATCATTGCGCATTGAAAAGCGGTCGCGTGACCGCTTTTTTCGTTTTGGGAAATCGCAGAAACATGCCTTTTTTCCTTGACCCCTTCGGCATTCCGATGTATAATAAACAATGGTGTATTAGCGCATTGAGCAGAAAGGGGTGAGTGTCCTGTACGCACAGGTAATTGTGGACATTGTGCATGAGAATGTTGCGCACACGTTTACCTACCGCATTCCGGACGGCATGACGCTCACCGCCGGACAGCGCGTGGAAGTTCCGTTCGGGCGGATGCGCAAGGAGGGGGTCGTCCTCTCCCTGACGCAGGAGACGGACGTGCCGCCGGAAAAGCTCCGCGACATCCTCCGCCCGCTGGAAGATTATGCCGCTATCTGCCCCACGCTGCTGACGCTCGCCCAGCAGATGGCGGACGACGTGCATTGCCCACTGGCGGAAACGCTGCGGCTGATGCTGCCCGCCCAAATGCGCGGTGGACGCATTCAGGTGAAAACGCAGACGGTCGCGCAGGCCGCGAAGCCACGCGAAATGCTGGAAGCGGCAGCACTGGCGGAGAAACGCTCGCCGAAACGGCGTCTGCTGCTGACGGTCTTATCCGACGGACGGACGCACCCGGTGGAGGAATTGAAGCTGCTCGTCCGCGAGCCGCTGCAAGCGCTGCGCCAGATAGAAGCAGCGGGGCTAATTGCCCTGCGGGAAGAAGAAGTGCTGCGCCGGCCGGGCGGCAATACGCCGGACACCGCCGTCCCTGACCCGCCCCTCACGCCGGGGCAGGAGGAAGCATTGTCTGTCATGCTGCCGGATTTGCGCAGTGGACAAGGGAAATACCTGCTCCACGGTGTGACGGGCAGCGGCAAAACCGAGGTGTTCATCCGCCTCGTGCGCCAGACGCTCGTGCAGGGGAAATCCGCCATGATTCTCGTGCCGGAAATCGCCCTCACGCCGCAGATGGTCATGTGGTTTCGGGCGCGGTTCGGGGCGGTTGCGGCGGTGCTGCACTCGCGGCTCAGCGCGGGCGAGCGCTTTGATGAGTGGCGGCGCATCCGGCGCGGCGACGCGCGGGTCGTCATCGGCGCACGGTCAGCGGTGTTCGCGCCGTGCGGGAACTTAGGGCTGATTGTCGTGGATGAGGAGCACGAATCGACGTATATCTCCGACCGTCATCCGCGATATGACGCGCGCGAAGTTGCCATCCGCCGATGCGAAAATGAACACGCGACGCTTCTGCTTGCCTCCGCTACGCCCAGCATCCTGTCCTTCGCCAGGGCACGGCGCGGGGATTATGTGCTGCTTGAAATGCCCTCCCGCGTCGGCAACCGCCCGATGCCGCAGGTCACGCTGGTGGACATGCGCAAGGAGATGGAGAACGGCAACCGAAGCGTATTTTCCGGGCAATTGGTCGCGGCACTCAAGAACTGCGTCGCGCGCGGCGAACAGGCCATGCTGCTGATGAATCGGCGCGGGTACAACAGCTTCGTCAGCTGCCGAAGCTGCGGATATGTCGTCAAATGCCCGAACTGCGATGTCGCCATGACCTACCACGTCGTGAGCAGCGGGCAGACCGAGGCGAAACTCCACTGCCACTACTGCGGATTCGCCGCGCTGCCGCCGAACACCTGCCCGAAATGCGGCAGCAAGTACATCCGTTATTTCGGCGCGGGGACGCAGAAAATCGAGGAAGAATTGAAGAAACTCTTCCCACAGGAAAACGTCATCCGCATGGATATTGACACGACCTCCGGTAAGGATGGTCACGCAAAGCTGCTCGATGAGTTCCGCTCCGGGCGCGCAAAGCTGCTCGTCGGCACGCAGATGATCGCCAAAGGGCTGGATTTCCCGAAGGTGACGCTGGTGGGCGTGATTGCGGCGGATATGACGCTGAATCTGCCCGACTACCGCGCGCGGGAGCGGACATTCCAGCTGCTGACGCAGGTCGCCGGGCGCGCCGGACGCGGCACACTGCCGGGGCAGGTCATCATCCAGACGTACAAGCCGGAGGATGAGGTGATTCAGACCGCCGCCGCGCAGGACTACCGCGCGTTCTTTGAGCTGGAGTTCGATCGCCGGCGGACGGGGTTGTATCCGCCGTTCACGATTCTGGCGCGCCTGCTGGTGGAGAGCAATTCGCCGCAGAAGGCGCGGGAGGTCGCGACAATGCTTCATGCGCGGTGCGAGAAACTGCTTAACGCGCATCCGCTGTGGAAGAAGCGGGCGCTGATGGTGCGGCTTGACCAGCCGAGCATCACGGTTTTGCGCGGAAAAACGCGCTGGCATGTGCTGATGAAGCTGCTTGTGCATCCGGAGACGGAGCAGTTCGCCGCGGCATTGAGCGAACTGGCGCGGGAGAAGCAGGAGGGCGCGGAGGTGTACTTTGAGTATAACCCCACGACGATGATGTAAATGTGGTTTTATTTCCCTGAAATCGCGTGAATTGTGTGGGTATCCTGTGGATAAACACGCGGAAGAAGTAAGAAGAAGTCATCAACTCAATCGCGAAAAGGGTGTCGAGAGGGTCG
>OLOA01003659.1_pt1 | contig 12353 bp, 10 predicted proteins | sample 1672201 | NCBI WGS metagenome assembly OLOA01 (sample SAMEA3136658, study PRJEB25190) | human gut metagenome
CTCCTCGAGGCCGGAGGATTCAGACCCCAACTACACCCTCAATCGTGAAGAGCCGACAAAGGCACCGTCTACGGTGCTTTATCCGCACCTATCACGCCACCACCCCAGGCGAAGGCCGCTAGGTGGAGGGTTTCGATGCGTCTACTCACCACAACCATTCACTTAGTGACGAACCCGGCAGGACCAGACACCACGAACTCGCCGTCCGGCACCAGGCCGCGTCCGGCAAGGAACCCCACTAACTGGACACCTATGCGGCGTCATTCCCGCACAACTGCCCACTCAGTGAGGGTTCCTACTGGCGGGACAACGAGTCTGCGACGCAGGCTCGGGCCGCCCGTCGCACCGCCCGGCGTGCTCCTGCACCGGAAACCGGCCGACCCCGAGGACGCCAGGACTTGGGGCGTCGGGCGTCGTGCCCACGATCTGGATGATGGGATCGCTAAAAGCACCGTCTACGGTGCTTTATCCGCACCTATCCTGCTGGCCCCCGTCACCAGTGCCGTTATGTGGACACCTGTGCGGCGTCATTGCCGCACAACTGCCCACTCAGTGAAGGTTTCGGCGAGACAGGGGGTTCCGGGGACGGAGGGCTCCAGCGGGGCCGCGGGTTTCGACGGGACGGAGGGGCCCGGGGGGATTCCGGAGGGACAGGGGATTCCGGGGGGGATTCCGGAGGGACAGCGGGTTTCGACGGGACGGAGGGACCCGGAGGGACAGGGGGTTCCGGCGGGACGGAGGGCTCCAGAGGGGCCGCGGGTTTCGACGAGACAGAGGGTTTCGACGAGGACGACCCGATTCGCAGGGCACGGCGGCTCCTTAACCGGAGGACGACCCACTTCGCAGCGCACGGCGGCCCGTGAACAGGACGACCCCTCCCCACCCCAAAGTTGTCCACAGATCCTGTGGACAAGGCGGTGGACAACCCGCTTTCCCTGTGCAGACGCCCGCCGGGCCTGTGCACACCGGCGTGGAGCCAGAAATCACAGATCTGTAATTCCAGCGATAGGGGTGTGTCGGCGCCGCAGGTCCCGTAGAACAGAAGGAGCGTCGGCCATGGTCTGTGGTGGCCGGCGCGGCGAAAAGGCACATGCGACCACTCGGCAGGCCGGCACCGTCCCCCAGGGCTTTGCGCTGCCACCATCGGTGAGGGTGACGCCCGATGGGGTCGCCGCTGTGTGGGCAAGCCGGAATCGTCACCACTGTTCTTCGGCTTCCGGGGGCCCCTCCCCGCGAGGGGCCCCTCATGCCCCGCCCGGCCGCAGCACGCGCCGCACCGCTCACCAGCACCGCCGACCCACAGCACCGACCCCACGAGCCCCGCATCCACAAGCGCGCAACGCCCAATCCCCACCAGCGCGCAACGCCCAGCCCCCCCCCGCACACCCCAACACCGACAAACGCAGTGGGCCCCGCCGATCCGACGGGGCCCACTGCGTTGTACCTGTTCTGCGTTGTACCTGTTCCGCGCTTGTTCCTACTCTGCGTTCTTCCTACTACGCGGCTGTTCCCACTCCGTGCGACTGCCACGTGCCTCGACAGCCGCCACTGCTTGATGCCGCCACCCCTGCGGGCAGCGCCACATCAGCCTTCGCGGAACACCACTCCCATGCCACCACGCGGGTAGTGCCAGGTGAGCGTCCCGGGGGGCGCCACGGCCAGGCAGGTGCCACATTCGAGGCATGCCGCGTATTCCACCGAGATGGTGCCATCGGGCTCCTCGGAATACACATGGGCCGGGCACACCTGCACGAACAGCTTGCCGGCACCGGTGCGCCTGGCCTCCTCCTGGTGCACCTCGATATGCGACTCCTCCTCGTCGGTCTCGTACGCGTCGTGCGCCAGACGCTCAGGGATGCTTGCCAAATAGTCGATCATCACTTCTCCCCTCTCACAGCGCCTTCAGTGCAGTGATTCCGTCGCGGACGAGCTCGCCGAGCCGCACGCTCGATTTCTTGAACGCGCGGGTCGCCACCTTGATGGCGTGCGTGCGCGGCCTGGTGTCCATGTTGAACATGCCGTGCATCACATCGGCGATCATCTCGCCGTACGCCCCGTACATGCGGGGGCTGTCGAGCAGCTCGGGCATGTGCACATAGGTGCGCATGTCCTGCCCCACGAAGTCACGCTCGAGATTGCGCTCGTAGCGGGCCATCGACTCGTCGGAGTAGTCCTTGTCGGTCAGCGCACGGTGGGCGGCCGAGGCCGCCGCCAGCGCACTGCCCGCCGCCAGGTCCATGCCGCGGATGGTCAGGCCGGTGTTCAGGGTGAACCCCGCCGCATCGCCCACGATCATCAGGCCGGCGCGATGCAGCTCGTGGGCCACCATCGCCGGACCGTCCTCGATGGTAAGGTGACAGCCGTATTCGCGCAGCTGACCCCCCTCGAGCAGCGGTGCGATCGCCGGATGTGCCAGGAAATGGTCGTGCACATCACTCGACGCCAGCCCCTTGGCCACCAGGTCGTCGAGCCGCAGCACGACGCCGATCGAGATCGACTCCTTGTTGGTGTACAGGAAGCCACCACCGGCCACGCCCTGGGTGCAGTCGCCGACCACGGCATAGGCCGTGCCCTCGTCGCCCGAGCAGTGGAAACGCTGCTCGATCGTCGCGGGGTCAAGCGCGATCACCGACTTCACGCCCACGGCCAACGACTTCTTGGGTTCCTTGGGACGGATGCCGGCCTGCTGGGCGATGAACGAGTTCACGCCATCGGCAGCAATCACGATGCGGGCGCGCAATTCGTCCTCGCCCGCACGCACGCCGACCACCTGGCCGCCCTCGATCACCAGCTCATCGACCTTGACACCGGGCATCACCATGACGCCGGCCTCCTCGCACTGCTCGGACAGCCATGCGTCGAGCTTGGCGCGCAGCACGCTCACCGCGTTGACCGGCTCGGCCAGGCGCTGGTCCCAGTAGTCGATCTTCACCGTGGAGGTGGGGTTGGCGAAGCTCACCACATTGCGCGTGATGCGCCGTTCCACCGGGGCGTTGTCGACGAACCCGGGGAACACCTGCTCCATCACGCGGCAGTAGAACACGCCACCCGACAGGTTCTTGGAACCCGGCTGGGCGGCCCGCTCGATGAGCACCACCGAATGGCCCTGCTGGGCCAGCTTGTAGGCGGCGGTGCAACCTGCCACACCGCCACCGATCACCACGACATCAAAGATGTCTTCGTCTTCGTCAGCCATCGTTACGCTTTCAGGGCTTCGGTCAGCTGGGGCAGCACCTGCTCCAGCTCACCCACGATGCCGTAGTCAGCGGCCTTGAAGATGGGGGCGTTCTTGTCGTTGTTGATCGCCACCACCACCTTGGAGTCGAGCATGCCGGCCAGGTGCTGGATCTGGCCCGAGATGCCGACGGCCACATAGACGTCGGGTGCCACGGTGAGCCCCGAGACGCCGATGTAGCGGTCCTTGTCGAACCAGTTGACGCCTTCGGCCAGCGGACGCGAGCAGGCAAGCTGGGCGTCCATGGCGTTGGCGGCGTCCTGGGCAAGGCTGAGCTCCGACTGCTCCTTGAAGCCACGGCCGCAGGCGATGATGCGCTGGGTGGTGGTGAGGTCGACGCGCTCGCCCTGGGCGCTCTCGGTGGAGGACACCGTGGCCGGGTAGGCCTGCGCCGCGACGGACTCCGCCGCAACCGGGTCACCCTCGGGGGCCGGGCCGCCGTCCATGATGAGCACCGCACGCGCGGTGAGCGCGTCGGTCTGCAGGGTGATGCCGCCGAAGCGCGCCACGTGGGCACCCTCGGCGTCAACCTTCTTGACGCTCGACAGCACCGGGGCGTTCAGCCGGGCGGCCACCGCACCGGCGAGCACGCGCTCGGCGGGACGGTTCGGCGCCAGCACCACGTCCTGGTCGCCGGCTGCCACGGCATCGGCCACGGCTGCGGCATAGGCGTCGGCGGGCACGTCGGCGTCGGCGGTGATCGAGATCACCTTGTCAACGCCGGCGATCTGGGCGTCGCCCCCGGCCACCACGGTGATGGTGCCACCGAGGGCACGACCCGCCTCGACGAGGTTCCCGATCTGGGCGTTGGTCGTCACAATCCATGTGTTCGTCATTGTCTCAAGCTCCTTTTCTCACAAGACCGGTTTGGCTCACAGCACCGAGTCGGCGCGCAGGGCGGCGACCAGCTGGGCGGCGCATCGTCACCGGAAAGAATCTGCTGCTTACGGGCCGGCGCGGCCGGCTTCTCGCTGGCCGTGATGGCGATGGCGGCGTCGCTGACCTCCAGGTCGGCCACGGGCACCACCTCAACGGTCTTCTTGCCGGCGGCCAGGATGTCCTTCATGCCGGGCACCTTCGGCTTCACGGCGTCGGCGGCCACGGCAACCACGAGCGGTCCGGTGACCTCGACCACGCGGCGTCCGCCGGGCTGGTCCTGGGTCACGCGATATCCGTTGTCGGTCTTCTCCAGCGCCGAGACTTCCTGGAAGCAGGGCCAGCCCAGGTAGCCGGCGACCAGCGCCGACATCATCTTGGCGCCCTCGTCCACCGACGAGTCTCCGGCCAGCAGCAGGTCAGCGCCGTCGACCTTCTTCACCAGCGCGGCGAGGGCCGAGGCGGTCCTGGTCGCGTTCCAGTCGGCGGCGGCGTCGTCTGCCACCACGAGTCCACGGTCGAGCCCGCGCGACATGGCGTTCTTCTTGGCCATCGAGCTGGCCACGTCGGCGCCACCCACCGAGATGCCGACCACTTCGGCGTCGCCGGCGAGTTCGCGGCCCAGCTGCACCGCAACCGGGTCGTACTCGCTGACTGCCGACTTGGCCCGGCTCCAGTCGACCGTGCCGTCACCGCGCACTTCGGCGTCCTGGGGGTTCGGTGCATATTTGTATGCCACGACAATCGTCATCGCAGTGACCTTTCCGTTATGTGTCACTTGCATGTCTGTGTTGCATTCGCCCCGACGTTGAACAGCCACGACGATAAAGGGGTTCTTTCACAATAGTTGGCGGACGAAATCCACACCCCTGCGTTGATCTCGTCCAATTGTCCCGCGGTCACCAGAGGTGCCACCGCGGAGGATCTTGTGGTGTCATGCCGGCTGCCCGACCCCGCCCAGCCCTGCGCGCAGCATGGGATTGCGGGCCCGTTCCACCGACAGGTAGGTGCGCCCGCCGTGGCCGGGCCACAGCTCGGCGTCATCGGCCAGCGCGCCGAGGCGGGCGGCCGTGGCCACCAGCGCGCGCGGGTCGGCCCGCAGGTACTCGGTGCTGCCGACCCCCTGGGCGAACAGCGTGTCGCCGGTGAGCAGCACGCCCTGTGCCGACGGCCACAGGCAGATGCTGCCCGGCGTGTGGCCGGGGGTCTCCAGCACCTGCACGGTGTCGTCGCCGAACTCGATGAGGTCGCCCTCGTCCAGTGCCCGGTCTATGCGGGTGACGGCGTAGTCGCTGCCCTCCTCGTCGAAGCCGGTGAGGTGCGGGTCGGCCATCGCGGCGGCGTCGGCGCGTCCGCACATGATGGGCACCCCGAAGGCCCGGGCCACCTCATTGGCGGCGCCGATGTGGTCGGAGTGGCTGTGCGTGAGCACGACGCCGACCACGTCGCGGCCGGCAAGCCATGCCAGCAGCAGCGGCGCCTCGGCGCCCGGGTCGACGACCAGCGCACGCCCGGCGCTGGTGAGCACATAGCAGTTTGCCTGATAGCTGCCGAACGGGACTGACTCGATGGTGAACAAGGCCCTACCTCCCCTTGAATTGCGGTGCGCTGGTTTCTGACAGGTCGTGGCCGCGCGTCTCGGGCGCCCACACCAGTGAGACGACGAAGCCGACGGCCGAGATGATGGCGCCGGCGATCATGGTGGCGCCCATGCCCTGGCGGGCGATGAATCCCGGCAGGATATAGATCGAGACGACGGTGCCGATGCGGCTGACGGCCATGGCCACGCCCATCGCCGAGCCCCGGATGTCGGTGGGGAACAGCTCATTGGGGTACAGCCACTGCAGGTTGCCCGGCCCGCCGGAGAACAGGGCGTACAGCGCGAAGCAGATCAGGATCACCAGGGTGGTGGGTGCCGGGATCGCACCCAGCACGGCCAGTGCCACCGTCATCACGGCGAACGATCCGATCACCAGCTTGCGTCGCCCCAGCGATTCGGCCAGGAACATCGCCGGGATGGTGCCGATGAGGAAGAAGGTGCCCACCACCATCTCGCCGAGCAGGGCGTTGCGTCCCTCGCCCAGGCGGAAGGCGTTGGAGATCTGGGGTCCGTAGGTGTACATGGCGAACATCGGGATGGCCTGGCACAGCCAGATGACGCCGACGAACAGCACCCGCCACAGGTAGGGGCGGCTGAACACCTTGGAGAACTTGGTGCGGGTGGGTTCGGGTTGCAGGCCCAGTTCCACGTCCTGCCCGTAGAGGCCGCGCACCACCTCGGCGGCCTCCTCGGTGCGTCCCTTGCTGTAGAGCCAGCGCGGCGATTCGGGCACCGACCAGCGTCCGATGAGGATGATGACGCACGGGATCACCGAGCTGCCGAGCATCCAGGTCCAGCCGCGGGTGACGTTGTCGAACAGGTAGCCGACCACATAGGCGACGTTGGCGCCCAGGTACCACACGGCCGCGATCGCACCCATGGCCATGGCCCGGTATTTGCGCGGGGTGAACTCGGCGATCATCGAGGTGGCGATGGGATAGTCGGCCCCGATCACCACGCCGATCGCCAGCCGCAGCACGAACAGCTGCCCCGGCGTCGACACGACCATGCACAGCAGCGACAGCACGCCGATGAGGATCAGGTCGATCACGAACATCTTGCGACGTCCGATGAGGTCGGTCACCCAGCTGCCGGCGATGGCGCCGACGAAGACGCCCACCAGCGCGGCGGCACCGAGCAGTCCGCTCCAGTGCTCGTTGATGCCCAGGTCGGGACCCATGTGCACCAGCGCGACGCCGATGATGCCCAGCACATAGCCCTCCAGGAAGGGCCCTCCGCTGGAGAACACCACCACCTTGCGCAGGGCACGGCTCATGCCGACGTCCTCCAGGCTCACTGGTTGTTGCGACGTCAGCTGTTGCGACACTGGTTGCTGTGGCATTGTTCCGCCCTCCTTCGTGCTGTCGTGGTGCCCTGTTCTTCGATGATCGGTTCCCGTCGGTTGGCTGCGCTGATGGTGTGCGGTCCCTGCGTACACGGCGAGTTGCCGGCCCGGGACAGGCCGGCAACCACCGAAGCCACAGGGCTCACCCGGAATGCTGGTTCCGGGTGGTGGACCCACCGTGGTGGTGGGCCCAGCCGGGCTCGTGCCTCACTTGTATTCGATGATTCCCCAGTTGAGGTGCGGCTTGGCGCCGGTCGTGTCGACGTCGTCGTCCACCAGGCGGAAGCGCAGCTCGCCCTCGCCGACCTTCCACATCTGCGTGCGCAGGGTGGAGCCGGGCAGCACCGGGGAGGTGATGCGCGTCTTGAAGCGGGTGATGCGCTCGGGCTCGCCGGGCACGAAGGTGTTGATGGCATGGCGCATCACGACGCCCGCATAGCTGATGGCGTGCAGGATCGGGCGGGGCTCGCCGTTCTTGGCGGCGTACTCCCAGTCGATGTGCTGCGGGTGGTAGTCGACCGACAGGCGGTAGATGAGCGCCTGGTTCTCGGGGATGCGCTCGGTGACCTCGGCGTCAGGTGCCCGGTCGGGCATGTCCACCAGGTCCTTGGGGGGCTTGGGGCCGCCCCAGCCACCGTCGTAGATCAACGCGTCCCACGACTCGTTGGTGAACAGCAGGTTGCCCTCGGCGTCGTAGCTGTCGCCGATGTGCTGGGCCAGCAGGCCCTTGCCCTCGCCGCGGTCGTAGAGGCCAGCCAGCTTCACCTTGGTGCTGATGGTGTCGGCCATCTTGGTGATCGGCTGGTGGTACTTGATGTCGAAGCCCCAGTGCAGCGAGCCGGCGTAGTTGTAGCCGTAGTCGATGGTGCGGGTGACTTCGGAGTCGACGATGAGCATCGCACCGAACATCGGCAGCACCTTGAGGCTGGGGTTCAGCGGGTCGTGCTCATTGATGTATTCCAGGCCGTCCTTGCCGTCGATACCGGCGCCGCAACCCAGTGCGAACAGCTCGAGGTCGCGGAAGTTGTATTCGCGGACGAATGGGCCGAACGTCTGGCCCACCATTTCTGTCTTGATCCTGTTCATAATGACCTTCCCTTTGCCGTCATTAATTCCTTCCGCAAGAGGTCCTTGCGGATCTTTCCGTAATTCCTCCGAGGCAGCTCGGAGCTCACGTGAATGGCTTCGGGCACCTTGAAGTACGCCAATCGTTCGGCGCAGCGCTTGCGAATCTGCTCAACATCGAGCTTCACGCCGAGCGCCGGCACCACAAAGGCCTCGATGGCCTCGTCCTTGATGGGGTCGGGCACGCCGACCACTGCGGCGTCGACCACGCCGGGCTGGTGCAGCAACGCGTCCTCCACCTCGGCCGACGAGATGGTCTCACCGGCCCTCTTGATCACGTCCACGTTGCGGTCGACGAAGTAGAACCAGCCGTCGGCGTCCATGCGTCCGCAGTCGCTGGTGTGCATCCAGCCGTCGTCGGTGAAGCAGGCGTCGGTGCGTGCCGGATCGCGCCAGTAGCCGGCCATCAGGCTGACGCCCGGTATGCCGCGCACCTGGATCTCGCCGACCTCGCCCACCGGCATCGGATGTCCGGCGTCGCTGGCCACCCGCACCCGGTAGCCCAGCCGACCCGACCCACCGAGGGCCACCGCGTCGGCCCGAAGGGACGCTCGGTGAGCACCCCCACCAGGCTCTCCGACGACCCGTAGTTGTTGAGCAGGCGCACCCCGAAGCGGTGTTCGAAGGCGGCCTTCTCGTCGTCGGTGATCGGCAGGAAGTAGTGCACCAGGCGCACCTGGTGGTCACGCTCGTCGGGCGCCACCGGCTGGGCCATCATCGTGCGTACCATCATCGCCATCGACTGGATCAGCGTCGCCCGATGGCGCCGCACCTGGGCCCAGGCCCGGGTGGCCGAATAGCGCTTCTCGAAGATCATCGTGGCGCCGGCGGTGATCACCGGGGCCAGCGCCGACAGCTGCAGGTTCACGTGCGTGCCCACCATCGACGAGTAGAACCGGTCGTCCTGGCCCATGGCGAGCTGCCAGTTGACGAACAGCCCCGAGAACACGAAGTTCGCGTGGGTGAGCATCACGCCCTTGGGCCTGGCGGTGGTGCCCGAGGTGAACATCACCTCCAGCAGGTCCGACCCGTCCAGCGCCGGATGCACGCCGGGCTCGGGTGACGCCTCCCCCACCGTGGTGGTGAAGTCGAGCACCCGGCCGGGCTTGTGTTCCGGGTTGCCCCCCAGCGACAGCACGGTGCCGATGGCGGCGAGTTGCTCGTCGCCATGGATCGCCAGCAGCTCCGGTTCGGTGACCAGCACCAGCGGGGTGGTACGCGCCACGATGTCGGCGCACTCCACCCGCGAATAGGCCGGGCTGATCGGCACCAGCACGCCGCCGATCTTGGCCAGAGCCAGCAGGCAGGCGATGAACTCCGGGGAGTTGTACAGGTGCACGGCAACCCGGGTGCGCTGGCCGACGCCGGCGTCGGCCAGCACATGGGCAACCTGGTTCACCCAGGCGTCGAATTCGCCGTAGCTGTATGTGCGCACCTGCCCGGTGTCAGGGTCGCCGAACACGAGGAACTCGGCCGTGCGCCGGGAGCGCACCTGGTGGTCCCAGATGGCTCCCAGCGACAGCTCCTCGCCGGCTTCCGCGGCATCCCACATCGTCATCTCTCCTGCCCGCCAGGGCCTGGTTCAGCTCTCGTCCTGGTCGCCGAAGCGCACCTTGCCCGACGCCTTGAAGCGCTCGATGTCGGCCGGGCTGAAGCCGGCCTTGGCGAGCAGGTCGGCGGTGTCGTAGCCCAGGGGGGCATCGGACGCCAGAATTGGCCGGGGCGGTTCTTGAATACCGGCACCGTGTTGAGGCCCTTCACGTCCTGACCTTCTGCGTTCTGCCATTCGATGAAGTTGCCGCGCTCCTGCACGTGCTTCTCGGCCAGGATGTCCTCGAAGCTGAGGCACTTCTGCGCCGCCAGCTTGTGGGCGGTGAAGTCGGCCTCCACGTCCTCCACGTCGCGGGCCAGCAGGTACTCCTCGAGCTTCGACTCGATGAGTTCGGCCTTGGGCGACGACAGCCACAGGGCCGAGGTGTCCTCCGGATAGTCCTCGGTGCCCCACAGCTCGCCCAGCCCGATCACCTCGAGCAGGTACTTGTTCTGGGGCACGCCGTAGACGCACAGGCCGATCACGCCGTTGCGGCACTTGTACTGCCCGATGGCGCACAGGTTCTGGTTCCTGGCGCCGGCGCGCGGGTACTCGATACCGGCATTGAGGTAATCGATCATGTAGTACGCGCCCATTCGCAGCATGGTCTCGTACATGGCCAGGTCGATGGACTCGCCCTTGCCGGTCTTCTGTGCCCGGAAGACGGCTGCCAGCGCGGAACTGACGACCATCAACGAGTTGAAGTAGTCGCCGGTGTAGGGCGCTGCCGTCATCGGCTGGTCGGGCGTGCCGTTCTGGTAGACGTAGCCCGCGTAGTCCTGCACGGTGAGGTCATAGGCAGCAGAGTTCACCCGCACGGGATCGCCCGTGTGGCCGAAGCCGGAGACATGCACGATGACGAGCTTGGGATTGCGTTCCCACAGCATCTCGTCGGTGATGCCCTTGCGTGCCCAGGCCGGGCCCTTCGACGACTCCACGAAGACGTCGGCGTCCTCGATGATCTTGAACAGGATCTCCTTGCCCTCGTCGGAGAAGGGGTTCATCGACAGGGAACGCTGGTTGCGGCGCTCCATCTCCTTGACATAGGTGGTGTCGCGCACCGAGTCACCTGTGTGGGTGTTTTCGATCCAGGTGACGTCAGCACCCCACTCCGACATGATCTCGCAGGCCGTCGGCACTGCGATCTCCACGGCGGAATAGATGACCTTGAGACCGTCGAGCACTCCGAATGACGGCTTTTGCGTTGGCAATGACATTTCGTTCATTCCTTCCATGTGACGCTTTGGTCAATTCACGCTCTGGTCAAGCTGGGGCCGGGGAATCCGGCTCAGCTGCGGTAATCGCGCAATGCACCACGGCCGGCGGCGAGGATCATCATCTCGTCGGTGCCACCGGAGACGCGGTCCACGCGAAGGTCGCGGTAGAAGCGCTGCACGCGGTGTTCGCCGGTGACGCCCACGCCGGCCAGGGTCTGCAGCGCGTTGTCGACCACGCGGGCCGAGGCATGCGAGCAGTAGTACTTGGCCATGGAGCAGTCGCCGCGGCCGAGCTGGTCGTTGTCGGCCTTCCAGGCGATCTCGTAGAGCATGTTGCGCATATTGGTGAGGTCCACCTTCATGTCGGCGAACTTCAGCTGGATGAGCTGCTTGCGGGCAATCGCCTCGCCGCCCTGCACGCGCTGGTTGGCGTACTTGGCGGCGTCCTCGAAGGCGCAGTAGGCGGTGCCGTAGTTGGTCAGGGCCACCTCGAAGCGCTCCAGGTCGAAGTCCTTCACGCCGCGCTTGAAGCCATTGCCCTCGGTGCCGAACAGGTCCTCCTCGCGCAGTTCGACGTTGTCGAAGTAGATGTCGGCGCACGAATCCATGCGCAGGCCGAGCTTGTGCAGGGGCTCCTTGGTGATGCCCGGCAGGCTCATGTCGACGAACCACTCGGTGTAGGTGCCCATGTTGTCGGCGTCGCGGGCCATCACCACGAGGTAGGGCACCTTCATTGACGAGGTGATGAAGGTCTTGTGGCCGTTGAGGTACACCTTGCCGCCCTTGCGGGTGTAGGTGGTGGACATGTCGTCCCAGCTCGACCCTGCGCTGGGCTCGGTCATGGCGTAGTTGAGCATCTGCTTGCCACTGCCGACGAACTTGAGGATGTCCTTCTTCTGCTCCTCGGTGCCCTCGCGGATCACCGTGTCCCAGCCGGGCAGCTGGTAGAGCACGTAGGTGGGGCCACCGGCGCGGCCGAGTGCCTCGTAGGCGGCGGCCAGCGTCTGCCAGCCCAGGCCCAGGCCGTCGTATTCCTCGGGCAGCAGGATGCGGTCGAAGCCGAGGTCGCAGATGGCCTTGACCCAGCGCTCGGGGTATTCAGAGTTCTCGTCACACTCGTGGAAGTACTTCTCCCACGCCTCACTGTTCATCAGCTCGGTGAAGCCGTCCACCATGAGCTGCTGGTCCTCGGTCAATGAGAAATCCATTGTCTTTCCCTTTTCTGTGGTTGTTTCGTTGGCTTGGCTGTGTGGGTTGGGCTGACGTGCCGGTCCGTTGCCGACTGCGCCTCCCGGGGGGCCGGTGGGCACCCTCTGTGCCAACCTTGAGTAAGACACCCGGACAGTCCGGATCGGTGTCGTAGA
>OLOA01003660.1_pt1 | contig 12353 bp, 8 predicted proteins | sample 1672201 | NCBI WGS metagenome assembly OLOA01 (sample SAMEA3136658, study PRJEB25190) | human gut metagenome
GCCTTGCAGGAATTCTGCCCTATCGCAGCAATAATATGACACTTTGTCATGTATCCATTCTGCCCAGGATATGATGCTGTGTCATAATCCATCCCGGTTTATCGCATATGCTTTAGTTGCGCAGCAAGCTGCTCCCGGCAGGGGTTCTCCCCCGCTGGGAGCTTACTTCATCATGATTGGTCATGCCGTATATTTCGCGCTGCCAAAGGCCAAAAAGCCCTGGGCATCACAGGGGATGCTGGAGCATACGATAGCGGAAAAATGTGTAATTATGACAACTGGTCATAATTGATGCCACGAAAAACTCCCGGCAGGTTGGTGCCCGCCGGGAGTTCATTTTGCTGTTATCGATTATGCTGTGTATTTCGCATCGCCGAAGTTCCACAGGCCCTGGGCATCACAGGTGATGCCGGAAAGGGAGGCGTGGCAGTACAGCGGAGTCTTGCCCGTATCCTGCGGCAGCAGCACCGCCTCTTCGGCCAGCAGCTGCATGGCGCCCTTCACCAGCCCGATTCGGGCGGATTCTTCGGTTTCTGTGTCGATTTTTGACAACATTTCGTCAAATTCTTCGCTATTATACTTAGCGTAGTTGCTTTCGCTTGCACTGGCGAACCAATGGAGCAGCACTGCCTCATCCGGGTAGTCCAGGCTTACCGCCAGGTACAGCAGGTCGTATTCCCCGGCATCGCGTGCAGCCTTGTAGTCCTCATAATCCAGGGCATTTACGGTCAGGTTCGTGGCATTGGCCAGCGCTTCGGGCACCGCCGGGGCGTCCTTCAAGGTCAGTAGGGTCATGTTCTCCGGCAGGGTACCGGTCCCCTCCTCCCCGGCCAGCAGACGCTTTACGGCCAGGCGGGTCTCCGCTTCGGACATTTTTTCGGTATTCAGCACATAATAGCCGGTCACGCCGTTACTGCCTGTCACCGGGGTAATAGCGTCCCCGGCGTAGCCAAAGGTCGCCTGCAGGGTGCCATCGGCGGCCAGAGTCTCCAGCGCAGCCAGATCGCCGTAGTAGTATTTTAGGGCGAGGCCGGCGGCGGGTTTCTCCCCGCGGTAGCCGGTATTGGGCTTCAGCGTAGCCACATTTTCGGTGATATCGGCAAGCGCGTAGCGGCCATTATAGGCCATCTCGCCCTCCTTGATGGGCCAGAACGCCGGGGCTGCCAGCATGTGGGCAAAGCCGGAATAATCGCCCTCCAGCGTTACCACCAGCTTGCCGTCCTCGGTGGCTTCCAGGCCCAGCTCGCTTTCCTCGTTCTCGTAATCCCTGGCGCCCAGGATAACATCAAAGAGATACCGGCAGGGGCTATCCACCGCGCCGCTGATCACGCGGGTCCAGGCGGTGATAAAGTCCTCGGCCTTTACAGGAGTGCCATCACTCCAGCAGGCACCCTCCCGCAGGGTAAAGGTATACACCGGGCGCTTGGCGGCGTCATCGGTGGCGGAGATCTCCCAGCTTTCGGCCGCGGCGCCCACCGCCTGGCCGTTTTCATCCACAGCGGTCAGTCCCTGGTACAGCATGCCTAGCACGGCGCGGGCCGCCAGGCTGCCATCGTACAGGGCCGGGTCGGTATTGGCCGGCTGGCCCGGTACACCGATGGCCACCACGCCGGTATCGCTTACCGTACCGGCCAGATATTCCTTTTTGCCGCCGCAGCCCACCATGGTAAGCACCAGGGTGAGAGCCAGCAGCAGCGCTATTATTTTCTTCATCGCTCGTCCTCCGTATCGGGGTAGATTTTCCCCCAGTATACCGCATTTCCCGGCATTTGAAAAGGGGGTCCGGTCTCATCTTGCCCGCTGGGAACATTTTTCCTGTCCTGCCATAAATAATTCCAGCCACGGGAAGTCCCAAATCCATTTACGATTCTATTACAAAACGCCTAATTCGTTGCTTTTATCCTCATTCGGCGCTATAATTATCTGATAGATAGACTGCCGGTTTGCGCTCATCCGGGGGAGGCTTTTTTGCTCCTCCTCCACAGGGCCCGGCAGCAGCCGGGCTGCGCCCCGAACCCGCACCCTGCAGGGGCCCTATGAGGGGCCGCAGCGGTCGGCCCGCCCGAAAACCATCACCTTGTAGGAGGCACCCCGTGGAATGTTACCTGGATAACAGCGCCACCACCGCCGTTTCCCCCGAAGCGGCCGCCCTGGCGCTTCACATAATGACCGAAGAATACGGTAACCCCTCCTCGCTGCACCGCCGGGGCTTTTTGGCGGAGCGTGCCATGACCGAGGCCCGGGGGCAGGTGGCCGCCGTGCTGCACTGCCGCCCCGAGGAGATCATCTTTACCGCGGGGGGGACGGAAAGCAATAATATTGCCCTGCTGGGGGCCGCCCGTGCCATGAAGCGCCGGGGCAACCGCATCGTCACCACCGCCGTGGAGCACCATTCCGTTCTTGCCATCTGCAAGGCGCTGGAAAATGAGGGCTTTGAGGTCATTACCGTGGCGCCCGATGAAAGCGGGCATATCACCCCGGAGGCGATGGCCGCCGCCTGCAATGAAAAAACCATCCTTGCTTCCTGCATGATGGTGAACAGCGAGACCGGCGCCATCCATGACCTGCCCGCCATTGCCGCCGCCTGCCGCCGCAAAAGCCCCAACCTCATCTTCCACGCTGACTGCGTGCAGTCCTTCTGCCGCCTGCCTATAGATCCCGTCAAATGGGGGATACAGCTTGTCAGCGTCAGCGGACACAAAATCCACGCTCCCAAAGGCACCGGCGCTCTCTACATCGCCAAGGGCACCCGGCTGCTGCCGCCCCTTTATGGCTCCGGGCAGGAAAAGGGGCTGCGCCCCGGCACCGAAAATGTCCCCGGCATCGCCGCGCTGGGGCTGGCCGCCCAGCTGATGAACGACCGCTGCGCGGAAAATTTTGCGCATTTTACTGCGCTGCGGCAGCGAATGATTACAAATTTATCACAATCGCCGGCCGTCTGCATCAATTCCCCCGCCGACGCCGCACCTTACATTGTGAACTGCTCGGTTCAGGGCATTCGCAGCGAGATCATGATCCACTATCTGGAGCAATTCGGCATCTATGTTTCCAGCGGCAGCGCCTGCGCCAAGGGGGAACGCAGCCATGTGCTGACCGCCATGGGGCTTTCCCGTGACCGTATCGATTCCGCCGTGCGGGTGAGCATGACCGACACCACCACCCCGGAAGAGATCGACGAATTCTGCCGCCGCCTGCTGGAGGGCGAGGCCACCCTGACCAAACGAAGATAAGGAGTTTATTCCTGCATGAAAGAGATCATTCTGCTGAAGAGCGGTGAGATTGCCCTAAAGGGCCTCAATCGCAGCACCTTTGAAGATATCATGGCCAAAAACGCCCGCCGCCGCCTGCAGCCGCTAGGGGAATTCAAGATCTGGCATGCCCAATCCACCACCTATGTGCAGCCCCTCACCGAGGGCGTGGACATGGATGAGGCGGTTCGCCGCCTGCAGACGGTATTTGGCATTGTGGCCGTGACCAAGAGCTGCGTGGTGGAAAAGGATTTCTCGGTCATCTGCCCCGCCGCCGCGGAATACTTTGCCAAACAGCTTACCGCTGCCCGCACCTTTAAGGTGGAGGCCAAGCGCAGCGATAAGGCCTTCCCGATGAAAAGCCCGGAGATCAGCCGGGAGCTGGGCGGGTACCTGCTTTCCCGCTTCCATCACCTCAAGGTAAAGGTGGAGCAGCCCGAGATCACCATTACCGTGGAGATCCGGGAGCAGGGCGCCTATATCCACGCCAATCAGCTGCCCGGCGCGGGCGGCATCCCCGTAGGCACCGGCGGGCGGGCCATGCTGCTGCTCTCCGGCGGTATTGATAGCCCGGTGGCCGGCTACATGATGGCCAAGCGCGGCCTGGAGATCGCGGCAGTGCATTTTGCCTCGCCCCCCTACACCAGTGACCGTGCCCGGCAGAAGGTGCTGGACCTGGCGCAGGAGCTGACCCCCTATACCGGCCGCATCCGGCTGTTTGTGGTGCCGTTCACCAAATTACAGGAGCTTTTGCGGGAGCGCTGCCCGGAGGATTACTTCACCATCCTGATGCGGCGCTACATGATGCGGGTGGCCGAGCGAATTGCCCTGCGGGAGGACTGCGGCGCGCTGATCACCGGCGAAAGCCTGGGACAGGTGGCCAGCCAAACCATGCAGGCCATTGGCTGCACCGACCTGGCCTGCAAGCTGCCGGTGCTGCGTCCCTGCATCGGCATGGATAAGGAGGAGATCGTACGCATCAGCCGCAAGATTGAGACCTTTGAGACCTCCATCCTGCCCTACGAGGACTGCTGCACCGTATTTACTCCCCGCCATCCCAAGACCAAGCCCACCGTAGCCGCCGTGGAGGCCATCGAGGCTGAAATGGCCATTCCGGAGGAGCTGGTGGCCGAGGCCGCCGAGCAGGCGGAGCTCAATATCATCCGCTATTAAATTTATAAATGACTGCAAGGGGCAGGCACGAGGCGCAGCCCCCGGCGGCAAAGCCGCCGCTGCGGCCGAAGGCCGCAGAAACCGCCCGCAGGGCGGTTTGGGCTGCGCCCCGGCCACCCGGCTGCAGAAAATATTTTCCATCCGACAAAATTCACAGCTTATTCGTATTCTATTTGCAGCCGCGAAAAAACTTTGCGGTATGCTATTCTTAACTAATTGTGTCCATACATAGGAGGGGAACGCCGTCCCATGAAGATCACTATTCTTGCCGTCGGCAGCGAGGCGCAGTATCAGCCCACCTTTGATACCGCCTACCAGTATCTTAAAAAAGAGACCGCCGCCCTTTCGGCGGAGCTTTCCTACGCCATCTGTCGCCCGGATGCCGCCGAGCTGTTTGCGGCCCTGCGCAACGCCATGGGCCAGAGCGAAGCGGTCGTGCTGCTGCTTTCGCCGGAGCCCGCCGCCGTTTCCACGGCGCTGCGGGTGGTCTGCGGCGGGCTGGAGCGCACCGCCCAAACCGATGCCGCCCTGCAAAAGCAGCTGGAAGCCCGCGCCGCCCGCATGGGCCTTACCCTGGGGTATGAGCAGCTGGCGGATTTCGCCTCCTGTCCCTCTGGGGCCACCCAGCTGCCCAATGCGCAGGGCCTGGTGCAGGGCTATGCTATCGCCGCGCGCCGGCAGTTGCTAATGGCGCTGCCCGCCCTGCCGGGTGAACTCTCCGCCCTTTATCCTTCCGCAGTGCGCCCCCTGCTGGGCAAGTTGGCAGGGCTCGCGGTCAGCTACGCCACCGTGCGGGTGCTGGAGCTGGACCAGTTCTCGGTCCCGCAGGAGATCACCCGCCTAAGCCAGAATCCCCACCTCAGGCTCACCTCCCGCCACCAGTGCGGTGATTATACCATCTTTGTGGAGGCCACCGGCGCTACCCAGCAGGAGGCCGAGGAATATCTGCAGCGGGCCATCACCCATATGCAGCAGACCTTCGGCATCTACCTGTACTGCATCGGCGATCGTCCCCTCCCCCAGATCGCCGTGGACGGCATGACCCGCCATGGGCTCACCCTTTCCACCGCGGAATGGGGCACCGGCGACCTGCTGCGGGAGCAGCTCTCCGCCGTCATCGGTGCAAACAGCTGCTACCGTGCCTCCTACGATGACACCCACATCGGGCAGGAGCTGGAGCTCCCCCGCCGGGTGCTGCAGAACCCCGCCGAAAACGCCGCGCTCATTGCGGGGCTGCTGGCCCAGCAAAGCCGCAAAGCCGGGCACACCGCCCTGGGCCTGGGCCTTTACTGCCAGCCGGAAAGCGGCCAGCTGCATGTGGCCCTGGCCGATAAAAACCGCATCTGGAACCGCCGGCTCTCGGTGACCGAGCTCCGCCGGGAGGACACCCAACAGATCGCCGTGTGGCAGGCCCTGAATGTCCTGCGGCTGTACACCGCGCAGTATCCCAAGCAGCTCCCCGGCGGCATAGAGCCCGCCGAGCTGGATAAGCGTGCCGGGATTGGCTCGCTCTTTGCCTGTTCCGCGGCCAAAGCTCCCAAATCCCCCGCAAATACTTCCGGAAAGGAACCGAAAGCCTCTATGGAAAAGAAAATCCGTACCAAGACCCGCACCGCTGCGGCCGAACCCGCCGCTGAAGCCGTGAAGGGCACCAACCTCATCCAGCGCATCAAGATGAAGTCCATCACCAAGAATGATAAGATCCGCATCATTCTGTTGGCGGTCTGCGTCATCGTGTTTCTGGCCTCCGGCATCTATATCATCAATAACAAGCTCCAGTCCATCAAGAACAAGAACCTTTCCGATGAGCTGGCCGGCCTGTACGATCCCGATGGCACCACCGATATCTCAGTGGATGGCTATCCCAAGGATTACATCCGCGGCTTTGAGGCGTTGTACCAACGCAATCCCGATATCGCCGGCTGGGTCAAGATTCCGGATACCAAGCTGGACTACGCCGTGGTACAGGCCGAGGATAACGATAAATACCACCGGGCGGATATCGACGGCAAGTACAATGACTGGGGCATCCCCTATGTTGATTTCCGTGTCGACCAATCCAAGCCCTCCTACAATACCGTCATCTACGGCCACAATATGGGCGATGGCACCATGTTCGGCTATCTGCAGGCCTACAAAAAGCTCAGCTACTACCAGCAGCACCCGCTCATCAGCTACAACAGCGTCTACCGCAAGGATATGTATAAGATCTTTGCGGTGGTGGTGTGCAAGGCCGATGACCCCGATTTCGATTACCACAATTTCATCGACAGCGACAGCGATGCCGCCAAGAATGAATATATCGAAAAGATCATGAAGCGCTCCATCATCAAGACCACCGTGGATGTAAAAGCCAGCGACCGCCTGCTGACCCTTTCCACCTGCGATTATACCTTCCGTGACCCCGATACCAATAAGCTCATCGCCCGTCTGGTCATATTCGGCCGCGCGCTGCGGGATGGCGAAAGCGAAGCGGTCAATGTCAATGCCGCCACCCTGAACCCCAACCCGCTGATGCCCAAGCAGTGGTATGAGTACATCAAGAAGCAGCAGGAGAAGAAGGCCGCCGAGGAGCTGGAGAAGGAGCAGAAGGCTTACATCGAGCTGTGGCTCACCGAGGAGGAGATCGCCGCGGCCTCCAATATGACCACCGCCGAGCTTTATGAGAAAGCGCAGGAGCGCGCCGCCCAGGCCGAGCGCTGTATGACGGCGGAGGAACTGGCCGAAGGTCTTACCCCCAAGCAGATCAAGGAGCGCATCGAGTACCGTCAGAAGCTCTTTGCCATGCTGCTGACCCAGGATGAGACCGACGGCAACACTGCCAGCAAGAAGCTCGCTCTCTGCCAGGAGCGTCTGGATATCCTGCAGCAGGAGGTGACCGTGAACGGCGAAAAGAAACCGCTGTTCGATGATAACACCCTCTTTGCCAGCAAGTGGAGCCAGCTGCAGGCCCGCTATGAGCTGCTCTCCAAGCAGAAGGACTGGAAGACCTATCTTTCCGTTGCCGATGTTCAGAACCTGAATATCTCCGGCGATACCCTGAAGAACTCCCTGACCGCCAACCAGCAGAAGGCCCAGAAGTACCTCACCCCCGAGCAGATCGGCCAGTACAATAACTGGCATGATCTTTCCGCCGCCATAGCCAAGGCCGAGGCCACCCGCAAGGCACTGGAGGCCGAGGGCTTGAAGGCCGGCCTGACCCAGGCGGAAATGGATAAGATGAGCCTTTCCGAGCTGCAAAAGGCCGTGGATAAGGCCAAGAACAAGACCGAGATTGAAAAGACCATCGCCGATATCAAGGTGCTCAATCCCAATGCCACCGGCTCCAACGGCACGGCCCTTTCCGATATGACTCTGGATGAGCTCAAGGCGCTGCTCTCTGCCCTCCAGCAGGAGCGCGCCACCCTGGAGGCGGCCGCCCGCTCCGCCGGGATGAAGGATGATGAGATCAAGAAGTATCACAGCAACGCGGAGCTGCAGCAGGTCGTCAATGAGAAGCAGAAGGCCCAGCGCGACGCCCTTATCAAGGAAATCCTCACTATGGAGGGCCACCCCTCTGAAAGCGAGCTGCAGGGCAAGACCCTCGATGAGCTGAAGGCCATTAAGGCCCAGCTCACCGAGCAGGCCGCCCAGCGCACAGCGCTCATCAGTGATATTAAGGCGCTGGCGGCCGAACTGGGCGAAAGCGTGGATGAAAACGCCCTTAAGGGCATGACCTACGATCAGCTCGTTGCCAAGAAGCAGGAGCTGCAAAACAAAAAGGCCGAGAATAACAATAAGAAGCTGGAAGAACAGCGTCAGGCCAATCTCGCCGCAATCGCCAAGCTTGATCCCGATGCCGCCGCCGACCTGAAGGACGCCGATGCCAATACCGTCAGCGCCAAGCTGAACGAGGTAAACAACACCCGTGACAGTTTGGAGCGCACCGCTTCCGGCCTCGGCATTGATTCCTCCAAGCACCCCACCAATGCTGACTTGGCTGCTGCCATTGAAGCAGCGAAATCATCTCAGCAGCCCTCCGGCGGTGAGGGACAAAACCCTGCTTCCGAATCCGGCGAAACCCCGACCCCCTGAAGCAGCATTCCACCGGGCGCTCCCACCGCATAACGGGAGGTGAAAGGGCCGTACGGCACCTGTTCCCATGTACATAGTCTCTCCCCCGACCGGGCTTTCCGGCCGGGGGCTTTTTTATCCCCGCCGGCCTGCGCGGGGCGCGGAGCGGGGCCGCAGGCCGCCCGCCTTCCCCCTGTACTAAAAAAAGAGCCCCCGTAGGGGCCCTTTCTTCTATGTTATCGTCCGCTTACGGCTCGTCCAGCAGGTTGCCAAACTTGATGCCCTCCAGCTTCTCGCGCACCATCTCGGAAATATCCGCGTAGATGCGGCTGAATTTGCACACCATGCAGGCCTGCCGGTTGCGGTTACAGGTGTAGTCGTCCTCGTTCAGGCACCGACTGATGGCATACGGCCCCTCCACCTGCTCTATCACCTCGTACAGAGAGATCTCCTTCGGGTCCTTGGCCAGCTCGTAGCCGCCGCCGGCCCCCTTGTAGCTTTTCACCAGCTCGCCCGCCACCAGCTTCCGCAGAATCTTCAGCGAAAACCGCAGCGTCACGCCGGTCTGCTCGGCGATAGCCGCCGCCTCCATCCGCCCGCCGTTCTGCGCCAGGCAGTATACGATCCGAACCGCGTAGTCGGATTCCAGCGTAATATGCACCGTTCTCCCTCCCCTTATTCCAGAAAATCCTTGAGCTTTTTGCTGCGGCTGGGGTGGCGCAGCTTGCGCAGGGCCTTGGCCTCTATCTGCCGGATGCGTTCCCGGGTCACATTAAATTCCTTGCCTACTTCCTCCAGCGTGCGGCTGCGGCCGTCCTCCAGGCCAAAGCGCAGTCGCAGTACCTTTTCCTCACGCGGGGTCAGGGTGGAAAGCACCTCGGCCAGCTGCTCCTTCAGCATGGTATGGCTGGCCACATCGCTGGGGGCGGGGGCGTCCTCGTCGGGGATGAAATCGCCCAGATGGCTGTCCTCCTCCTCACCGATGGGCGTTTCGAGGGAAACCGGCTCCTGTGCCACCCGCATGATCTCCCGAACCTTCTCCACCGGCATCTCCAGCTTTTCAGCGATCTGCTCATTGGTGGGCTCGTGGCCGTTTTCGTGCAGCAGCTGGCTGTTCACCTTCTTCACCTTGTTGATGGTCTCCACCATATGCACCGGGATGCGGATGGTACGGGCCTGATCGGCAATGGCGCGGGTAATGGCCTGCCGGATCCACCAGGTGGCGTAGGTGGAAAACTTAAAGCCCTTGGTGTGGTCGAATTTTTCCACCGCCTTGATAAGGCCCAGATTGCCCTCCTGGATCAGATCCAGGAACTGCATGCCGCGGCCCACATACCGCTTGGCAATGGAAACCACCAAACGCAGATTTGCCTCGGAGAGCCGCTTTTTGGCGGCCACATCGCCCTCCGACATCCGGATGGCCAGCTCGACCTCCTCCTCGGCGGAAAGCAGCGGCACCCGGCCGATCTCCTTGAGGTACACCTTTACCGGGTCATCGATGCTGATGCCGTCGGCGCTCAGCACGCTCTCCAGCTCCTCATTGCTGGCCGGGGCTATGCTCTCCCCGCCATCGTCCTCCACGATCTCGATATTGTACGCCTCGAAGGTATCGTACAGCTTGTCCACCTGTTCCACATCGTAGTCCAGCTCCTCCAGCGCGTCGCTGATCTCCTTGGTGGTCAGGCGGCCCTTCTGCTTGCCGCTTTCCAGCAGCTCCTTGAGTACCTGTTTTTTATCCTGTGTCGCCATCTGTTGCTCCTCCTTATGGGGAAAGCTCCCCTTCGTTACTGATCCTTGTTGGTTTGTGCGGGGCTCTCGTTACGCCCGCTCGTCATCGCGGGCTGTCCCTTCCGCAAGCTATCCCGCTGCCAGCGCCGCAAATTCGCGTTCTGCGGGCTTTTGCCTTCCCGGCGGCAAAACTTTCCCGGAAAAGGCGCCATCTCCTTGTTCTGCGCCATTTTTGGCGTTTTTATTCCTTTCGCCGGTTTTTCTCCCGGTTCAGATTCTCTATGTACTGCCGCAGCGCCTCGCCGGAAAGCTGCCCCAGCTCGTCCCTGCTCATCCGGGCCGCGTAGTCCCGCAGACACTTCAAGCAGTCCTCGGCTTCCTCATCGGTCACCGGCGGGGCGCCCGGCAGCTGCCATTTGGCCAGCCGGTCCACCGCCTGTGGGGAGAGATTCTCTCCCAAGGCGCTGATATCCAGCTCCTGCCCGGAAAGCCCCCGCTGCAATAGCACCCGGTACATCGTCCGGTCGTTCTCGCTTAGGAAGTACCCCTCCGGCAGACGGTCCCGCAGCGCTTCGGCCCGGTCGGGGTTGCGCAGCAGGTACCGCAGCAGCCGTTCGGCGGCCTTCATCTCCCGGGGGTGCTGCCGCAGCAGCAGCTCGTCCTCCCGGTCCTTGCCGCTGTCCTCCCGGATCGGCGGCGCGATGAGATCCCGCTCCTCCTTTTTGCGGTCGCGGTAGTCCCGGCGCTTCTGCTCCCGGGCGATCTGCCCGGCCACGGCGGCCTTATCCACCTCCAGCTCCCGGCATACCTTGCTCAAGTATACCTCCCGCTCGATGGGACTGGGCAGCCCGGCCATCAGCGCCGCGAACTGCTTCAGGAACGAAACCTTGCCCTCGGCGGTGGTCACATCGTTTTCCTGCCGCAGCTTATTGATGGCAAAATCGGTGACGGAGCTGCTCCCCTCTATCAGCTGGGCAAAGCGTTCCGCCCCGAATTTCTTGATAAATTCATCGGGGTCCTTGGCATCCGGGATGGAAAGCACCCGTATCTTCACCCCCGCCGCCTCCAGCAGACCGGTAGCCCGCCGGGTGGCTGCCTGGCCGGGGGCATCGCTATCGTAGCTCAGCACCACTTCCCCGGTGTACTGTGCGATGAGCCGACTCTGCTCCTCCGTCAGCGCGGTGCCCAGGGTGGCCACCGCGTTGGTAAAGCCCGCCTGGTGCATCGAGACCACATCCATGTACCCCTCGCACAGGATCAGCTCCTTGCGGTCGCTGCCCTTGGCGAAATTGAGGGCAAAGAGGTTCCGGCTTTTTTTGAATACCGGGGTATCGCTGCTGTTGAGGTACTTGGGGCCCTTTTCTCCCAAATTTCGACCGCCAAAGGCGATGACATTCCCCCGCAGATCGATGATGGGAAAGATGGCCCGGTTGCGGAAAATATCATAATAACCGCCCCGCTGGCCCTCATTGGCCAGGTGGGCCGCCAGCAGCTCCTCTTTGGTGTAGCCCAGCTTTTTCATGGCGTCGGTCAGGCCGTTCCAGCCCTCGCTGGCGTAGCCGATGCCAAAGTGGGTGATGGTCGCCTTGGTCAGCCCTCGCCCGATGAGGTAAGCCCGGCCGGGTCGGCCCGCCTCGCTCATCAGGTTGCGGTGGAAGTAGCGGGCGGCATCCCGGTTTAGCTCCAATATTCGTTTTCTCAGCCGGGCGGAGCGGTCATCTCCCGCCTCCTCCGGCACCTGCATCCCGGCCCGCTGGGCCAAAAAGCGGATGGACTCCATGTAGTCCAGGTTCTCTATCCGCCGGATAAAGCTGATGACATCCCCGCCCGCCCCACAGCCGAAGCAGTAGAAGGACTGGTTTTCCGGGTAGACGGTAAAGGAGGGCGATTTTTCGCTGTGGAAGGGGCACAGCCCGGAAAGGGTCCGCCCCCGCCGCCGCAGGTTCACATAGCTGCCAATGATCTGCTCGATATCGCTGCGGTATTTCAGCTCCTGTAAAAATTGATCCGGGATCACAGCGGTTCCTCCTTTCTCTTTTGGGTGGATTTTGGGCAATTTTTATTATGGCCTGTAGTCGCCTGCGGCGGGGGGCCAATTTGTAGTCGCCTTCGGCGTCGCGGGGCCTTTTGCAAAGGCATAGTTTGCACGCC
>OLOA01003663.1_pt1 | contig 12347 bp, 9 predicted proteins | sample 1672201 | NCBI WGS metagenome assembly OLOA01 (sample SAMEA3136658, study PRJEB25190) | human gut metagenome
GTCCCAATATCAAACGCTGCCAGACACCTCCGACCAGCTTCCTTCCTCATTTCCAGAATCCGCCGTCTACTGTAAATCACATACCATTCATCAGAATCCCTGCGCATCCCATACAATTCACCCGCCAGCTTCAGATCCACCTCCATCTGCCCCGGCTCAACCTCACCATCTGTCTCCGCCAGCGTATCCAGCAGCCTCTGCCAGTCCGACCGCTTCTCCCCTGTTTTCGCCTTCTCCAGCTCAACCTGAGCCATCCATAGTCCCGGTTCAAACACAACTTCTCTGTTAAATCCATCCGTCAAAATCTTCTCATTGCCAGCCCTATCCAATGTCTCCACTACACAAGTCTCACCTTCACAAATCCGCACCTGACACGCTTTAACCACTTCACCATTAATCTTAACCAGACACTTCCCACATTTCCCCAAACCGCCACAAGGCGCATCCGGTCTCAGTCCCGCCTGAATCTCCGCCTCCAACACAGACCTCCCGGCATTCACTTCTATCTCAATCCCTTCACGCACAAACTTAACCCAAGCCATAAAAACCTCCCACATTTCCAATCCAAGCATCACAACAACCAACAATATTATACCACTCCATAACACAAAGGGACCACTCCACAGAGCAGTCCCCTCATAATATTTTCATTTTATACTAATACCTGCATAAACCAATCAGATCAGGCCGCCAACTTCTTAGCCAGAGAAGCCGCACTGGCCGCATCATCTGAATAACCATCAGCCCCAATCTCCTCAGCAAACTCCTCAGTAATTGGCGCTCCGCCAACCATAACCTTAATATTACCTCTGAAATCCGCCGCATTCAACGCCTCAACAGTCTCCTTCAGAGCCGGCATAGTAGTAGTCAGCAGTGCAGAAAGCGCAATGATCTTAACATCCGGATTCTCTTTATAGCACTCAATAATCTTAGCCGCCGGAACATCAACCCCAAGATCGATCACCTCAAATCCGGCACTCTCAATCATCATGGCAACCAGGTTCTTACCAATATCATGAAGGTCACCGGAAACCGTAGCAATGATAACCTTACCAAGTGCACCTGTAGAACCAGATGCCAGATGCGGTTTCAGAACCTCAACACCTTTCTTCATTGCACGAGCTGCAACCAACATCTCCGGAACAAAAATCTCACCATTTTTGAATTTCTCGCCAACTACAGACATCGCACTGATCATACCATCATTGAGAATCGCAACCGGATCATCACCCTCATCAATAGCTTCCTGTACAGCCGGTCCTACTAATTTCGCTTTCCCTTTTTCAACTAATTCCGCAACTTCATTTATCTTAGACATAATCAAATCCTCCTGTTATTTCTTAATTTCAGATTCTAACCACTTAATTCATTTACACAGCTTCTTCAGATTCAGCTTATTTCTTCTTCGCTGTACCAATCAGGCCTTCCCTGTAAGCCCCGATATATTCCATACAATAATCATCCAGACCAAGCAGTGCCTCCGTTGCATAGACAAGGCCAAGCATATCCTTATTTGTTGGATCCATAATTCCGCTGTCCAGTCCTGCATTCATTGCCAGTACCAGGAACCCGTAATTAATCAGCTTACGAACCGGCAGATTAAAGGAAATATTACTGATCGCTGCCGTAATATGAATGGTCGGATACTGCTCACGTACACTTGTGATCGTCTCAATATTCGTTGCAATACCATCCTCAGAAGTACAAAGCATCTCAACCAGCGGATCAATGTGAATCCTGTTCGGAGCAATTCCGTACTCTTTCGCTTTCGCCATGATCTTGTCAAAAACTTTCAAACGGTCTGCTGCACATTTCGGAATACCTGTATTGTCACTCAGCAGCGCAATTACCTGCCATCCCTCATTTCCCGGCTCTGCCATAATCGGGAAAATCGTATCAATCTTATGTCCCTCTCCTGATACAGAATTAAAAATTCCAGGTTTCTTACAAAACTTATAAGCCTGTGCCAGAACATCCGGACTTGGACTGTCGATAGAAATCGGAAGATCTGTAACCTCCTGAATACAATCGATCATCCATTTCAGGGTTTCCACTTCCTCTGCCTCCGGAACAGAAGCACAACAGTCAATATATGTAGCTCCACTATCCGCCTGAAGTTTTGCTCTCGCTTTGATAAACTCTGCGTCTCTTTTCGCGATTGCTTCTGCTACTGACGGAATAGAACCATTAATTTTCTCACCAATAATAATCATTTTGCAAACACCTCCAGCTGTCTCTTTCAACTCTTGCCAGACTAAAAATCAGTCCATTTATTTAATAGTCCCCACCCGCTGCTTATTGCACCTCGCAATTGAAGCAGGGGGACTTGCTTGATTCAGTTAAAACATAATCTGCCATGGAAGTCTTGTAGACTCAGAAGCCTTAATACCAAACTTCTCTTCATTCAGCTTATCAATAGAATCACAAAGGGATTTGTAAACTCCCGGATAAACAGAACCAGGACCACCCTGCGCAATACAAGGAATAAAGTATTTATTACCGCATTCCTCACATACACGACGTACAACTGCATCACAATTCTCATCTGTCCAGCCTTCGAAGTCTACTGCGCGATTCTCAATACCACCCATGAAACTGATCTTGCCACCATATTTCTTAATCAGTTCCGGAAGATTATTTGTCTCCATACATCCCTGCCATACATCAATTCCCATCTCGATCATAGACGGAACCAGTGTTGCAGCATAGCTGTCAGAATGATGGATAACCAGTTCAACTCCATGGCTGTGATAATATCCATAAATCTCTTTATATGGCTCAAGTAAAAATTCATCAAACATTGCCGGACTCATAAATGTGCTGTCCAATCCGCCCCAGTCATCATGATGGAAAATTGCATCTGGATGAAGATTAGAACAGATACCTTCTGCCAGCTCCAGCTCCCATTCTGTCAGATACTTGATCAGATCATGCATTTCATCAGGATTGGTAATATAGTAAACCAGCGCATTGCTGATCTCACAGAGATGATGCGTCTGCTCAAATAATCCCGGTGCTACGAAAGCTGCTTTAAAAGCCTGCTCACCATCAACTGCATCATACTGGGCTTTCACCATATCCCACTGATCCTGAGTAAATTTCAGAGACGGTGCATGAACATAATCTTGCCAGTCTTCGATATCCTTTACTACGATCTTATCAGGAGTATGTACAGGGAAAGAACCCGGAACTCCTTTCGGGAAAGTATTTGTTACGCCCCATGCATTTACCACATTTTCCTGACCCGGCTCAAGAAGCGGGTTAGCAAACATAAATGGATGAAACAGAAGCTGCACTGCTTCATACTGATTGACAAATCTGTCAGGATTACCGCCTTTTATTACTTCAAGCATATTCTGTTTTGGTGTTAACATACGATCTACCTCCTCATATAATTCAGGAAACGCCCCCACATTTCCATATTTATTTAGTTAAATTGTCGCTCTTTATCTTGTTTTCGATGATTTTATTGTATCATTTGTATACTCCAAAATATATAAGCAGATATGTGGAATTTTTCCATCCGGATTCCTACAATTTGTATGAACTATCATTGAAACTTACTACTCTATAAACTCTGTTTTCATATATCACATTTCAGTACTGCTCAGTAAATGACCACTAAACATTCAAAGATATAAAAAGAGACTGTAGTTTCAACATTATCCATAAATAATAGATATCATTGAAACGCTACAGTCTCATTCATTATAGTTACAATTTTTAATTATAATACAAACTATTTCTTCTTAGTTTTGACAGTCTCTGACCATTGGCTAAATACCTTGGTCTCATCTTCTGATGTACGATTCCATGCATGTAAGCCAATATAGTAAGTACCTGCTTTTACATTTGTAAAGGTTACAGTTACCTTGTTTCCCTTCACCTTCTTTACATACTTACCGTAATCAGTTGGACGCTTTTCACCATTTGCTTTCATGTATTTTGTTCCAAGCACAACATCATATCCCTCTGCATCTTCACATGCAGTATAAGTTACTGTTATCTTAGAACCTTTTGTGACTACTTTCTCAATCTTCGGTATCTCTGGTGTAATAGCTGTTACTTCTAACTTCTGAACCTCAGACCACTGACCAAATACTTTCTTTCCATCAGCATCTCGAGTCCATGCATGGCATGCTACATACCAGGTACCCTTATCTGTATATCGGAATGATGCTTCTGCTGAAGACTGATTTTTTATAACCTTTTCATATTCCCTTGTCTGAAGCAGATCAGCAGATTTTCCAATAACATAATCATAACCTTGTGCTCCCTTGCACTCTGTCATTTTGACTTTTGCGGTATTTCCGGAATCCTGTGTTTCATTTACAACTGCTTTTGCAGGTTTTGTATAGGTTCCTTCACTGGTTCTGACACTGCCATCAACATCATATACATTGCCTTCTGTATCAGTCGCAATACCCTCTTTGGTTACTTTCCAGCCGGCTCCGGTTTCAACATCTTCAAGGCCAGGTCTGCTGATCACACTGCCTTCTGCTGTGATAACAGCACCTTCACTCTGTATATACTGTGGTCTGACGCCATCCTTGCCTGTAGTAACAGCAATATTATCGGTTGAATCATTTAAATCTGCACCCGGAAGCGTAATATTTCCATTTACATCTACAGTTGTTCCATTTGTATCTGTGACAGTTCCTTCCTTATCAATAGAAGGCTTCTTACCCTGATCATCAGCCTTGAGTACACTACCATCCGGAAGAGTGATGCTTCCGTCATTCTTAATAACTGTACCATTCGGAGTTGTAAAGTTTCCGTTCACATCAGATTTTGTTCCGTCTGGATATCCCTCTGGTACTGGTGCCGGAGTAGGCTGGGATGGAGTGTCTGGTTCTGGATTCGGGCTCGGTGTTACTGTTGGTTCCGGATCCGGGCTCGGTGTTACTGTTGGTTCTGGATCTGGGCTCGGTGTTACTGTTGGTTCTGGATCCGGACTTGGTGTTACTATTGGTTCTGAAGACTTCTGTAATGCTTCTATAGCTTCATTCAAATCTACAATCGCCTTTGCCATCTGATTTTCTGAAATATCCGTTTGTGCTAAAAGTTCTTGGGCATTTTTTAACTGTGCTTCTAACTGCGCCCAGCTTTCTCCCGTATAATCAGACTTGTTAAGCTTTGCACATTTCTCACATAATTTTTCTAATTCTTCTTTGCTTACCTTTGTAACTGTAAAACTTTTCGCATTTTTAGCCCATACAAGCAATGGTCCTGGTGAAAATTTTCCTACATTATATGTAAGCTTCATCACGCCACCCATATGATGATATACATTATTTCCCCATTTGAAAGCTTCAAATTCATTTTCGTTCACATTTACTGTATCATTATAATTAATCTGCACTACATAAGTTCCTGCAGTTTTAATTGTAGCGCCAACACACATAGAATCATTATATGGTTTTCCCTTATCGAATTCCACTGTAATGCTATTACTATCTTCTCCTACCGGATTTTCATTCTCTTTATAGTAATCATGATAGCTTACCAGTTGCAGTTTATTCTCTACATTAACTTTTTTTGGCAGAGAGCCAAAACTACATGTTAATGAGTATTCCCCGTCTGGTAAGTCCCATATTTTTCCTGTAGCATTTTCTATTTCGTAATTTATTCCACCAAGCTGTGAAATGTCACGTCCAGTATAGTATACAGTTTTTCCGTCAATTTCAGCTTTTACCTCCACAGACAGTCGATCTAAATTATATGTATATTTTCCATACTCATCGCCAAGATCCTTAAATATTTGTGGAGTCAATAACCGTACACTCTTAATATCCAGATTCTTCTCTTTAATATTAACTGCATCAGCTGAACCGCTATATTCAACATATGCTTTACTTCCTGCTTCCAGTTCAACTAAAAAGGGATCTGCACTGGTTACACTTTCCATACGTTCCGCTTTCTTTCTATCTACTGAAACCAATGCTCTGTCAATGTCATGTTGTTGGCTGTTAAATTTAATCTGAAAAGTCTTTTTCGTATCAGATGTATTTTCGAAATAAAATCTCTTAATATTTAATCCATCCGCAACTGATTTTACAGGAATAAATGCATCATCGGACTGAACAGATACCTTATAATCCTCAGGCATATTTTTTACATCCTGAACAGAATAATTATAATCTGTATCATATTTTCCTGCACCAATCTTTAAGCTCAGAGGATGAGAACCTTCCGGATAATTTCTATAGCCATCGTATGGATCATCAATAGAAACTGTTCCATATCCTTCTACTTCGCCCAAACCTGTTACTGTTTTACTTTCACCATTTGACAGGTTAATATTAAACGTGGTATTTTTTACTGCATTTTTCAAATCCAGTTCACCGGTATCTCCAAATGACTGATCCAGAAACTGTTTGTAAAAAACGCTCGGAATACTTTCCGGATTGCTTACAGTTACACCGGTAATTGTAGTTTCTTCGTCTCCATCTGCCAACGCACTTACAGACTCTCCTGAAGAGAATGTCACTGTATCTTCATTTTCTGTAACATTTTCTCCTGCTTCATTTACCAGACTGCTAATTTCTTCGGAAGAATCCGAAAACTCCGCTGTCTCGCCTGCATCAATACGTTCCACAGAAATCATACCATCCTCTGCAGCCCATACAACGCTTCCAGAATTAATTGCCATCGCTGCAGTCAGCATCCATGCCAGTGCTGCTGATGTCTTTCTCTTTGCCATATTTTCCTCCTTTTGACCACCCGATAAAACTCTACCAGGAATACTTGGTCAACTATTTTAATTCAATTTTCATAATATCCCCCCCGGGTAGTCTGTCAATATATTTTTTGTCTGTGCTTCTACTTGTCATGCCTTATAAAACACGGTATAATTTTGTCAATCTTTCAAGAATATGCACAAACCAGGCGGATATTGTCAATCCGCTTTCGCTATTTGCTTGATTCGGTTAAATTAATTATAGAAAGGACTCCATTAAGTATGAATCCTAAAAGACAGGTAAACCACAACATTCGTAAACATTTTAACAGTATTATCTACAACATTTCCCGCTACACAGAAATCGTGTTATCCATCATTATCCTTGTAGTGATCGCATTGGCCGGAATCCGTCTGATCATGGAAGTCGCAGGCACCGCTGTTCCTGATATGGATACAGAATTCTTCACCAGCTTCCTGTCCCAGGCATTGTCCCTGGTAGTCGGTGTAGAGTTTGTAAAAATGCTCTGCCAGCATTCCGCACAGACTGTTGTCGAAGTCCTGATGTTCGCCACTGCACGTCAGATGGTCGTTGAACATCTTGGTCCAAATGAGACACTTCTCGGCGTGATCAGTATTGCGATTCTTTTCGGCATCCGCAAATATCTCATGACCGACAACGATGACATGAACTCGCATAAAAATAAAGACGCAGAAACGCATTAAAGTTTACTGTATATTTAGCCATGTACTCCATAAGACATTACCAGTAAACATTATAGAACACGAAGTGAACAGAAACACACTTCGTTGGATGACTGTATGCGGATTGACGTAAACAGCAACAAAAAGACTGCATACCCGGTACTATCTGTAATTTTTATAAATAGCACCAAACTATGCAGTCTTTTTTATTTCCACATACTGATAAACAGTTGTCTCAAAAAAAGGTATATTTAAAATATTTTATAGTTAATATTATCAGTAAGATGGTTTCTGTTTAATAATTTATGTTTAATAATTTCCGCTGAAAAACTTACTGTCTTTTGGCAGCTCATAATCTTTAAAATAAGCTCCAAAATCTATCTTCAGATAATTACAGAGATTAGCCAGTTCAACCATAGTATTGTCATTTACCGGAATACCATTTTCCCTGCGTTCTTTTTCTGCCATGATTTCTTTCTCACCATGAGTATAAATCTGCTCTGCACCTTCGGCCTTCGGACTCTGGCGAAGAGTTTCCAGATATTCTGAGAAATGCGCCTTGATATCATCTGCATTTCCGAAGATTGCAGGATCGATTGCTGCAAATCCATGGCAGATACCTGTTTTGTCTTTAAATGTACAGCATTTATCAGAAGTAACACCCATAGAAAGAATAGAACTGAAAATCTCACAGAGCATTCCATATCCATAACCTTTATGGCTTCCGTTTACCTCTTTGTTGCCGCCAAGTGGCATAATTCCGCCGCCTTTCTTGCCGACAATGTTTGCAAGTACAGCCGGTGCATCCGTACTTTCATGTCCGTCTGCTCCGAGAGCCCAGCCCTCAGGAAGCTGTTTGCCTGATTTATTATACATTTCCAGTTTTCCCCTGGTTACAACTGTTGTAGAGCAGTCAAAAAGGAAAGGATAAGGTTCTGCAGGCATTGCTACTGCGATCGGGTTGGAGCCTAACATTGCCTTACGTCCAAAGGTAGGTACCATAATCGCTTCTGAGTTAGTACATGCCATTCCAAGCAGTCCCTGTTTAGAAGCCATTTCCGCATAATATCCTGCAATACCAAAATGATTGGAATTTCTTACTGAAACAAAACCAACACCTGTTGTTTTCGCTTTCTCAATTGCTTTCTCCATTGCAAAATGACTGATCAGCTGTCCCATTCCATCATGTCCGTCGATCACTGCTGATACAGGCGTCTCAAATACAACCTCCGGTTCCGCATCCGGATGAATTGTACCTTTCTCAATTCCTTTATCATATCTTACCATTCTCTGCATTCCGTGACTCTCAATCCCGTACAAGTCTGCGGTAAGCAAAACATCTTTAATAATATTGGTCTGTTCCTCATTGAAACCAAACTTCCGAAATACGTCGTGGCAAAAAGTATTTAATGTGTCATAACTCCATTTCACGTAACCCATAACTGTAAAAGCCCTCCTTAAAGTATTACTCGTTTTCTTTTTGGTATTACCAATTTTCTAAGTTGATTATACCACTTGCTTTTTCAAAGTGCAATACGCTATTTTATTTTTTTCAGAGCTTACTGTTTTGGAAAATATCTTTTTATAATCAGATATTTTTGTCTCTTGCTTTTATAAAAGCTCAGGAATATACTATGAGCAGATAATAAACCGACCGTTAAACAGTCTGTACCTTTCAGGTATTCTCATTATCTCCTCATATTTTTCAGAAAAGGACTATTACATTATGATTCAAGACATCGCACCACATATTTACCATAACGAATACAAACCCTCTGCCCCGGATAAAGACAGCTTCATCCTCACCTATGAAAATGGCAGAATTCTTCTTCCCCGGCAGGATCGTGAAGAGGCGATCACATTTCCACGTTTCCAGGAATTAGATGGAAGGCTCGATAATCTTTATGTGAACTATATCTACCTCTTCTCCATTGATGACCAGCGCTTTTATCTGATCCCACATCTGGATACTGTACTTCTTCCTGACTATGAATTTCAAGATGTACGTGTCCTGCGTACTGCACATCCGCAACATCTGGCATTTGCAGGAATTACAGGACATCAATTGTTCCAGTGGTACAGCAATCGTCAGCATTGTGGCTGTTGCGGAAAACCAATGATTCACAGCCAAAAGGAACGTATGATGGAATGCCCTTCCTGTGGCAATCACGAATATCCGGTTCTGTGCCCTGCTGTTATTGTGGGGATTACAAATGGAGATAAGATCATCCTCTCCAAATATGAGGGACGCAGCTTCAAACGCTATGCTTTGATTGCAGGTTTCGCAGAAATCGGGGAAACCATCGAAGAAACCGTACACCGTGAAGTAATGGAAGAAGTAGGTCTGAAAGTCAAAAATCTCCGCTACTACAAGAGCCAGCCATGGTCCTTCAGCGGCTCTCTGCTGTTTGGATTCTTCTGTGATGTGGACGGCGATGATACCTTGACCGTTGACCATGAAGAGCTCTCCATGGCACAGTGGGTAGAACGTGATAAAATCCCGGATCAGGGCAATAATATCAGCCTGACCAAGGAAATGATGATGCTCTTCCGTGATGGAAAAGAACCCAGATAAACAATATTCTATATCAGAAAAAGCTCATAGAATATTTTTCCCTATTATGCTAAAAGGATACATACACGGTAATGTTACTGTGCATGTATCCTTTTCGTTTCTCTGTAAAATTGCTTCACTATATTCTCAAAAATATTTCTGATTACTCTTCACGCCGCACTCCCGCTTCCAAATCCACGGCTTCTGCGGCTTCCATTACATTCCTGTTCGAATTCTTTCAGTTTCCGTCTTGCATCCGGTGTCAGGTTTGTCGGAACTTCAATCTGTACAGTTGCATATTCATCACCGTGTACAGACAGATTATTCATTGCAACGATACCTTTGCCTCTTAGACGTATCTTCGTTCCGGACTGAGTACCCGGTTTGATGTTACAGAGAACATCACCGTAAATGGTGTGAACCTTTGCCTCACCGCCAAATACTGCTGTTGTAAATGGGATATTCACTGTTGTGTAAACATCTCTGCCTTCTCGTTTATATCCGGGCTTATCCTGAACATTTACTTTCAGAAGCAGATCACCGGCTTCACCTCTGCCAACTCCCGGATATCCCTTTCCTTTAAGTCTGATAGATTTACCGGACTCAATACCAGCCGGGATATTGACTTCATAATTCTGGACACCACCGTTGCTGCTCTGCAGGCGAATAACCTTCTTTCCACCGAACGCAGCTTCATCAAAGCTGACAGTAACCTCTGCATGAAGATCCTCACCTTTACTGCTGTAAGAACCACCAAAGCCCTGACTGCGGAAATCACTTCCGCCTGTACCAAAGCCACTGCCGAAACCATCAGTTCCATTACTTCCGAATCCGCCAAAACCGCTTCCGTGAAAACCACTGCCACCGAAGCCGCTGCTTCCAAAACCACCTGATGATTTACTCTTCTTAAATCCACCACCAAAGATGTTCTTCAGGATATCATCCATATCTTCGCCATTTTCAAAATGATATTCATGATAACCATTGCCATCACTGTACGAGCCATGGAAACCGCCACCAAAAGGATTGCCCTGTGCTCCGCCAAAGCCACTGCCAAAAGGACTTCCCTGTGCGTTTCCATAATTACCGGCGCCTTCTTCAAAAGCAGCGTGGCCGAACTGGTCATATAGTTTACGCTTCTTCTCATCACTCAAAACATCATAGGCTTCATTTACTTCCTTAAAATGCTCTGCTGCCGAAGCATTTCCCTCATTGCTGTCCGGATGATATTTCTTGGCCAGTTTTCTGTATGCTTTCTTAATCGTTGCTGCATCCGCATTTTTGTTCACGCCCAGAACTTCATAGTAGTCTCTTTTCAATATCATCACCTTCCCTCATAAACACATTCTAACGCAATCATTCCTGATTTCATATTTCTGCAATCCTCATTATGCAAACAACGGGAAGCCAAAAGATTTGACCCCCCGTTGCTGTAACTTAGCATTTATTATCCTTCAATGGAGATGCTGTGCTTCTGTTCCACTGCTGGCTTTGCTTCTTTCTTCGGAACAAATAATGTCAGGATACCATGTTTGAATTCTGCTTTGATGTCGTCCTGATGTACTTCTTTACCTACATAAAAGCTACGACTGCAGGCACCTGCATAACGTTCTCTGCGGATATAACGTCCTGTCTCTTTTTCTTTCTCGTCTTTATCCAGGCCTTTCTCTGCACTAATGGTCAGATAACCATTTTCAAGTGCTGCATGAACTTCATCTTTCTTAAATCCTGGAAGATCTACAACCAGTTCGTATCCGTTATTCATTTCCTTGATATCAGTTTTCATTACATGATTTGCTTTATGTCCATAAAGTTTCTTCTCTGCATCTTTCATTGCTCTGTCATCATAATAAAATGGGAAATCTCCAAAAAAGTCATCAAATAAATTTTCTCCAAAAATACTAGGCATTAACATAAGTCATATCTCCTTTTCTAATATATTTTATATATGTCAAATCTGTTCGCCAGATTTACTTTCCAAATCTATCTTTACAGGTTTTTTCAACCTTTTATCTTCAATCTTTTAGTGTAAGCTTTTATTTTTTATATCTGTTTTTAATCTCTGGCTGACCCTTAACGGGTCAGTCAGAATATTTATTCATCAGCCTTCAATGGCAATTGTTTTCTTCTGTTCTACTGCTGGTTTTGCTTCTTTCTTTGGTACAAATAATGTGAGGATACCATGTTTGAATTCTGCTTTAATGTCTTCTTTCTCAACTTCTTTACCTACATAGAAGCTACGGCTGCAGGCACCTGCATAACGTTCCTTACGGATATAATGTCCTGTCTCTTTTTCCTGCTCATCTTTATCCAGGCCTTTCTCTGCACTGATAGTCAGATAACCATTCTCCAGATCAGCCTTTACTTCATCTTTGGTAAATCCCGGAAGATCTACGACCAGTTCATAGC
>OLOA01003700.1_pt1 | contig 12255 bp, 11 predicted proteins | sample 1672201 | NCBI WGS metagenome assembly OLOA01 (sample SAMEA3136658, study PRJEB25190) | human gut metagenome
CGGCGACCTGCTCATTACGAGTGAGCTGCTCTGCCAGCTGAGCCACACAAGCATCAACGCAGATGGTAGTATAGCATACTTCGCCGGCGCCGTCAACCGCTTTTCCGGCGAAGAGAGCCTTTTTTCTGCTCCGCCTACTTCCAAAGTGGGTACGTACCGGGAATGACAATACATAATGTAATCGATTGCTGACAACGGCCGCAGATCTTCCGGAAAAGTAAGGAAAACGCCGCCGGCGGTGCGCTGCGCGGCGGCGAGCACTTACGGGAAATCCCCCGCATATTTTCCCGTTCCGGTATACTTTTCACACAAAACAGCACGCCGGCAGCAACCCGGAGGCCTTTACGTTAATTTGACATAATTCTACATGCCATAATTTTTACAATGAGTTATCCACATTTTCCACCACTTTTTCCACACTGCGAAAATCCTTTTAAATACGCTGAATTTTCTTGTTATGGAAGAAAATGTAAGTACCGAAAAACACCTCTTTCACCCGCGAAACACAGGCCGTTAGCTTAACATAATGTCATATCAATGTCATATCATGGAGAAGAACGAAGGATATAGGCGTGATGATTTCCATAACACCACCGCCGGCGGTTGGTTGACAAAAAGCACCCCCGAAAACGGGGGTGCTTGGTCACAGTAGGGGTGCGCCCAGGTCCATGGTGGCGTAGGCGTTGAGGTCGAGCCCGGCGGTGCGGCCCGCCTGATACTCATAGTAGCCCTGGGCACCGATCATGGCCCCGTTGTCGCCGCACCACTTCAGCGGGGGGAGAAACAGCCTGACGCCCGCCTTGCCGCAGGCGGCATGCAGGTCGGCGCGGATAACGGAGTTGGCGGCCACGCCGCCGGCGGCCACCAGGGTCCTGCGGCCGGTAAGCTCCAGGGCGCGCATGGCGCGGGGCACCAGTTCCCCGGACACGGCGCGGGCAAAGTCCCGGGCAAGTGCCGGGGCGTCCAGCGGATCGCCCTTCTGCTGGGCGTTGTGCGCCAGGTTCACCACAGCGGTCTTCAGGCCGGAAAAACTCATGTCCAACTCTGCCCCGGCCACATGGGCGCTGGGCAGGTCGTACACGCCGCCTGCGGACTGCTGCGCCAGCTGGTCCATAGGCCTGCCGCCGGGGTAGGGGAGCCCCAGCACCCGCGCCGCCTTGTCGAAGCACTCACCGGCGGCGTCGTCGCGGGTGGCACCCAGCACGGTCATATCGGTGTAGTCCGCCACATCCACGATCAGCGTATTGCCGCCGGAGATGGCCAGCGCCACGAAGGGCGGCTCCAGCTCCGGAAAGGCCAGATAGTTGGCGGCGATGTGCCCCCGCACATGGTGCACCGGGATCAGGGGCACACCCAGCGCGTAGGCGGCGGATTTGGCAAAGCTGACGCCCACCAGCACCGCGCCGATGAGCCCCGGTGCGTAGGTGACGGCCACGGCATCGATGTCCTTTTTGGCCAGTCCGGCGTCGGCCAACGCCTTGTCCGTCAGGGCAGCGATGGCCTGTACGTGCTTGCGGGAGGCGATTTCCGGCACCACGCCGCCATAGAGGGCGTGCATATCCGCCTGGGACAATATGGCGTCGGACAGCAGCGTCCGCCCGTCCCGGACCACGGCCACCGCTGTCTCGTCGCAGGAGGACTCGAAAGCTAATATGTTCATTGCGCCGCCTCCTCCGTGTAGTATTTCGTCAGGATCAGGGCATCCTCCTTGGGTAGGTCGTAATAGTTGCGGCGGCGGCCCACCTCGCGGAAGCCGAAGCCCTGATACAGCGCGATAGCCGCGGTGTTGGAGGGCCGCACCTCCAGCGTCAGGAACGCCAACTGATTGCCGCGGGCAAAGTTGTCGAATACCTGCAAAAGCTGGGCCGCCACGCCCTGCCGGCGGCGGGAGGGGTCCACCGCTACATTGGTGATATAGCCCTCGTCGGCGGCTACCAGCAATCCCGCGTAGCCGATAACTTTCTCCGTCTCCGGCTCCAACGCCACCAAAAAGGCCGCGCACTGGTTGTCCAGCTCCTCGGCCAACATTTGCCGGGACCAGGGGCGGGAAAAGCAGGCCAACTCCAGCGCCGCCACGTCGTTCAAATGCTCCGCCGCCATGGGTACGATCTTGATGTGCTTCATAGCTTTATCCCTTCGCCTCCAGCCAGTTTTTTCCGCAGTGGGCGTCCACCGTCAGGGGAACGGACAGCGCTGCGGCGTGTTCCATCTCCTCCGTGAGGATGTGCTTCACCTGCGCCTGCTCCTCCGCCGGGCACTCGGCGATCAGCTCGTCGTGGACCTGCATCAGCAGCCGGGCACGCAGGCCCTCCCGCTTCAGCCGGTCATGCACACGCACCATCGCCAGCTTCATGATATCGGCGGCGCTGCCCTGCACCGGCATATTCAGCGCCACCCGCTTGCCGAATTCCCGCAGGTTGAAATTGCTGCTCTTCAGCTCCGGCAGGGGGCGGCGGCGGTGCATCATGGTCTGCACGTAGCCGTCCTGCTCCGCCTGCGCCACTACGTCGGTCATATACTGCCGCAGGGTGCTGTACGTCTCGAAATAGCGGTCCATGTACGCCTTGGCCTCTGCCACGGTGACGCCGATGTCCTGGGCCAGTGCAAAGGCGGAAATGCCGTACACAATGCCGAAATTCACCGCCTTGGCCCGGCGGCGCAGCTCCGGCGTCACATCCTCCTCTGGCACGTGGAAGACCTTGGCGGCGGTGGCGGTGTGGAAGTCCGCACCGGACAGGAATGACGCCTGCATGACCTTGTCGCCGGACATATGCGCCAGCAGGCGCAGCTCGATCTGGGAGTAGTCCGCATCCACCAGCACACAGCCCTCCGCCGCCGTGAACATCCGCCGCAGCTGGCTGCCCAGCTCGGTGCGTGTGGGGATATTCTGCAAATTCGGCTCCGTGGAGCTGAGCCGCCCGGTGGCGGTGACGGTCATTTGGAAGCTGGTGCGTATCCGGCCGTCCATATCGATGACCTTCATCAGCCCGTCCACATAGGTACTCTTCAGCTTGGTGTACTGGCGGAAGCACAGTACGTCGTCCACGATGGGATAGGCGTGACGCAGCTTTTCCAGCACATCGGCGTTGGTGGACCAGCCGGTCTTCGTCTTTTTGCCGTGGGGCAGCTGCAATTTCTCGAACAGGATATACCCCAGCTGCTTGGGGGAGTTGATGTTGAACGTCTCTCCGGCGGCGTCATAGATGGCCTGCTCCACGCGGTCCGTGGTCTTCTGCAGGGCCGCGCCGAAATCCGCCAGGGCGTCCCGGTCCACCAGGAAACCAGCTGTCTCCATATCCGCCAGCACCCGGCACAGAGGCAACTCCACACTATAGTACAATTCCTCCATCTCCAACTCCCGCAGCTTGGGCGCGAGCGTCCCGTGCAGGGCGGACACGGCGGCGGTGTAGCTGATAAGCGCCGTCTGGGCGGCGATGTTCTCCCCAGCCAGGGGATTGAAGGCGTCCGCCGTCAGATGGTCGGGCTGGGGCAGCTGCTCGTTATAGTAGGTGACAAACAGCCGCTGCAGATCGTAGCTGCCGGCGGTGGCGTCTACCAGATAGGCGGCCAGCGCCGTGTCGAAGATGAAACCATCGGCGGGCAGTCCCTGGGCCAGCAGGGCACGCATCATGTCCTTGACATTGTGGCCAACCTTCCGGATATCCGGCGCAAACAGGGCGGACAGCAGCGCCCGCCAATCACCGGCATATCGGTTGACATAAATTTCAACCATCAGAGAGCTGTCTGCCCCGGTCTCGCATTCCACCGCCAGCGCCGCCAAATCCGGCGTACCGTATACAGTCACGTATGCCGCCTCGCGCCACAGGGCCAGGCACGCCTCGGCACGCTCGGCCGTCTCCAGTATTTCCGCCTCCGCGGTATATGTGGGCAGCTCCTCTGCCACGCAGGCCGGGGAGAGCTGGTATTTATCGATGAGCTTCTGGAATTCCAGCTTCAAAAACAGGTCGTACAGCTCCGGCTTGAAGGGCTGGCGCAGATTGGCCTCCGGGTCGAAATCCAGCGGCGCATTTGTGTCGATGGTGGCCAGCCAGTAGCTGTGGCGGGCAGAGGCCTCGCCTTCCTTGAGTTTACATAAAAATCCGGGCTTCAGGGGCACGCTGTCGATGTTCGCGTACACGGCGTCAATGGAGCCATATTGCTGTACCAGCGCCATGGCGGTCTTTTCACCAATGCCGGGCACGCCGGGGATATTGTCGCTGCTGTCGCCGGCCAGGGCCTTCAGGTCGATCATGTGGATGGGGTCAAAGCCGTACTCCGCCCGAAAGGCGGATTCGGTCATGCAGCGGTCGCTGTCCGGTCCCTTGCCGCCGGTCAGCAGACGCACATGGGTGTGGGCGGTGATCAGCTGCAGGCTGTCGCGGTCGCCGGTGGCGATGGTGCAGTCCCAGCCGACGGCCTCGCACTTGCGGCTGATGGTACCGATCAGGTCATCGGCCTCGTAGCCGGACAGCTCATAGCAGGGCACGGACATGGCGTCGAGCACCTGCTTCAGCGGCAGCATCTGTTCGGCCAGCTCCTCGGGCATACCCTTGCGGTTGGCCTTATAGGCCGCGTCGGCCTTGTGCCGGAATGTTGGTTCCCGCCGGTCAAAGGCAGCGCACACGGCGTCCGGCTTCTCCTGGTCCAGCAGCTTCTGCAGCATGGTGACAAAGCCGTAAATGGCGTTTGTGTGCAGCCCCTGCCGTGTGGTCAGCAGGCGCGCCTTTCCGACGCCGTAATAGGCGCGGTTGACGATACTGTTGCCGTCGAGAACCATCAGTTTCATAGGTGAGCCTCCGTTTTGTGATCGTTTTCAATTTATTATACGCCGATTTTCCCGCCAACACAACCATTTCCGCGCGGAGTTGTTTTGCCTTTTGCGCCGGTCTGACCGGCACCCCCTGCATCTCCTTGGGGCAGCCGTAGGCCTGTGGAAAAACGGCAACTCGATACATTGCACATGAAATGCCGATTAGCGGGCACAACTGCCGATATATGCGCAATTATAGAGGCAGAATATCGGTAAAATGGAACATTTCATCTCGTGAGCACCACTTTTTGTCGAATGCGGTCGCTGGGTGTCGAACGAAAATGTTGGTTTTCGACAAATTGCCCTTGCATTTGCTGTCTGTTTGTGGTATTTTTGATAGCGTCAAAGCGGTTCGTGGTGTGTATATGGGGAATTGCGTTCCGTTAAAATTATGTTAAAGGGGAAAGTGAATATGGAGAACAAGATCACTGTATGCGTTGCGGATGCGGACCAGGCGTATCGGACAGAGCTGTGCGATTTCTTGAAGAAGCAGGGGGATATCTGTCTGATCGGCGACACCGCCGACGGCCGTGAGGCGCTGGCGATGGTGGAGGCACAGCACCCCGCCGTGCTGGTGCTGGACACGGTACTACCCGGACTGGACGGCACAGGTATCCTGCGGCGGCTAAAGGGCAAGTCCGAGACGCGGTGCATTGTGGTGACGGAATTCCGCACCGCCGAGGCGGCCCGGGACATCCGGGATGCCGGCGCCTATGCATTCCTGCCCAAGCCGGCGGACGACACCTCAGTGCTGGAGCATATCCGCCACGCGGCAGGCCCGCGCTGCGACCTGCCGCTGCAGCAGCTGGAGATGATGGTCACGGCCATCATCCACGAGATCGGCGTGCCGGCGCACATCAAGGGCTACCAGTATCTGCGGGAGGGCATTATCCTGACGGTGCGGAACATGGAGGTCATCAACGCGGTGACGAAGGTGCTGTATCCGGAGATCGCAAAGCGGTTCGGGACGACGCCCAGCCGGGTGGAGCGCGCCATTCGCCACGCGATCGAGGTGGCGTGGGACCGCGGCGACCTGGAAACGCTGCAGAAATACTTTGGCTATACGGTGAACTCCGCGAAGGGCAAGCCCACAAACTCCGAATTCATCGCCATGATCGCCGACCGCCTCCAATTACAGGCTCAGGACATGTGAAAGTGTATAAAAGGAAAGGACGCCTTTAGACGGGTGTTCGTAAAACAGGTTTAGACCGAAATTACGAAATGAGCATCTGTCAGGCAGGGTTGGACAACGAAAAGCCGCTATATTCAGTGAAAACCTGAATATAGCGGCTTTTTCTTATTTATGCTTTCTTTTGCTTTTTCCGTGCGGGATCTGCGGTCTTGCTTTCCCGCGCTGACTCATGGGGCTTTTCATGTGCTTGGATAGTTTAAGTATTTCAATTAGCGTGACAAACTGCTCTTTCGAGAGCTTGTCATAATCAATGCCCAAAGTGGCAAGGAACGAACGGGCTTTCTTTTCCTCAGAACTGCCCTCAAAATTCATTGCCTCCTGCAACTGATCCTGCACGGTTGCTGCGAGAGATGTTTCATCCGCAGTCATGGTGTCGGGGCGATGCTGCTCTCGAATGTCACGGAGGATACCTTTCAGATCATCTGCAATTAGGCTTCCGAAATACTCATCCTCCCGAATCTGTGCCACTTCTAATGTCCGCAGGTGCAGATCATTTTCAATGCCGCCGTTTTTCATCAACGCCATTTGCCGGACTGCTTCCAGAACGGCGTTCATGTCGTTGACCCGCATATCCGCGATCCGGTCAACGTAAATCTCAGCGTCCAGCATAAACCGTTGGAAATCCTTATGGCAGATCAGCTCCGACAGCAGCCGGTGGTTGAACTTGCCTGTCCTCAATACTTCGATTGCATCATCACCCAAATGCAGAGCGTTTAGCTCTGTGTTTGGGTGATTTTTTTGTTCTGTCAGCCCCAGCAGGTAATCGGTGGACACGCCGTAGAACTTTGCCAGCTCCACCATGCTGAACGGGCTAATGTCCTTAAAATCGTCGGCTTCGTATTTTCCCAGCGCGGACTTTGAGATTCCTGTTTCCGCAGATAGCTGTTCCAGCGTCAGACCGCGCTCTACACGCAGGTCTTTGAGCCGTTCCTGAATGGTGAGTTTTGGCTGCATAGCGGCGTCCCCCCTTCAAATTCCTGTCCTTTCCGGTCTTGTCCATAAGCGTGGAAATTCGGGTTTTTCGGCGCGTTTTCCGACCTCTTGGATATACGGGAGAGGGCTATATTTTTCGCTAAAATGGTCTTGCAATCGCACCTGAACCTTGAAAATTGCATGACCGTCCGAACGGGATATGTCCCCCAGCGAAGTAACCGCCATGACCGCGAAAGCGTGAGCGTACCAACGGGGACGAAACGCCGGGAGCGATCCTCCGGGCAGGAACGACGTTCGGAAAGAGCGGCAAAATCGAAAGTCAAAATCAAAGCAAGTGAAAACGGCGAAATAGTTTTCTGCTCTGTGCGGTTATCTGCACGGAATAGAGCGCTATTCAGCAGCGAACGACGTTTGTCGTTCAACATGATATTTCGCCGTTTCACGCAAAGACACATCAAACGGCAAAAGCTGAGGGTGCTGCCCGTGACCAACGCATCATCGGCGGCAGTTCCAGCGAAAAGCCGTGTATTAAAAACCAGTGCCCTATGGCGAATAGGTGTCACGATTTGACAAACCCATTTTACCATAGAGCGCGCCGAAAAAACAGGAGGAAAGTTTGAATATGAGAAAATCTGAAACCTATCGCAACGAGATCAAGTCCTACATCGTCCGCACCGGCATGACCATGACCGAGGTGGTGGACTACCTCTCCGACGAGTACGGCTGGAGCCGCAGCGTCCCCAATCTCTCCGGCAAGCTCAAACGTGGCTCGCTTCGCTACGGCGAGGCGGTAGAACTGGCGGACGCACTGGGGTATGACATCGTGTGGCAGAAGCGAAAATGAAAATGTTAGTCTGGCTTGCAACACAAATAACAAGTCTTTTGATTCGAGACTGGAAAAGTTCTGTGCAATATGATAAAATCGAAAATGAGGTGAAAACCGTATGATCAAATTCTCAGACTTTATGCCAGTCGATTTTCCGGATAAGACGAAAGTCAAATTTAACATGAATGCAGGGAATACTGCTTTGCGTGCGTGGGACTATCTGCTGGATGATGCCCCTGAATGGATTGCAATGAATGCCCACAAGCGTAAACAGGCAAATAACAATTTGAATCACGCGGATTATCTTCTGGCTTTTGCACAGTATTATCCTTATGGTCCCCAATATTACATTTTCGGTGGAATGTACCGGGTTGAAAAAATTCTCCCGGAAGTATTTGATGCCGTCGGGTATAAGCTTACACTCCTTCCTGATTATGTGGACTATCGCAAGCGATTGATTATTAGACTAGAGAAACCAATCGGCAGAGATATTTATAACAAGCCATATCAGTCTGTTCAAAGAGATTTTGACCCCGAAGTATACGAACTTGCTCCGGCTACGAAACTTGGCGCATTCCCCGGATACAGCAAAGTACTTTTGAGCCATAAAGATTTGCAGACCATTATCAAGCTGGACGCTCCTGAGTGGAAAAATGCTCTTTCCAGCGTGAAAGGCGTTTACTGTATTACAGACCGTTCAACAGGACAGCTCTATATCGGATCGGCGACGGGGGATATTGCTGGCATCTGGCAGCGTTGGTCATCTTATGCCGATGTAACGAATCTTACAGGCGGCAATAAGGCTTTTGAAGAACTGAAAAACAATGGAGCGGACTACATCGTAGAAAATTTTTCATACTCCATTTTGGAGATCTTTGATATGCGTACAAAGCGTGAGGATATTATTCAACGCGAATCGTATTGGAAACGGGTTTTTCAAACAATAAAGTATGGTATGAATAACAATTAGAACTGTACTACAACGGAGGGGAGGTTGATGCAAATATGACGAAGCAATATAAGGGACGGACAGCAACTATTGAAATTGATGAGAAGAATGTTATCATCAAATCTTCCGGATTCTTTTCATCATCAAAGAAAACTATTCCACTTAGGGATATAAAGAATGTAGAGCTTAGTGCAAGTTCATTTTTCTCAAAGGATACGGTGGAAATATACTATGGCAGCAATGTTGAAAAAGTCCAGTTTTCCAATTCTGCCGATGCGAAGAAAGCAGCGACCGACATCACAGATATTGCAAGGAAAAACAGACGAACATCTCCACTTGGGGAACTCACTGGACTTGCCACATCGTTATTTGGAATTGGCGTATCTGTTGCCTCCGCCATAAAAGAGGATCAAGAACGACAGCGGAAAAGGGAAATTCAAAAAGCAGAAGCCGAATATAAAAAGGCTGTTGATGACTTTCTTAACTCTGGTAAACTAACGACCACTACTTATGTCAATGGAAGAGAGTTTAACCGTCCTACTGCTAAAGACGATATAGAAGCTGTATTTATTGCAGAGTATGCAAAGTCACCCCGCACCGCAGAACAGCCGTGGTCACAGAAATGGACGGAGCAATACGGCATTCAAGATGTTCCTGCCTATCTGCAATCTGTGGTTGCAGATGGATATTTGGAGGAAGCCGTTTTGGGGAAAGCGCTTTCGACCCTCACAGGGGAACAGCTTAAAACAATGTTGTCCGATCTTTCGATGAAAGCGAGCGGGGCAAAGAGCGTTCTTATTCAGCGACTAATAGAAGATGCAGATGAACATAGGGTGCGACAGCTTTTCCCAAATCCTGTGTACGCGCTTACTGAGAAAGGCGCTGAGCTGCTGAGGGCTAATCAGTCTGTGCTTGCTGATATGTGGATAGATTGTGAGAAAGCCATTGAGCAGGGTAAAAATGTTGCACCGGAGTTTAAGAAACCTGATACTAAAAAAGCAAAAAAGAAAAGAACAGCTAAGAAGCAACTGACAGATGCAGAGAAACTTCGAGAATACAAAAAATCGCTCAAGACTCTGTATGAAGCATTAAAAGGTCCTGAAATTCGAGAGCAAATTTCAACAATCAAGGCTTGTAAACCGACCAGAAAAGAGTTGGAAGAGGATTTGCGGGGAATATGTGCGAATGCCTGTTATTCTCCTATTCCGTACTCCGAAACAATGGGGAATATCTATCAGTACAGAGATTTCTACTCCGAAGAACTTATTGACCAGATATACAAAGGACAAACAAAGTATATGCTCTTTGATAGAACTGGTTTTGCGGATTTGGTTCATAAGATTTCTGGAGATACTCCATTTGACTTTTTTGCATGTATTGACAAGAAATGGGATATGTTTGTATCGGAATATATGAGAAAGCATTGAACGTCACTATTCTGGAATAGGAGGAAATATCCCTTTGGAACAAAGGGCGCACTTCTATACTCTCCTGACGGGAGTATGTGCGCTCTGCGAGGCAGACAGCCCGGACGTTTGAATGTCCGGGCTGTTTTGCGTCACTCCGTTCCGTACAAGGGGCTGCACCCCTTGCGACGCTTGCGCGTCTATCCCAGCGCGCTTTGCGGCGGAAACAGTCTGCTGGCGCAGACCGTTCCCTCGCAAAGTCTGAAAATCCCATACCGTGAGTCAGACCGTCTACCGAAAACGTAGGCGGTCTTTTTGTATCTATCCATCCCATCATTTATCAGTCAGGAGGTTGAAATCATGCACGAAAAAGAAATTGAGAAACTGCAAGCCGAGAAAGAGAAAGTTGAACGCCAGCTTGCACAGGAGGAGCACAAAATCCAGCGCTTTGAGAACCGTGCCGCCTACTATGAAAAGGGAGAACGGCGCAAGCGGGCGCACCGGCTTATCACCCGTGGTGCTGCCATCGAGAGCGTCGCACCGCAGACGAAGGGTTTGAGCGAGACTGCATTTTACGCTTTTGCAGAACAGGTCTTTGCTCTGCCAGATGCGCAAAGGTTTCTCATGGAAGCTGTCAGCCGCCATGCAGGAGGTGATTGAATATCGCACTCTTTCATTTTCATGTGACGCAGATCAAGCGCAGCGCGGGGCAATCTGCCGTGGCTGCTGCCGCCTACCGTGCCGGGGAAAAGCTGCACAGCGAATACTACGGCGAGATCAGCGACTACACCCGAAAAGGCGGCGTGATCTGCTCTGAAATTCTGCTGCCGTCCCATGTGCCGCAGGAATACGCAGACCGCGAAACGCTCTGGAACGCCGTGGAGAAAGCCGAGCGCGGCAAGAAAGCACAGCTTGCATATAGCTTTGACATTGCCTTGCAGAATGAGTTTTCCATGCAGGAGAACATCGACCTTGCAAGGCAATTTTTGTTGGACAATTTTGTGAACCGGGGCATGTTGGCGGACTTCGCTGTGCATCAGCCGGACAAGGAGGATGGCGGCATTTCCAATCCGCATTTTCACGTCATGTGTCCGATTCGCCCTATTGAGCCGGACGGCAGGTGGGGCAAGAAACAGCGGCGGGAATATGTGCTGGATGAGCATGGAGAGCGCGTTCTGGACGAGGCAGGCAACTATGTGTTCAACGCCGTTCCTACGACGGACTGGGGCGAACCCGAAACGCTGGAAGCGTGGCGGAAGGCATGGGCTGAGATGTGCAATGCCAAGTTTGCCGAAAAAGACTTAGACTGTCGCATCGACCATCGCAGCTTTGCCCGTCAGGGCGTGGAGCAGATTCCCACCCAGCACGAGGGTCCCACCGTCCGGGCAATGGAGGCAAAGGGTATCCGTACCGACAAGGGCGACCTCAACCGCTTCATTCGGAAAACCAACGCTATATTAAGAGAAGCAAAAGAGAAAATTGCCGCGCTGATCGACTGGCTGAAGGACGTAAAAGCCGAGCTTGCCAAGCCCCAGCCGCCTACGCTGAACGATCTGCTGGCGCTGCATTGCGCCAATCGCAACAAGGGCGCATACAGCAATAAGGCGAAGAACGCCAATTTGCAGCGTTACGCTGAGGCGTTCAACTTCCTGCAATCCAAAGATCTTTACACCGTGGACGATTTGGAAACTACGCTTCATTCCATGCAGGATAAGATCGATACGCTGAAAAAGTCTGCGTCTGCAAAGCAAGTCCGCATCAAAGAATTAGACGAGCTGCTGCGTATGGCGGACTATTACAAGTCCGGCAAGTCTGCTGCGGACAAGCTGAAATCCATCCGATTTGAGAAATCCAGGCAGAAATACAAATCCGAACACGACGATGAACTGCGGACGTTCTACATGGCAGAGCGCAAATTAAAGTCGTATTTCAAGGATGGCAAGCTGCCCATCACCGCATGGCGCAGAGAACGGGCGCAGTTGGAGCAGGAATATAGGGACATTCAGTCAGAGCTTTCGCCGCTCCATGCCGACGCGAAAAAGCTCTGGGCGATTCATTACAATATCTACGAGGTGCAGCATGAACAGGAGCGCCAGAACGCCGCGACGCGACAGAAAAAGCAGGAAATTGAACACTAAT
>OLOA01003701.1_pt1 | contig 12254 bp, 14 predicted proteins | sample 1672201 | NCBI WGS metagenome assembly OLOA01 (sample SAMEA3136658, study PRJEB25190) | human gut metagenome
TGCGCGGGGATGATCCGGTTCCGGGCCGTCTTCGCGGCATGGGCCCCATGTTTGCCCCGCATGCGCGGGGATGATCCGATTATATCATCGGATACGATTCATTGGACCCCGTTTGCCCCGCATGCGCGGGGATGATCCGGAACCGACGAAGAATTCACCGAACGCTATCGTGTTTGCCCCGCATGCGCGGGGATGATCCGGGTGATTATGCGTTCCGCAGTTTCGACAAGACGTTTGCCCCGCATGCGCGGGGATGATCCGTGGCGAAGATGTGGGGCAACGCCTTCTGCTCCGTTTGCCCCGCATGCGCGGGGATGATCCGGACGTCTGCATCTACAGCGTGACGGCTTACTAGTTTGCCCCGCATGCGCGGGGATGATCCGGTGCATCTTGATAGCATCCCGTCCGACGAAACGTTTGCCCCGCATGCGCGGGGATGATCCGAACAATGGTTCGACAAACTGGATGGAGTGGAAGTTTGCCCCGCATGCGCGGGGATGATCCTGACCGGAATGTCAATCAGGAACTTGTCAGTAGGTTTGCCCCGCATGCGCGGGGATGATCCGTGCTGACGCTGATTAACTCCACTTACGGTACCGTTTGCCCCGCATGCGCGGGGATGATCCGACTGTCGGTATCACCGCCCGTGACGGTAACGCGTTTGCCCCGCATGCGCGGGGATGATCCGGACGTGATGAAGGCGCTCGTGGCCCTCAAGGAGTTTGCCCCGCATGCGCGGGGATGATCCGGAGAATCTCTACTGGGGTAGCACAGTTCAGGAGTTTGCCCCGCATGCGCGGGGATGATCCGAAAAAAGAACCGCCGAAACCCTCAACAAGCTGCAGGTTTGCCCCGCATGCGCGGGGATGATCCGCCAGTGGGCGGGCATTCGATGGACGTTCCCCTGTTTGCCCCGCATGCGCGGGGATGATCCGCGGGCGGCAAGCACGCACGAATAGGCGTTCAGGTTTGCCCCGCATGCGCGGGGATGATCCGCACAGGCTTGCCACGATGTCGCTTATGAAGTCGTTTGCCCCGCATGCGCGGGGATGATCCGGCGTAGGCGTCTACCACTTCGCGCACACGGAAGTTTGCCCCGCATGCGCGGGGATGATCCGCAACCGAAGGCATCGGATACGTCAACCCCGATGTTTGCCCCGCATGCGCGGGGATGATCCGCACTACACGCCGGGCCGCGCCGGCCACCGCATGTTTGCCCCGCATGCGCGGGGATGATCCGATCGCGTGCCATCTGCGACAGTTGGCACCGCCGTTTGCCCCGCATGCGCGGGGATGATCCGTACGCCAATTGCCTGACCATCGCGCAACGTCTGTTTGCCCCGCATGCGCGGGGATGATCCGCGGTTTCAACGTGTTTTCTATAAACGCGCGTTGTTTGCCCCGCATGCGCGGGGATGATCCGCTCGCCCATAACGACGGCACCGTTCGCACCGGGTTTGCCCCGCATGCGCGGGGATGATCCGGTTGCCGATGGCGTCCACAGCCATACCGATACGTTTGCCCCGCATGCGCGGGGATGATCCACCTATGGTCGATCAGATCACCCAAATGCTTGAGTTTGCCCCGCATGCGCGGGGATGATCCGCTGAGCGGTCACGTTGCGAATATCGCTGATACGTTTGCCCCGCATGCGCGGGGATGATCCGTTCCCTGTGTACGCGCCGTTTTTCAGCATCGCGTTTGCCCCGCATGCGCGGGGATGATCCGGGCACGACCATAGCGTCTATGGCGATGACCGAGTTTGCCCCGCATGCGCGGGGATGATCCGGTGTTCATCCACCTTATCGGCGGTCTGCATGGGTTTGCCCCGCATGCGCGGGGATGATCCGCATTCACATCACCGTAGAACTTGTCAAGGTCAGTTTGCCCCGCATGCGCGGGGATGATCCGTTCGCAATGGTCATGACGTCTTCGTAGCGTAAGTTTGCCCCGCATGCGCGGGGATGATCCGGCGGCTATGGGTATCGCCGGCATCGGCGGTAAGTTTGCCCCGCATGCGCGGGGATGATCCGGTGCGAACCATTGTTTTTGATGAGATTTTTCCGTTTGCCCCGCATGCGCGGGGATGATCCGTGGCCACGGATGTTGAACACGCCCCACACACCGTTTGCCCCGCATGCGCGGGGATGATCCGACCATCGCGCCGAGTTGAACGAGAAAATCGTCGTTTGCCCCGCATGCGCGGGGATGATCCGACGGACGCACCACCGTCATACCCAAGGTCGACGTTTGCCCCGCATGCGCGGGGATGATCCGAGTCGCCGTGGATTTAAATTCTTTGACCTCGAGTTTGCCCCGCATGCGCGGGGATGATCCGAGGTGAGTATGGACGACACCGAAAACAATGAGGTTTGCCCCGCATGCGCGGGGATGATCCGATGATATTATCTCCGAGGAAAAATAATCACTAGTTTGCCCCGCATGCGCGGGGATGATCCGCGGGGTTGGCGAGCGTCTTGTTGAGGAACGTGGTTTGCCCCGCATGCGCGGGGATGATCCGGAAAACCCTCTCGAAATCTAGTTGTTCCCGTTGTTTGCCCCGCATGCGCGGGGATGATCCGCGTCCTCCTTTCCATTTCTCTGGTGGGATTGGGTTTGCCCCGCATGCGCGGGGATGATCCGAGCAAGGATTCCGACAGGGACTGACCCGACCCGTTTGCCCCGCATGCGCGGGGATGATCCGATCAGCCGGATCATCGAGAACGCGCCCGAGGAGTTTGCCCCGCATGCGCGGGGATGATCCGACGACCGGCTGGTGGCATCACGCGCTGGTGCGGTTTGCCCCGCATGCGCGGGGATGATCCGTATCTCCCGTTCAAGTTTCCTCCTGCCCCCTTGTTTGCCCCGCATGCGCGGGGATGATCCGCGCCTCAACGTGCGTATCCTGCCCGCCGCCGCGTTTGCCCCGCATGCGCGGGGATGATCCGATACGGTCGGGGTCGGAGTCGGTGTCCTGCTCGTTTGCCCCGCATGCGCGGGGATGATCCGTCGTTGTCTGAAAGAATCGAATCCAAACCCAAGTTTGCCCCGCATGCGCGGGGATGATCCGGCGGGTGCGGCTGTCATCACGCTCAAGGCGGGGTTTGCCCCGCATGCGCGGGGATGATCCGAACGTGCCGAGGTTCGTGAGGAATTGCTGACCGTTTGCCCCGCATGCGCGGGGATGATCCGCATCACAGGATTACACGGCGACGGTGGATGCCGTTTGCCCCGCATGCGCGGGGATGATCCGACCATCAACATACATGCGGACGGGACCATGACGTTTGCCCCGCATGCGCGGGGATGATCCGCATGCGAGCTGCGCTTCGCCGGCACGCTGTTGGTTTGCCCCGCATGCGCGGGGATGATCCGCCGGCGCGCCCGAAGCCGACGCGACCGGACTGGTTTGCCCCGCATGCGCGGGGATGATCCGGCTGGGTCGCGGGCCGCAACATGGACTGGGGCGTTTGCCCCGCATGCGCGGGGATGATCCGCACTGGAGTTCGTGGACATGGACGCGGCCGACGTTTGCCCCGCATGCGCGGGGATGATCCGAACGAGCCGAACAGGGAGCCGATCTTACCCAAGTTTGCCCCGCATGCGCGGGGATGATCCGGATATCGTGCAGGACACGAAGTGGTTCGCGTAGTTTGCCCCGCATGCGCGGGGATGATCCGGTGCTGGGCCAGTTGAAGGCCGGCGTGAAGGAGTTTGCCCCGCATGCGCGGGGATGATCCGGCGAATCTGGACGCGAAGCTGCGAGGCACGATGGAGACCGTTTGCCCCGCATGCGCGGGGATGATCCGGAAAAGCTCTGGAACGTGGAGTTGCTGCCGTAGTTTGCCCCGCATGCGCGGGGATGATCCGACGTGGCTCCCGAGGCTCGCGTGCATCTCAACGTTTGCCCCGCATGCGCGGGGATGATCCGATGAGGTCACCGACCCTGGCAAGCCGCTGGTAGTTTGCCCCGCATGCGCGGGGATGATCCGGACGTGACCGTGAAGGTCGGCGGCGACAGCATGTTTGCCCCGCATGCGCGGGGATGATCCGGGCGACAAGCAACGGATAGTGCCTATATCGGAGTTTGCCCCGCACGCGCGGGGATGATCCGGCGGTGACAGCGCAAGACACGTTAGCCACGAAGTTTGCCCCGCATGCGCGGGGATGATCCGGAAATCAGCGACTTCCTCTCGCTGGCAACAAGTTTGCCCCGCACGCGCGGTGAACTGCGCCCCGGAAGTTGGACGTGGTTTATTAAGGGTACCTGATTAGGCTGTGAGGGACATGTTCCGGAATTCCTCCGGGGTGTGTCCCTCCAGTCGTATCTGGCGTCGTCTGGTGTTCCAGTGGATGATGTACGCGTCCAGTTCGTTCTTGAACTCCTCGTACGAGGCGAACCGGCGGCCGGTGTGGAACTCGTCCTTGAGGTGGCCGAACACCTGCTCGGTGGCGGCGTTGTCGATGCAGTTGCCCTTGCGGCTCATGGACTGGCGGATGCCCAGTTCCCCGAGCCTGTTCCGCCACCAGTCGTGCTGGTATTGCCATCCCATGTCGCTGTGGAGTATGGGATCGGCGCCTTCGGGCAGCTTCTCCTCGAGCATGGCGAGCAGCCGTTGCTGCTGGGCGAGGTCGGGGTGCCGGCTGACATCCCAGGCCACAATCTCCTTGGATCCCATGTCGTATATGGGCGCGAGGTACGCCTTGCCGCCCGCCGCCCTGAACTCGGTGACGTCCGTGCCCAGCTTCGCCCACGGCCGGTCGGCCGCGAAGTCGCGTTCCAGCAGGTTCGGCGGCTTCGCGCCCGTATCGCCTTGGTATGAGCTGTATCTGCGGTATGGGTTCGGGCGGCGTATGGCGCACTTCAATCCCATGCGGCGCATAACCCTGAGCACGCTCTTATGGCTCACGCGCACGCCGAACTCGTATACGAGGCACATGCGCACCTGCCGGTGGCCGCACCCGTTGGGCGTGCGATGGAAGACCTCGGCGACCATCGGCTCGATATCCGGCCGGGTGACCGGCTCGGGATGCGAAAGGAGATAGTAGTAGGTGCTTCTCGCCAATCCCGCGATTTTCAACAGGCACCGGAGCGGATGGCCGAGCCCCGCCAGCGTCGAGACGATCACCGACTTCTCCCGGTTGTCGGCCTCGGCGCCAGCAGAGCGCGGGCTTTTTCCAGATACGCGACCCTCGCCTTGAGATACGCGTTCTCCTCCTCGAGGAGCTGTTCGCGCGTGGGAGCCGGTTTCGGTTTGGATTTCGCGCCCTTCGGCCTGCCCTTGGGCTTCGGGCGCAGCGCCTCCGGCCCTCCGCGACGATAGTCCTGGCACCACTGTTTCAGACACGTCCGGCTGGCGATGCCATAACGTTCCATGACCTCCGGCCTGCTCATCCCACGTTCCAGATGGTCGAGCACAGCGGCGAGCTTCGTCTCGTAATCGTATTTCCTGTTGCCCTCGCGTTCTCCCATGAGCGCCGCCTCTCCGCCGATCCGGTATGACAACAACCATTCTCTCGTGGTTTCCTTGGACACACCAAGCCGGCGGGCGAGCGACTTGGCGCCGATCCCATCGCGAATCAACCCGACGACGATTCTCATATACTCGACATCGTATGAACCCCTGCGTTTCCGTGACATAGAAAACCGCACCTCCAAATCATCGGACATGAATTACTCCAGTCCAACAATCGGGGTGCGGTTCACGGGGGGATGATCCGTTGCCGTCGGTGTCGGCCTTGACGCCGAAGTAGTTTGCCTCGCACGAGCGGGGATGATCCGGAGATAGCCGACGCACTGGAATCGGCCGCAGGGTTTGCCCCGCACGCGCGGGGATGATCCGTTTTGGGGGTCAAGAATTTCATCTTCGGACATGTTTGCCCCGCACGCGCGGGGATGATCCGGAAAGCGCAGCCGTTTGTGACGCCCTACGCGAGTTTGCCCCGCACGCGCGGGGATGATCCGGCGTCGAACAGTTCCGATTGGCTTGGTTCCTCGTTTGCCCCGCACGCGCGGGGATGATCCGTAACCTCCCCCGAAACCTTCAAAACGCTTACGGTTTGCCCCGCACGCGCGGGGATAATCCGGAATGAAAAGACGGGGATAACCCCCCGACTGATGTTCCGGTCTAAAGAGCCGGTTGCGTGGGATCCCCGTTACTTCGATTCTACCATACGCGTTTGCCCCGCACGCGCGGGGATGATCCGGCCGGCGGCGCTGGCATTCCGATTCACTGGCAGTTGTCCCGCATGCGCGGGGGTGATTCTTCCAGACAGTCGTCCATCGCCCGTGCCACTTCAGTTGTCCCGCATGCGCGGGGGTGATTCAGACAATTCCATGAGCATTAGGGGCATCCTGTTAAGACAACCTGCCATGCCCAAACTGTAGGATAACCCCAGTGAGTCTAAGCCGGCCACGTATATCGCCTATGACTGGGAGGAAGTCAAGAATCAGGCAACAAATCGTGTGTGTCCTCAGTACCTAGCGCTTTCATCAGGCATAAAGCCGTCCGAACTCGCATATCTCGTACGTCGTACATGCCGCGCTTATAGTCGCCTACTCGGTTGGCGCTTAGGCCGCTGGCGCTGCCAACTTGCTCTAGCGTCAAGCCGCGTTGCTTTCGCAACTCTCTCATACCCATATTGGCTCATTTCCCTAGCTGGGTTGTGGGTCCGATTATATGTTCAAAACTGAATGGCTGTGGATGAGCAGAACAATGAAACTGCACGGCCCTTACACACCAAAATTGGAAGATTCGCATTGTTATGTGTGCCGTCCTCAATATCAACGCACATGATGGATTTGGACGGTTATCGGTTCAGACTGTCGCGGTCGAGTAAGAACTGCTTGAGGCCCATCGTCGTGATGCCGTTTTCGTCATGACTGACGCGAACATTGCCGCCAACGATGATAACTTTTCTGAACGAATCTCCGATGTTGAGCAATGGTCTTTTCTCTTGAGCTTGTTTGTCTTCGTCGGACAGCGCGAAAGCCGATTGGATGTAGTATCGGTTGCTTCCTAGATTGGCTACAAAATCAACTTCCACTTGACGATGACTGGTTGTTCCGTTGTCTCGTTGAGGCAAGTTCACGATGCCAACGTCCACTGAATATCCTCGCAGCTTCAGTTCGTTGTAGATGATGTTCTCCATGATATGAGTCTCTTCTTGTTGCCTGAAGTTGAGTCGAGCGTTACGAAGGCCGATATCCTCGAAGTAATACTTCGACAGAGCCCCAATATGTCGGCGTCCTTTGATGTCATATCGTGAGGCTTTCGTGATGAGGAACGCATCTTCGAGATAGCCAAGGAATTTGACAATGGTCGGCTGCGAAATGCTAAGTTTGGCCGCGCTCTTGAATGTGTGTTCCAGTCGTGTCGGATTAGTCAAGGAGCCGATACCTGACGCGAGAACATCCACAAGTTCCGAGAAGCCAGCTTCGTTGCGTATGTTATTGCGCTCGATGATGTCTCGCAGATAGATCTCATCCATCAAATGATTCAGATATGCGGTTTTGGCCGTGTCATCTGGTTGCGCGAGAACCAGCGGCAGGCCACCAAACGTCATGTAATCGTTCCACGCATCCGTCCAGTCGCCTTGGACGGCCGCGTAGTATTCGGCGAAACTCAAGGGGTGAACTCGGATTTCATCACCGCGGCCTCTAAACTCGGTGATGATATCCGTCGAAAGAAAGCGTGAGTTGCTGCCGGTCACGTATACATCGGCGTTGCCAAAATGCAGGAAACCATTGAGCACATCTTCGAAGTCGGGCATGAATTGCACTTCATCGAGCATGACGTAATATAGGCCGTTGTCTTTGATTGAGTTCTTGACATACTGGTAGCACACATCCGGATCGCGAAGACTCTTGTTGGCTCGATCATCGAGTGCTATCTCGATGATGTGGTCTTCGGGCACTCCGGAATCCAACAAATGCTGTTTGAACAAGGTAAACAGTAGATATGATTTGCCGCATCGGCGTATGCCGGTGACGATTTTCACCAAACCGTTGTGTTTGCGATCGATGAGTTGCTGTAGGTAGTCATCTCTGGCGATGGTCTTCATGGAGCACTCCTATTTTGAGAAAATCCAATTTATGCACTTTTTCTAAAGTAAAGTCTAGTTGATGAACCAAAGGGTTTCATGCATGGTAAAGCTCTATTTTGAAAAACCTGAACAGTTTAGCTTTTTGAAAAATACAGAAGATTGGGATACTGCTGAGCAGGTCCTAGTTGAGCATCTGGAAGAACGTTTTCAGCCCGGAAGCGTTAACGAAATGATTATTCGGAGGTCTGGACACCGGGATGTTATTCAGAGCTGGCACTAGTTCTATTGAGGAACGGTGCGATTGTGTTTGGCATTGGGTCTGGGGTGCGTGGATTGAAATGATTCCCAGCGGCGCACTAGTCCCCACTGCCTGAAACTCATTGTGAGCAGAGGGCAATTAGGCGGACACGAAAACTTTGATAACTTAACAGTGTTGCCGAATGCCGGTTGTAATCTGCGTAGTGAGAGTGCGTTACACAAGATTGCGTAAATGAGTTGCGACTACCGACGTCTAGCCTACTGGGCTAGTGAGGATAAGAGAGCGGGTTTCCGGCATGGAATTGTCCCCGCTATGGACGTTGCCACTCATGGTGGCAGACATGGGGATACATCTCCTTGCGACGGCTAAACCGAACGTCTGGAACTGTATAATTGGGCCCACCGAATATAAGTGAGGTGGGCAATGAGTCTAAGGGAACTAAGGCAGAAGCGAGGATATACCCAACGCCAACTAGCCGATAAAATCGACGGAGTCGGTTATGGGCGTATCGCTGATTACGAGAACGGACGGCGTCCGATTGAGGGTATGTCGCTTGGCGTTGCGCTGAAAATTTGCGACGCGCTTAAGGTGAGTAACCCTCGCAAACTGTTAGAGGCTGAGAGGCCGAAAGAAAACACTAGCGAAAGCTAGGTGTGAGCCCTATGAATCTTTAGCGTAGGCCGGTTAGCGGCTTAATCAGGTGCAAGTCCTGACTACGCACGACGGTGGCTAGAATCTAGTCGCCTAACATAAATGCCCCATGAGTACCGCAAATACTCATGGGGCTGACCTTTATCAATTGAGAGATTAAAAAGGCGGTACTCATTGTACCGCCTCACGCGGAAGTGAGGAAACCATGAGTAAGTGTGTCGCGGCCGTTGCCGCATTAATCGCCTTGATGTCGTTAGCCGCTTGCGGTACCGATACCGCGAACATCCCCCAATGTCTCAATGAAGACGGTTCCGGCCAAACGGGACTCTGCTACTGGGGCTCGGCCCAGATGGGCAACGGTAGGGGCACTGGCCTGTACGTCTACCGTGACGGTGTGCTAATCGGTGAACGCTACTAAGGAGTGTGCGTTATGTCTACTGAAACTCGCTACTTGGGGGTGGTGACGTTTTGTTGGACTTCGTTGTCTGTATGGTCGTTGGTCAGTGTACCGGATGGTTTCAGACGACGAGCCCGAGCTGGATGCGTTTGTCCATGATGCTCATGCCGTATTCGGTCTTGATGCGCTTGTCGCGGTACCAGACCATGTACTCGTCGAGCATCGCGGTGAACTCGTCGATCGTCACGCCCCGGAAGCTCCTCTTGTGGAAGAACTCCTGCTTGAGACGGCCGAAGAACCCCTCCGCGGCCGCATTGTCCGGCGAACAGCCCTTCGCGCTCATCGACCGGGTCAGCCCGTGCTCGGTGCAGATGCGGATCCATTCCGGCCACCGGTAATGGCAACCCCTGTCCGAGTGGATGATCGGCGTCTCGCCGGGCCTGGGCGTGGCGCACGCGTCGCGAAGCATGCCGTTGGCCAGGGCGGCGTTGGGGCTCGTGCCGATCGTCCAGGCGACGGGCATGCCGTCGTGGCAGTCGATGACCGGCGACAGGTACACCTTGCCCGCCGGGATCGAGAACTCGGTGATGTCCGTGCCCCACAGCCGGTTCGGCGCGGTGGCGTGGAAGTCGCGGTTCACGAGATTCGCGGGTGCGCCGCCGATCTCGCCCTTGTACGAACTGTAGCGCTTCGCGCTCTTGAGCACGGGGACCATGCCGTGGCTGGTCATCAGGCGCATGATGCGCTTGGCCGACACGATGATGCCCGCGCTTTTGAGCTCGAGGTGGATGCGCTTGTACCCGCAGCGCCTCCTGCTGCTCCCGAACGCCTCGCGCACCAGGGACAGGAGGTTCGCGTTCTTGTCCGTGTTTTGCTTCAATGTTTGTTCGACAGGTTCGGCAGTGTTTTTCCGTAGTGTGGGCTGATGGTTTTCCCCGGTGTCGTCATCGTTTCCCGGTGATGTGATAGGCATCGGTGCCGCCGCCTGTATATTCCCGAGTTGCCAATCGGTTTTGATTCGGCCGGTTGCCGCCGGCCGGCGCTCGGGAAGGAAAGGAACATGGCGATACCGATGCCCATTGTGCAAGATATCAGGAGACTCGACCGGCAGGGAATGTCGCGCGCGCAGATAGCGCGGCGTCTTCACGTGGATCGCGGGACGGTCGCGAAGTACGCGGATATGGAGGATTGCTCGCCCAAGCCGAAGGCGGATCGCAGGTACGGGTCGAAGATCGACCCGTACGCGCATCTGGTGGACGAGTGGCTGGAGGCCGATCGTCTGCTGCCCAGGAAGCAGCGGCACACGATCAGGCGCGTGCACGACCGTCTGCTGGCGGAGACGGATTACGACGGCGAGTATTCGACCACGATGCGTTACGTGCACCGGTGGCGCGAGGCGAACCGCGGCGTGCCGGATCGCGAGGGGTACGTGCGGCTCGAGTGGGCGGCGGGCAGCATGCAGGTCGATTTCGGCGTGGCCCGGGCCCGGATCGCTGGCGAGATGGCGGACGTGCATTGCCTGGTGGTCTCGTTGCCGTATTCGAACATGCGGTTGTGCGTGGCGTTGCCGGGCGAGAACGCGGAGTGTCTGTGCCATGGCCTGATGCTCGTGTTCGAGCATATCGGGGGTGTTCCTCCCGTGATCGTGATGGACAACGCGACCGGTGCCGGCCGGCGCAACGCGAAGGGCGAGGTCGCGTTGACCGGGGTGTTCTCCGCGTTCGTGGCGCATTACCGGCTCGAGGTCCGGTTCTGCAACCCGTATTCGGGCAACGAGAAGGGCAGCGTGGAGAACGCGGTCGGGTTTTTGCGGCGCAATCTCATGGTGCCGCCCATGCGCGCGGAATCGTATGGGCAGTTGAGCCGTCTCCTGCTGGAGCGGTGCGACGGGCTCGCCAGGGACTCGTATTGCCCGAGGTTGCTGGACGTGCCCGTGGCCGAGGTGTTCGACGAGGAGAGGGCCGCGTTGATGCCGTTGCCGTCCACGGCGTTCGACCCGGTTCGCTGGGAAAGCCGGACGGCCGACAAGTACGGGCTGGTCGACATCGACTCGAACCGGTACCTCGCCGTCCCCGATTCGGCGCGTTCCAGGGTATTGGCCGCGATCCGGTGGGACACGGTCACGCTCACCTCGCCCGCCACCGGCGAGCTCTTCGCGGAGTATCCCAGACAGTACGGACGGTCGCGCAATGTGGAGGATCCCGCGCTCGTGCTTCCCCGGCTCGCGGTCAAACCCCGCGCGTGGCGGGAAAGCTCGATCCGCCCGGACGTGCCCGACGATATACGCGCGTGGCTTGATTCCATGGACGAAAAGACGTTGAGGGAGAGCCTCAAAGCGATCGGGGACGCGTGCCGGGCGGCCGGGTTCGATCCCGCGATGCAGGCGTGCGGCGAGATCCTGCGCTCGAACAGGGACATGGGCCTGCACGCGGACTCGCTCACCCCGATCGCGTTGCGCATGCGCGACGGCGAGTGGGAATACCCCGGCGGGATCGAGGAGCCCGACCTGAGCGGCTACGACCGGTTCATCACCGGCACGGACGACGGAGGGGAAGAACGGTGAGCGTCAGACCCGATCCGGTGATCCCGGAGACCCGACGCAGGCGCGCGTCCACGACCGAGAAAAGCGAACGCATCCTGAAGATGAGCCGCAGCCTGACCCTGACACGCAGCGTGCTCGCCGGCACGCTCGCCGAGGCCACGCCCAACCAGCTCGACTTCATCGAACGATGGTTCACGGCCGAACTCGACTCGCGCGAGCGATCCAAACGCCTGCGCCTGCTCAAACAGGCCGGCTTCCCCGCCGACAAGACCCTCGACGGCTATGACTGGACCAACCTGAAGATGCCTGTATTTCGTCAAGTCGGTGTTTCGTGTTTAGTCATGTATTTTTTTCGGGTT